>Ga0233431_1006101_pt1 | contig 11114 bp, 11 predicted proteins | sample SI_118_April2016_FD_179867 | JGI IMG/M metagenome (GOLD analysis project Ga0233431, IMG submission 179867) | Seawater microbial communities from Saanich Inlet, British Columbia, Canada - SI_118_April2016_200_MG | ecosystem: Environmental > Aquatic > Marine > Inlet | place: Canada: British...
TGACGGCCCCCGTCGCACCTTGTTTGATGGCGACGTTGCTCATCAGTTCACCCCAATGGGATGCGGCGTCGTCATCGCCCGGTTCGATGACAATGACGCATTCGGGAAAGATAGCGTCCAGCATGTCCATCTGTTTGTAGCGCGGGTCCACGCCGTCGTCGAAATGGCGAAGCCGCGCCCGGATTGTGAACACCGGTCCGGCAACCTTCATGGTCGGAAGCAGGGGCCTGATCGGTGGGGGCAGGCATTGATTGCGATAAGGAGTAGGCTCGAGCTCGTCGAGGATGTCGGCGATGGCCCCGGTATAAAGCTGGCGCAGGCGTTCGCTTCGTTCGGCATCTGTTTTGGGCGTCATGGTTCGTCCCTCCCGCTTGTTTTTCTCGGTCGGAATTTGAACAAACCGTATCATAGGGGATAGCTTCTGCGCGACATTTTAGGTTTGATGGCGTTAGACTAACAAAGCGGGCGGGGACCCGCACAGGGAGGAAACAATCATGCGTGTCTATTACGATCGAGATGCCGATGCCAATCTGATCAAAAGCAAGAATGTCGCCATCATCGGGTACGGCGGACAGGGCCATGCTCATGCCCTTAATCTGGCCGACAGCGGCGTCGGTGACGTTGCCATTGCCGAACTTGAAGGCTCGGAGGCCTGGGAAAAGGCGAAAAAGCAGAAGTTCAAGGTGATGACGACGGTGGAAGCCGCAAAATGGGCGGATTTCCTGATGATGCTGACACCCGACGAATTGCAGGCCGACATCTATGTCCGCGAAATTCGCGATCATATGAAGCCGGGCGCGGCGCTGGCGTTCGCCCATGGTCTCGCCATCCATTACCGCCTGATCGAACCCGATCCCAAAATCGATGTGGTGATGGTCGCGCCGAAGGCCCCGGGCCACACGGTTCGCGGCGAATACATGCGTGGTGGCGGTGTTCCCTGCCTGGTGGGTGTCGAACAGGACGCCAGCGGACACGCCATGGAGGTAGCTCTTTCCTATGCCTGCGCCTTGGGCGCCGGGCGTGCGGGTATTATCGAAACGACGTTTCGCGATGAAACCGAAACCGATCTTTTCGGCGAACAGGCTGTTTTGACGGGGGGCTTGACCGAACTGATCAAAGCCGGGTTCGATACGCTGGTCGAGGCAGGTTATCCGCCCGAAATGGCCTATTTCGAGTGTCTCCACGAAATGAAACTGAACATGGACCTTATCTTCGCGGGCGGCATGGCCGATATGCTTTATGCGGTGTCCGATACAGCGGAATACGGGGCCTATGTGTGCGGACCGCGCGTCGTTGATCAGGGAACCCGCCAACGGATGCGGGAAATCCTGGCAGAGATTCAGTCGGGAGAATTCGTCACCCAGTGGATCAACGAATACCAGGCTGGACGGCCACGCTTTAAATCTCTGCGCCGCGCAAACGCCGACCACCCCGTTGAGAAAGTGGGCGAGAAATTGCGGGAAATGATGCCCTGGGTTACCGAGACCCGACTGGTGGACCGCTCGTCAAACTAAAGGACATGCCCGATGGCAGACTTAAATGGCAAGGTGCAAACCGTTCTGGGCCCTATCGATCCCGGCGATCTTGGGCCGACCCTCATGCACGAGCATATTGCGACTGAGTTCACACCGCCCGCGGAGCGCGGGCGGGAGCCCGCCGAGATCACGCTGGAGACGGTGTGGGAGCTGAACTACAACTGGGTCGACGTGCCGGGAAACCGGTGTCTGACCGATAAAGAAGTGTCGGTTGGTGAAATCCGGCGGATGCTGGATGCCGGAGGTAAATCAGTCGTCGACGTCAGTACCCGTGGCATGGGGGTAGATCCGGTCGCCCTGCGCGAAATTTCCGAACGCACCGGCGCCCAAATCATTCTTGGGTGTGGACGCTATCTGGAAGAGTTCATGTCCCCGGAAGATTTGGAACGCAGCGTCGACGATATGGCCGAGGAATTCATCGGTCACATCAACGACGGGTTCGACGATTCCGGCGTGCGGGCGGGAATTATCGGCGAAATCGGATGTTCGTGGCCCTGGACGAAGGCCGAGAAGCGCTCCATGCAGGCGGCCGTCCTGGCACAGCAGGAAACCGGATTGGCCCTGACCATTCATCCCGGCCGGCACGAAGATGCCCCGTTTGAAATCGCCTCGTTCCTTCGCGATGCCGGAGCGGACCTTTCGCGCACCATCATGGATCACGTCGAACGCCGATTGTTCGACGCGCAGAGCATCCTTCGGTTAGCCGAAACCGGGGTCGTTCTCGAATTCGATATGTTTGGGTTTGAGACGTCGCGCTTTGCCCAGGCAGGCGACGTGGACCTTTCCAGCGACGGCGTTCGGTTGACGTGGATGCGGGCGCTTCTTGACGCCGGTTTCCGGGATAAGATCGTCATTTCCCACGACATTTGTACACGGACCCGGCAGACGGCATTCGGCGGTCATGGGTGCGGCCACATCTTTCGCAATATCGTGCCGATGATGCGTCGAAGGGATTTCGATAAAAGCGAAATTCAGGCGGTCCTTTTCGCCAATCCGGCGAATCTCCTAACTCGAAGACAGGTACCTTCAGATTGAATTAATAATTAACTATTCTAGTACCGCCTTGAAATGAAAAGAATTACATGGGTACTTGACATGTTTCCCGAATTTGGCAGACACTTCCATGACTGGGGAAGGCATGCGGCCACTGAATAGGGTGAGTAACCGGAAATGTGGCGTCCGCGGAAAAGTTTGAACAGAGAAAATGACGGAATCTCGGTCTCGGGACTTCGGGGCCGACTGGAATCCGCGTGTGGGAAACCATCGGAAGGTATTCCGGTTATGGCGTGTTTCTCCAAAATGGCCCGTTCCCGCTGGACCGCGGGAAGGGGTGAATCACAGACATTACGAAGTTCGTAAAATCCAGTCGGCGCGTGTCGTGCCGTCTGGCGTTGAGTCGGTGTTTTTGTTCAATCTGGGAGGTTCAAATGAAAAGTTGGTGCTTAGGTCTTGTCAGTGCGACCGTTGCCGCGACATTTGCTGTTTCCGCGACGATGGCCGCCGATTTACCGCGATTGGAGGTCAAGGGTGTTGGCCTCAATAGCCAAACGATCGTTTCCTTCAGGGACGAGGTTCCCTTCTGGAACGAGGTGATCCCGAAAGCATCGGGCGGAAAAATCACGGCCACCTTCTCACCTATGGATGTCATGGGCGTCAAGGGCCATCAGATGATGCGCATGTCCAAGCTGGGCGTGGTTGACTTTGCCTCCAGCGACGTCAGCAAGATGGCTGGCGACGATCCGGTATTCGAGGGATGTGACCTTGCCGGTCTGGCCCTCGATATCAAAACTGCGCGCAAGGCTTGCGAAGCCTGGTTGCCGGTGATGTCCAAGGTCGCCGAGAAGAAATTCGGCGTGAAGATGCTTGCCCTTGGTGTCAATCCGCCGCAGGTGGTGTGGTGCCGTGTGCCGGTCAAGGGCCTGTCCGATCTTAAGGGCAAAAAGGTCCGCGTTTTCAACAAGACGATGACCGACTTCATCCAGGCCGTGGGCGGCAACACGATCAGCATGCCGTTCGCCGAAGTGGTGCCGGCGCTGCAACGCGGCGTGGTCGATTGCGCCGTGACGGGCAGCCTCAGCGGCAACACCGCCGGTTGGCCGGAAGTCAGCACCCACCAGTTCAAGATCATCCTGGGTTGGAGCATTAACTACCAGTCGGTGAACTTGAAGTCTTGGCAGCGGTTCGGCCCGGAAGCCCAGAAGTTCTTCGTCGAGCAGTTCGCGATGTTCGAAGACAAGATGTGGGAAACCGGTACGTTGGCCGATAACGACGCCGATGACTGCAACTTCGGCTATGGCAAGTGCGATCTTGGCAAAATGGCGAAGACTCCGTTGACCGAGGTCAAAGTCAGCAAGGCTGATTCGGCCCTGCACAAGCAGTTGATGCAGGACGTGGTTCTTGTCCAGTGGGGTAAGCGCGCGGGTAAGGCGCATGCCAAGTCCTGGAACGAAACCGTCGGCAAGGTCGTCGGCCTTTCGATTCCGCTCGACAAGCTCTAGACCTGTCATGGGACGGACGTCGCTTGATCGGCGTCCGTCCCCCTATTTTCGACCCAATCTCAACTTTTATTGATGTGTTGAAAAAATGGATCGTCTGATCGCAATCGCTTTTCGGTATTCGCGTTACGGGGTCTGGTTCGGCGGTGGTCTTATTATTCTTTCGGCGTTCATCGTTGCCGCCGAGGTCCTGATTCGCAAGTTCTTCAACCATACGATCGGTGGCGCCGACGAACTTTCGGGCTTCGCGCTGGCGATCGGTTCCGCGTGGGCCTTTAGCTTTGCCTTGTTGGAGCGTGCCCATGTCCGAATTGACTCGGTCTATGTCTGGCTTCCCGTTCGAGCTCGGGCCATTCTCGACCTCATTGGGTTGACGGTGTTTTTGCTGTTCATGGGGCTTCTCGCCTATCAGGGCACGGGCGTGTTCACGGATTCCGTTGAACTGGGTTCGCGGACCATGTCGGCATTGGAAACACCGCTGCAATACCCGCAGTTCTTCTGGGTGGCAGGCCTCTACTTCTTTGTCGTGGTCGCCGTTCTGATGCTGGTCCGGGCGCTGGGAACCGCTTTCCGCCTCGATTTTTCCGGCGTGCAGCGGCAGATCGGGTCGAAGACCGTCAGCGAGGAACTCAATGCGGAAATGCGGGACATTGAACGGCGTACCGCTGAGCAAGCAAAACATGACGGGGGAGCCGCACAGTGATTGGAACGACCGTTGCCGTCCTGATCGGAATGCTCGCAATGAGCATCCCTGTTGCGGCCGCTCTTGCCGTTTTGGGGCTTGTCCTCGATCAGACTTATTCATTTTTGCCGCTTTGGCTGGCCATTGGCGAAGTCGGCTGGGTCTCGTCCAATGATGTGATCCTTGTCGCCATTCCGCTGTTCATTCTTTTGGGTGAAATTCTTCTGCGTTCCGGCATTGCCGAAAGAATGTACCAGGCCGCGACCCACTGGCTGTCGTGGTTGCCGGGCGGGCTGATGCATTCCAACATTGGATCTTGCGCGATGTTCGCGGCGATCTCGGGCTCCAGCGTGGCCACCGCTGCAACCATCGGCACCGTGGCCATCGATCAGATCGATAAACGCGGTTACAACGAACGCTTCTTTTTGGGCACCATTGCCGCCGGCGGCACCATCGGTATTTTGATCCCGCCGTCGATCAACATGATCGTCTACGGCGTTCTGACCGATACCTCCATTCCGCAGCTCTATCTGGCGGGCTTCACGCCGGGTTTCCTGTTGGCCGGGTTGTTCATGGTGACCGTCGTTATCGGCTGCCTGATCAAGCCGAAATGGGGCGGAAAAAAGATCGAGACCAACTGGGATAACCGGATCAGGAGCCTGCCGGATCTGATCCCGCCCATTCTGATTTTCATCGTCGTTATCGGGTCCATCTATGCCGGATGGGCGACGCCGACCGAATCCGCCGCCCTTGGCGTTCTTGCGGCCCTGGCTCTGGTGGCGTGGCGCAGGCGCCTGAACTGGCCGATGATGCGCGAGGCCATCGAAGGAACCATGCGTTCCACCGCCATGATCATGGCCATCCTGGTCGGCGCCAAGTTCCTGAATTTCGTGATTACCGGCATCGGCCTGACCGCCAAGGTCAATTCCTTTATTACCGATCTTGGCCTGTCACCCATGGAAACGCTGATTGTCGTCATCCTTTTCTATGTCGTCCTCGGCATGTTCATGGAGACCCTGTCCATGATGGTGGCGACCGTTCCGATCATCACGCCGGTCATCGTGTCGCTGGGCTTCGATCCCGTATGGTTCGGCATCATCATCATTTTGCTGATTGAAACGGCGATGATTACGCCGCCGGTCGGTATCAACCTGTTCGTGGTTCAGGGGGTGCGCGGGCGAGGAGGCATACATGACGTGATGTTTGGCGCGGCACCGTTTGTCGTGACCCTGATGGTCATGATTGTGCTGCTCGTTATGTTCCCTGAAATTGCCATGTGGCTGCCGAACCTGGGTGCCGGCTAGCGCTGATCAACCGACACATCCGGGGGGTGTGGCTATGGACAAGAAAGTGACTTTCGATCTAACGGGGAAACGTGCGTTGGTCACGGGCGGGCGGCGGGGTATCGGTCTGGCTATTGCCCGCGCCATGCGCGACTTCGGGGCCGATGTCACGATTACCGGAACGCAACCGGGCGAGGCCACGGTCGAGGGGTTTCCGTTTGTTCAGTTCGAACTGCGCGACGCGGGCTCCATCAGCGCCCTTGCCGAACGGATCGATCAGCTTGATATCCTTGTGAACAACGCGGGTCAGTTGATTCGCGACGGCAAGGAATACGACCCCGGCGAATTCGTCAAAATCATTGATGCGAACCTCAACGGCACCTATCGGATGTGCCACGCTTTTCATGAGCATTTGAAGGCGTCCAGGGGCTGCATCGTCAATGTGGTTTCCATGCGCGCCTTTATCGGCAGTCCGTTGGGTCCCGCCTATGGGGCCAGCAAGGCCGGAATTCGGCAGTTAACGCGAACCCTGGCGATTCATTGGGGTGTCGATGGCATCCGGGTAAATGCGCTGGCGCCGGGTTGGGTTCGCACGGATATGAACATTTCCGTTCAACGCGACGAGGAAGCGGCCCGCAAGATTGCCGGGGAGGCCGCCCTGGGCCGATGGGGCGAACCTCATGAAATGGCCGGAGCGGCCGTTTTCCTGGCCTCGCCCGCGGCTAGTTTCGTGACCGGTAGCTGCCTTGTCGCCGATGGCGGTTTCATGGCTTGATCCCTTGAGGGCGCGATGGGAGGCAATAGATGATCGGCGATTTCAACGAAATTGATATTGAGGGCGGATGGGAAACGCCCGAAGGATACCCGCCGACGGTCGGCTCGAAAATCCTGAGCGGTGGCCTCGACGAGGCCAATCGAACCGGCCGCTGCACGCTTTTGATGCGTTATCTCCCGGGAACCGACGATCCGCGGGTTCTGTCCCACGACTTTTTTGAAGAGGTATGGGTTCTCGACGGTGAAATGGACTGGCTGGACGCCGACGGCGGGATCGTCCAGCACATCCCCAAAAACAGCTATGTTTGTCGGCCACCCCACGTGCCGCATGGCCCGTTCCGTTCGAAAACGGGATGCCTGATCCTTGTTAACTTCTATTACGCGGACGAGGGCGAATGAGCCGGACCACGCCTTTGTTTTATTCCGCCTTGCCGTCGTCCATCATTCCGCCGGCCGCCAACACGTGCCAGAAGGTGTAATCGGCATGGTGAACGATGGTCGCTTCCAGGCTTCTTTGCACCAATTCCCCTTCGCCCGAATGGCAGCCCGAGATGTGGGCGACCTCTTCGGGCAGGCCCACAGTCAGGCACACATGGACGCCGCGCGGGGGATGGCGGATCGACGGAAAACCGGTGGCGCCCGGCGAGGCCTTCCAGCGGGCCTGATTGACGGGGTCAAACTCCCACGGTTTTCCAACATCGTGACACAGCGCACCGGCGACCAGAATATCGCGTTTCACCGGCAGGGCGGGGAACATGTCTTTCAACTCGTCGGCGATGCGCATGGCCAATCTGGTGACGCCGCGCATGTGATCGGTTTGCGTTCCCGACGAAAGCTGCCGCGTATCGGGATTGCCCGACGGCGGAATTTCGCCGATGGCGCTGAAACTGCTTCCGGCAAGAGCCGTTGCCCAGGCTTCGACCACCTTATCGCGCAATCTGACGTTCTGAATTTCAGATATTTCCGGCAACTCGCCGCGCACCGTCGCGCGCAGTTCCTCGGTCACTTTTACTTCGCCCATGACATATCCTCCGACATGTTTTGTCTTGGGTGTAACCCCTTTGACAATCCGGGAATCGTCCCGCTTGCAAGATTTGAGTATACCGAAAAAAACAAAAGGGAGGTGGATCATGAAGTTTCGTGTTCATGAAAACGGACAGATCAACGAGGTCGAGGTTGCCGTTCGCGAAGTGATCATCGCGGGCATGACGGGACGCGACGTCGAAGCCGTGCAAAAGCATATCGACGAGTTGGCCGAACTGGGCGTCGATCCGCCCAGCACCATTCCCATCTACTACCGGGTTTCGGCCGGGTTGCTGACCCAGGCGCAGCGCATTGAAGTGGTTGGCTCCGATAGTTCGGGTGAGGTTGAGGCCGTTCTGATCGGAACCAACGAAGGGATGCTTGTGGCCGTCGGTTCGGATCACACGGACCGCAAGGTCGAAGCCGATTCCATCGCGATTTCCAAACAGATGTGCCCCAAACCCATTTCGGTGGATGTCTGGCGGTATGCAGACGTAGTGGACGGCTGGGACGGAATCCAGCTTGTCAGCGACAAGATAGATGGTGGCGAATGGACACCGTATCAGCGCGGCAGTATGGGCAAGGTCAGAAAGCCCGAAGACCTGATCGGCGGGTTCTTCAATGGCCTGAGCGAACTGCCCGCAGGTGTCGTCATGTACACCGGCACCATCGAAACGCTGGTTGAGATCGGCGGCGCCGACCAATTCGCCATGGCGCTGGTCGATCCCAAGAACGGGCGTACGCTTTCGTATGTGTACGACGCGGCAATTTTGCCGAACGTCGCGTAACGAAGAAACCTGAAGGTTTCGCGAGGGAGGAAACGATGACCCGATTGACACCCGATCCAATCGGCAAGGGCGGTATCGCGCAATTTGGCGAACGCCTGCGCAAGGGCGAGATTTCGGTCGAGGCGACAACGGCGGCCTATCTGTCGCGCATCGAAGCGCTTGATCCCAGCCTCGGCGCTTTCCAGCATATTGCGGCGGATCAGGCGTTGGCCGCCGCGCGCGGTTTGGACGCTTTGCTGGCCGGCGGTACTGACCTGGGACCCCTCATGGGCGTTCCGGTGGCCCTCAAGGATCTGTTTGCGGTCGAGGGGATGCCCGCCACCGCCGGCTCCAAGGTGGACGTCAGCGATCTGATTGGTTCCGAAGGAAGTTTTGTTCGGGCCTTGCGCCGGGCCGGATGCGTCATTATCGGCAAGACCAAAACGGTCGAATTCGCGTTTGGCGTGACCGGAATTAGCGCGCCAAGGGGGACGCCTCGCAATCCGTGGGGCGTCGACGCGCACAGGCTTCCGGGCGGTTCCAGCAGTGGTTCGGCGGTGGCGGTGGCGGCGGGGCTTTGCGCCTTTGCCATCGGCTCGGACACCGGTGGATCGGTCCGCATTCCGGCGGCGTTAAACGGCATATTCGGCCTCAAGACGACGTCCGGGCTGTGGCCGACCGACGGTGTTTTCCCGTTGGGCCGCGATCTCGATACCATTGGACCGATAACCAAATCGGCAGCCGATGCGGCGATCGTTTATGGGGTTCTTACGGGGACGCCGACACCGGAACCGGCCCCGCTGGGTGGCCTGCGTTTGGGCAAACCCGAAGGCTATTTTTTCCGCAATCTGGACCCCGAGGTAGAAAAGTGCACGGTTGCAGCAATGGCCGCGTTGCAGGCCGAGGGGGTCGAGATCGTTCCCATCGAAGTCCCCGAAGCCTCGGAACGCGAAGTGTATTTCCCGGTCGCTCTGGGCGCTTGCCTGATTGCCGTGCTGGGGCATGACAGGTTCGTCGAAAACCGCGACAAGATGGACCCGACGGTCGCTTCGCGGGGTGACAAGGGACTGGAAGTCATGGCTGCGGATTTCGTGCGCCTTGAGCGCCGCCGCGAAGAATGCCGCGAAATCGCCAAGACCAGAATGGAAGGGCTGGACGGCTGGATCAGTCCGACCGCCACGATCATGGCGCCATCCCTGGCCGACTTCGACGATCTGGACTTCGCCATGCGCATGACCCTGGGCATGACCCAGAATACGCAGCCCGCCAACCATATGGGCCAGTGTGCAACGACCACGCCGGTCCACGGCCTGGGCGCGCCGCTTCCCGTTGGCTTGCAGGTCATTTGCGCGGCCGGTCAGGACGCCAAGGCGGTCTCCATCGGGCGGGCCTTCGAGAACTTGTTTGGCCCCGCGCCGAAGCCGGATCTGGAGGGTTTTCTCTAGTTAAATAACCAGACCAGAAGGGTCGATACCGTCACCACCGATACGCCCGTGGAAACGACGATGGCGGCGGAAGTGCGCCCGACCAGAAGGTCGAAGCGTTGCGCAACCACGTAGACCAGCGCGCCGGACGGTAGTGCGGCAAGAAATACCGCGGCCTTCATGGCGCCGGTATCCAGCGCGAACACGTACACTGCCAGCATCCACACCACGGCGGGATGAATTAGCAGCTTGGCCACGACCAGCCAGGCGACTTCGTGCATGTCGGCCCTGAGGGGTTGGCCGAACAGTGACAGCCCCATGGCGAACAAGGCCGTCGGCCCGGCGGCCGCGCCAAGAAGATCGAGATAATTTCCCACCGGTTTGGGAATGGAAAATCCGGCGAAGGAAAACGCAATTCCGCCAAGTGCGGCCATGAGTAGCGGATTTCGCGCAAACGACATCAAGGTATCGAGCAGTATCTTTCGAACGGTGGCCGAGTCGCTTGAAACAACGTCGATAGCCGCGATCACCGTACCAATCACAATAAGATTGCATAGCGAGGCGACGATGGCGGGCATTGTTCCGTCGGGTCCATAGGCCGTCAGAAACAAGGGAATACCCATGTAAACGGTGTTGGCGAAGACGGCAGCCAGCCCGTGAACGATGGTCTCTGCCGGGGTGTGGCCGAAGAAGGTCCGTCCCACCACCAGGGCAATGACAAGGGTCAAGACGGTTCCGCCCAGAAAAACGCCGATGAACGGCCAGTTCAGGACGTCCGTGACCGGCGCTCTGGCTGTGAACGAAAAAAGAAGCGGCGGAAGTGCGATGAAGAAGATGAAACGGTTCAGCGCCGAAGCTGCCGCCGTTCCCAGAATACCGAACCGGCCAGCCAAAAAGCCGGTCAGCACGATCCCAAATACGGGAAAGACGATATTGACGATCGTTTCCATATTGCGGCCCAGCATAAAGCGGAAAAACGACAGAAAGCGATACGAAAATTGTTTCGACCTGGAGTACAATTTCGGTTCGCGCTACGGGGAATGAATAAGCGCAGGGGAGGAAACGATGGCGATTGTATTGATCCGTAATGGCCGGATTGTCACGGCCAGCGAAGATTTTCATGCCGACATA
>Ga0233431_1006108_pt1 | contig 11091 bp, 7 predicted proteins | sample SI_118_April2016_FD_179867 | JGI IMG/M metagenome (GOLD analysis project Ga0233431, IMG submission 179867) | Seawater microbial communities from Saanich Inlet, British Columbia, Canada - SI_118_April2016_200_MG | ecosystem: Environmental > Aquatic > Marine > Inlet | place: Canada: British...
TGGAAAAAAATATACATGAACTCCATTTTTATTTAAAAAATTAATGTTTTTTATCAAAGCTTGCATTTGTCTGTATTACAGAATATTAACATCATTTTGCTTGTTTTTGTGAATTATGCAGGTTAGGTATTGATTTTTGCGTTTTAGTTAAATCTTTATACTTTTATTCGCTAATTTTAAAAATGAATTTTGAAACTATTTGACATGAAAATTTTACCTTTCCTTATACTTGCAACATTAATTTCGATTAGCATAAGCTCTACGGCACAACTATTTACAGAACAGCATTTAATAACTGAGCAAGCCTTTCCATATGCGTGCCAGGCTGTTGATTTAGATAGTGATGGTTATGTTGACTTTGTTACTTATTCTATGGAAGAAGAAAAACTAATGTGGTTTAAAAATGATGGAAATGATCAATTCTATGGAAGATATTTACCAATGGAAAATATTGGAGGTTACTGTTTACATGTTTACGACATGGATGGAGACCTTGATATGGACATAATGGTTCAGCCTGACTGGGGCTCTGAATTATTCTGGTATGAAAATGATGGAGCAGAAAATTTTACTCAGCATACCTGTGTAAGTGGCATTTCGTTTATCAATTCATCAAAATTGATAGATGTAGATGGCGATAATGATTTGGATGTTGTGGCAGCTTCGCAAAACAATGATGAAGTATTTTGGTTAGAAAACGATAGCAGCAATGTTTTTACATACCACTCAGTTTATAATTTGGCTGATTATGTAAAATCAGTTTTTGCTATAGATATGGATGGGGATACGGATATTGATTTTATGTCGGCTTCCTTTTTTGACGATAAAATTGTTTGGTATGAAAACGATGGAAGTGAAAATTTTACAACTCATATAATTACTACCTCAATTAATGCTCCACAGTCAATTTATTGTGCAGACTTAGATGACGATAATGATATGGACCTTGTTTATGGTTCAACCTTCGACGAAGTAGGTTGGTTCGAAAACGATGGCAACGAAAATTTCACTATTCATGTAATTTCCGATACTATTGATAATGCAAATTGTGTATTTGTTTACGATATTGATGATGATAATGATTTGGACATAGTTGCTTCTTCTCAGCAAGATGATAAATTATATATATATGAAAATGATGGAAGTGAAGTTTTTACATCTGCATTAATTCCTCTTGGTAGTGATGGTCCTGAAATGATTTTCCCTTTCGATGTTGACAACGATTCTAATATTGATATTATTTCGACAAGCATATATGATGATATGATAATATGGCATCATAATGACGGGGCATCAAATTTTACGCCGCGCCCAATAACAACTTATGCGGTGGAGGTGCAAACAATTTTTTCCATTGATGTTGATAGTGATAATGATATGGATGTAATTTCTGTTTCTCCTGCTGATAATAGATTAACCTGGTACGAGAATATTGAATTCAATTATTTTATTCCTCACCCAATATCAGATACGGCTCAAGGTGCTTATGATGTAACTGCTATAGATATGGATTTTGATAATGATATTGATATTATTTGCGCTGCGAAAGGAAGTGGGACAATTTCCTGGTTTGAAAATGATGGTAATCAAAATTTTATTGAACATGTTGTCTATAGTGGGCAGTATAGTTTAGTTACGATTTTTGTTATTGATATTGATCAGGATAATGATATAGATATTTTGTCAGGCTCAGATCCCGGGGCGGTGTATTGGTATGAAAATGACGGATTGTTGAATTTTACTCAGAATTCGGTAACAAGTGCATGGAAAGGACATAGAGATGTTGAAGCTGCAGATATGGACAATGATGGAGATATTGATGTTGTTGCAAACTATATGCCTTACTATTCCTATGATAATTCATACATACGTGTTTATAAAAATGATGGTAATCAGAACTTTTCGTCGATGACATCAGTTGATGATTATTATGGTGATATGAACCAACTTCATGTAATGGATTTTGATGGAGATTCCCGCATGGATATTATTGCAACTATGGGCGCTTCTTCTGTAATATGGTATGAAAAAACCAGCAGTACAACATATCCTTATTCGAGTCATACAATAACTACCAGCGGCGTAGATTATCCATGGACAATAGATGCAGCAGATTTCGACAATGATGGAGATATGGACTTTTTAATTCCGAACTCACAGGCAAATTCAGTAGTATGGATTGAAAATCAAGCTGCAACTACCTTCGTTGTTCATCAGGTAAGTAATAATGTTATGTACTCTTTTTCTGCTGTACCAGCTGATGTTGATAATGATGGAGATATTGATATTTTTACTGCTTCAGAAAATGATAGTAAAATTTCATGGCATGAAAATACCTTGATAAATTGTAATTTGTCTATCACAATGAATATAAATGGAAATACAGAGTTTTGTGCCGGAGAAAGTACAGAATTAGAAATAATTACCCTTAACACAACAGCAATGTACCAGTGGTTTTTAGATGGAGACACAATTCCTGGAGCAATAGATTCAAATTTTATTGCATACAATTCCGGAGTTTATCATGCAGTAGTTAGTGATACCACTTGTTCTATAATATCTGAAAATGTCATACTCACTTCGAATCAGGAATATGTTGAGCAATATCCGAGTATATGTTCAGGTGATTCTATTCAAGTAGGAGTAAATTATTACTCTGCAGGTGGGACTTATAATGATACTCTTATTTCTGCAATTGGTTGTGATAGTGTTGTAGTTACAAACTTAACCGTTCACAGTAATACACTAACTCAAGTATCATCTTCAATTTGTCAAGGGGATAGCATGATATTTGAAGGTAATTGGCAAACTAATGCAGGTGTTTATTATGACACTTTATCAACTCTACAATTTTGTGATAGTATTGTTGAATATACACTTTCAGTAAATGATAATTACTTCGCTCAAAATGCAATTTCAATTTGTGAGGGCGATAGTATGTTTTTAGAAGGTAGCTGGCAAACTATTGCAGGTGTTTATTTTGACACTTTATCTACATTTCAATTTTGTGATAGTATTGTTGAATATACACTTTCAGTAAATGATAATTACTTTGCTCAAAACTCGATTTCAATTTGTGAGGGCGATAGTATGTTTTTAGAAGGTAGCTGGCAAACTACAGCTGGAGTTTATTACGACATATTTTCTACATTTCAATTTTGTGATAGTATTGTTGAATATACACTTTCAGTAAATGATAGTTACTTCGCTCAAAATGCAATTTCAATTTGTGAGGGCGATAGTATGTTTTTAGAAGGTAGCTGGCAAACTACAGCTGGAGTTTATTACGACATATTTTCTACATTTCAATTTTGTGATAGTATTGTTGAATATACACTTTCAGTAAATGATAATTACTTTGCTCAAAATGCACTTTCAATTTGTGAGGGCGATAGTATGTTTTTAGAAGGTAGCTGGCAAACTAATGCAGGTGTTTATTTTGACACTTTATCTACTCTACAATTTTGTGATAGTGTTGTTGAAAATACTTTATCCATTAATGCCATACCAAATGTTTATTTGGGAAATGATACAACTATTTATAATACCGATTCTTTATTGCTCGATGCTGGTACCGGATTTTTAAGTTATTTATGGGATTCTGGTTCTAATAATCAAACTTATTTAGTTGAAGGACCTATAGTTGGAGTAGGAACTTATAATTATTATGTAGTTGTGTCAGACACGAATTCATGTTCAAGTAGCGATACAATTGAAATTACAATTGATTTTAATATATTAGTCATTAATGATTTAAATAATGTTGTAAAGATATTTCCAAATCCTGCTGCTGAATATTTTATTGTTCAATCTGAGAAGCTGATTAATGCTAAAATAAGATTATACGATCTTAGTGGAAAGATTATTTTAGTTGATCGAATTGACGGTTATCAGAAAAATATCGATATCAAAGCGGTAAATCCTGGAGCTTATCTAATTGAAATAATTTATAATGACATACCTTATAGAGCAAAGATTATAATTAAATAATCCTTGCTAATTGGGGGCTGAATCATGCTATATTGCTATATTTAAACATATAATTTAAAAGAAGAAATATTATGAAAATGAAACTTTTTGGCAAAGCCAATACAAAAAAAGACGGATCGTGTATGACTGATTTGGAAAATGAAATTAACGATTGGTTGAAAAATAACCCAAATATTGAAATATTAGATATTAAACAATCAGCCAGCGGAGGAAGTTTTCACGATACAAAACTTTTTGTTACTGTTTGGTATGAAGAAGGAGAATAGTTTATTTAGGGGACTTCTAAAAATGCAAATTTCTTCGTTGTTTCTAAATTTCAAAATCCTTGTTTACAATAGTAAACTGCGGTTTTAAAATATCTTACGTCTTGAAATTTACAATATTTATTATTCCCCTTATTTCTTTTTTGAATTTTGTATGTATTTTATTGATTTTAGTACTGTTTTTAGTAAAATCGAATTAAGGTAATCTACAATTCATTCAACTCCTCTTCATAATCAAATTGCAAATCTTCATGCAAATTAGATAATACTTTTCGAATTGCATCAACTTGACGATGGTAAATATTAAACAGAACTGTATTGTTTTTCATAGATGGTTTCATTTTTTTTAATTCTTTACAAAAATAAATCAACAATTCTACTTCAGTTTGTTTTTTCTTCGAATATCTTACGTACTTTTTGATATTTCGTAAAATTTTGCGAACACTTTTTTTCATGAAGTAATAGCTTGTAGTATTTATCTCGGAAAATTGCTCACTAATCTCAATTTTTATTTCTTTTACAAAAGTAGCTTCGTTTGAAGCTTCAAACAAAAGATAGGTCAATAACTCTTTGTTTTCCTTCTTGAATTTTGTTAGGCTCAAACAAATTTCCAGTAATTCTTTTTGTGTGAGGCCAGCTAATTCAAACTTTATTTCTTTTAATGAGGCTGCTTTCATAAATTATAAAATAAATTCGTGGTAAAACTATGAAAAAATGAAAACTCGGACTTAAGTTTTTTCCGTTGAAAAATGAATCCTTTTTAAAAAAAATTTGAAATTAGATTTCAAAAAATATTTTGGCTAATATTTCTAATTTTACAATAAGAAAAAATTGATTATTTCCCGTGAAAATGTTGATTCTAATAATAATTATTTTTGAATTATTATTTTTTAGGACAGATATTTGCAAGTTGGGTTAAGTTTTTTATAAAATTTTCAGTATCAAGTCTTTTATAGAACAAATCTTCATATTGATTGATTCTATATAGTGCCTCTAAGAAAACAGTTCAAAATTAAAAACATCTCTTTTTGCGATATTTCTATTTTTTTCATTTGTCTAATACAAAAGCATTTACTGCATGAAAGAAAATAGAAATATCATCAAAAATAAATTATTTTATAAAAATTGCCTGTTTTCTTAGAAACACTATATAAAAACAAATCAGCAGTCCTATTTCAGTTTGCTTTTTCTTCTAATATCTGATATTTTAAAAGATTTTAAGTGCATTTTTTTTCGTGAAGTAATTGATGTTAGTAATTATTCACATTACTTTGATATTATATTGATTGGTAATCCTTATTAGATTTGTTAGTGTTGTGAATTTTAATCTATGATTAGGTTTTTTTGGGTACAGTAAAAATGAATTTACTGCCTTTATTTGGCTCACTTTCAACCCAAATATTTCCATTATGCTTATCTATAAATTCTTTACAAAGTATCAAGCCTAAACCAGTTCCTTTTTCTTTTTTCGTTCCTTTTCTTGTTGTATTCTCAGTAATATTAAATAATTTAGATTGTATTTCTTTTGAAATTCCAAGGCCATAGTCTTGAATTGTAATTTCTATATATTCTTGATTTGTTTTTGTTGAAATTTGGCGTGAACTAAGTATAATCTCACCTCCCTCAAAGCTGAATTTTATAGCATTTGATATTATGTTTCGTATAATTGTTGAAAGCATATTTTTATCTGCTTCAATATATATATCTTCAGATATATTATTTGTTTTTCTTATCAACTTATCTTTAGCCGTTTGAGATAGCAATTCAATCTCATGATTGGCTACTAAATACAGGTTCATTTTTTCAGGATTGAAATTGATAGTCCCTTTTTGTGATAAAGACCAAATAAGCAGATTCTCAAGTAATTTAAAGGTGTTGTTAATCCCTCCATGAATAATGTCTATATATTTCTTTTGTTCTTCTTTTTCATATATATCAAATTCTTTATGAAGTAAATTAGAAAAGCCTAACAATGTGTTAAATGGACTTCTAAGGTCGTGAGCAATAATTGAAAAGAATTTATCTTTTGTGGCGTTTAATTCTTGTAATTCCTTATTTTGTTTAAATATTTTCTGCTCCGCTTCTTTTTGTTCTGTAATGTCTTGAAGTATTTCATATTTTAAGACTTTGCCTTTGGGATTTTTTATGAGAGTGCTAAAAAGCATATAGGTTTTATTAGTTTTATCTAAAAAATGTTCTCTTTGGACAAATTTACTTTCAGAAATCTCTTTGATCAAGCACCACTCTTGCGGGCATTTTTCTGTTCTGTCATGAAAATATTCATAACACTTTTGCCCATTGACTGGTCCAAAATCTTTTTTGATAACAGGATTAATGTATTCCAATTCATGATTTAGATTAATAAGGTATATCCCGAATGGACTCTTATTCATAATTCTCTCTAAAAGTCCATATTGTACTTTTAAAGCTTCTTCTGCAAGAATTCGTTGCTCAACCTCCGATTTTAGATTTTCAATTGATGTGGTAGTTTCATATAGTCCTTTAGTCATTTCATTGAAAGCCTCACCCAAAAGTCCGATTTCATCATTTCTGGAGACTTTAATTTGGGTAGTAAAATCAGTTTTAGCAACTTTCTCACTATGTTCAATTAATTGTTTTATAGGTTTAGCTGTGTGTTTCCCGAATATATAAGCAGCCAAAGCTAAAACAAATATCAGTATAAATCCGATAATTAATATTGTGAAAGTAGAGTCTTTTATGGGCTCTAAAATGTTGTCCATATCTCGGTAATTAATTATATACCAAGACTCTCCTGAATTTCCCTTTTTGTGGTCGATAGATTCGAAGGAGCCACCAAAAAGAAAGTCTTTATTATTCTTTGAAGTTAGTCCTATTTCCGACATTCCTATCATCCAATTTTTAACAGAATCTTTCAGCAGTATCGTTTGCTTATTTTTCTGTTGTATTTCATCATATAACAATTTGGGTATTCGTGAACTTAGTGGTGCAAGTCCTTCTTCAAAAATAACTTCACCACCACTCCTAATAAGCTTGAACTTTCCAACATCCTTATCTTGCGAATTCAATAACAAATCACTTATTGCACCTAAAATATTAAGGTTTACTTTTAATATCCCAATTATATCATTGCCTTCCTTGATAGGAATAACTATTCCTAAAACATATCCACCAACACTTTCATCATAACCTCGATCGTCAAAAAATATAGTTCCTAATCCATTATTATAAGCCCCTTTCCACCAGTATTTATGCGCATGTGAATAGGTTGAAAGTTTTGCTGTAGAAGCAACAAGAGAGCCGTATTTATTGGTGAGAAATATTTCGCCATAATCGCCATGAATATTACTTTGTTGTTCTTTAAGAAATTGAGAAATCTTATTGTCAGTATATTCATGAATAAACGGATCGTTTTCATCATTTACAGATTTCCATTTTTTACTTTGAAAATCAATTTTTTGGATTCTCTCTTTTTCAGATAGGCAACTAAGGTCATTGTTGCTTGAAATTAGAGCATTCTTTATAATTGGGGCAATTGACAGCGTTTGGTTGGTTTTCGTTTTTTCTAAAAGCAATTGTTCAAAATGTGAAGACACTCTATTTATCATTTTTACAGTATGTCCCAACTCATAATCTAATTGAGTCTTATAGTTATAGTTATAAGATGTATAAAATCCAATTGAAAGAATAATTGTACCTATTATGAAAATCTGCAATGATAGTTTAGTTTCATATTTCATAACTATTTGTTATTTAGTAAGTATTGTATTTTGTTTGCTGACTAAAATTGTTGTTCTATTATTGCTGTCAATTCATAATTTCTATAATCTTATCTCAACAAATATAATATCTTTTATGGCAATTTTATGTAAACGTATTAAAAGAGCTGTGATAAATTTAACATTCTTTAAAATTGTCTGATCTACTGATCAAATATAATGTAGTTTGTCAAAACAATTTTCATATAATAATCCTATTTTTGTGAAAAGAAAAAAGAAAATATGAAAAGAATCTTTCCAATGTTTATACTATCCATATTCCTTGTGGGATGTGGGAGTTTTAAGAATTCACATGACAGAATTTCTAACGAATGTACATTTTCTAAAGAACAGATTAATTTGATAATGCAATCGGATGTTTCAATTCCAATGCGAGTTTTAAAAACCAATATAAAAGCAGATTCTGTAATTTTAAAAAAGAAAAGCGAAAATGTTGTTGTTAATCCTGATGATGAAGTTTTGCAAACTTTTGTGAAAAGGCTCCATACTACAGTGAAAGACAGTGCATCGCTTGGGGTCGGAATTGCTGCACCTCAAGTAGGAATTTTGAAAAACATAATTTGGGTGCAACGCTTCGATAAAGAAAATTCAAATAGAAAATATAACTGTTGGAATAATTTTTCCGGTGAAAATGTTGATTTTAATAAGAATAATTTTTGAATTTTGAATTTGTTTTGACAGAAATATGCTTTGTGACGTTTTGATTTTTGGGAGGCAGAAACAAAGCGACCAAGCCATACAAAAACTAAAAACCAAAAATACAACAAGTACAACCTTGGCGATTCTACTTCATTGTTTATCAGTTAAATAATTGTCAAAACATTATTATTGTTTCACGATTTTCATATTTGTAATTTTTCACAAGGCTTGATTATGGCGTTATTATGGCTTGATTGTCCTGATTAATTGATAAAACGTTCCTGCGCCTTTTTTATCTGAACTTTCAATAATCTTTTTCTTTATCATATCGCTTAAATCTCTGCTTGCAGTTCTATTTGAACAATCAGATAATTCTTGATATTCTCTATTTGTAATTCTTTCATTTACTTTTAAATATTTAATTGCTTTTTTCTGTCTTTCGTTCAAAAGTAATTTGGACAGAAACTTTTCATCAAGTTTGTTTTTGTACATAGTTACACAAATTCCACCCGACAATATTTCGATATCCGGTTCTGGCAAACCGAATTTTATACACTCATTAATAATCTTTAAAGTTCCACGTCCCCATGCTTCAATTAATCCACCTTTAAAAAATACATCTGCTAATATTTGATTTTTTGGATAAGATGAATGCTTTGTTTTTAAGTCAGTTATAGATAATTGTCTTGGTAGCTCACCAACATTCCAAATCATTATTTTGTTGTCATAAAGACTTATCTGAATTGGTGGACCAAAGTAGTTTCTATGAATTATTGCATTTATTAAGGCTTCTCTGATTGCTTCATAAGGATATGGAGGTGTTTCAACACGATGCAATTTGTCATATGAAATTGCTTTTATAAAATATTTTTTGTCAAGTATCTCAATTATTTTATCAGCTAACAAAAAAGCACTTCCTTCAATGATTTCTTGTGATTGTAAATCATGGTCTGAATTTCCGAATTTACCAATTTTTGCATAAGCGTTTATGTAAAAATTGCAAGGTTCTTTACCAAAAAGTAAAACAGCTGCGCGTTTTAATTTGTCATCTTCAACAAGCCTTAAGTTTCTGAATATCTGTTTTATGTCTTTTTCGCGTTCAATCGCCGGTAATCTTTTTGTTCTTACTGCTTCTTTTTTGAAAACTTCAACGGAATTTTCATCAATATCTGCAAAAGTAGCTTTTTGTTCAATTATATCTCCCCAAGTTTTTCCCGATTTTTTTAGTAAGAACTCATTAAGTTCGTTTCCCTTCAATTCTTGCTTTGTGCTTCCGGATCTGTAATGATATTTTCCTTGATAAGAAATAGGTGTATCATAAGGATTTACAACTATTTCAATATAATATTTGCTTCCTTCATCGTGCAAATTTACTTCACATAAAATGCCAAGATGATTTTGAATTTTATTCGGCAAATCATCTAAAAGTCGTTTGTAATTATCTATCCCAACAATATTTCCGTTATCATCTTTTCCGATAAATAATTGTCCGCCTTTTGCATTTGCAAATCCACAAATCCATTTCAGAAATTCATCTCGCCATGATATTTTCCATTCTATATTTTGTTGTTCGGGCATATTTTTTATTTATGAAATAACTAATACTATGTTTTCCAATTATATTAAACTAAATATTCGTTCTGCATTTTGACTGATGTAGGTGTGCTTTATGCTTAAATTCATTATCTTTTTTGTTTTGTTTGCTAATTTGGATATTTTTATTTTTCATTAATTAACTATAACAAAAGCTTTTAGAAACTGTGGTTTTGGATGTTTTGATTGTTTGGATTGTTCGCTTTGCTGATTACCAAACATCTTATACCTATAACGACCAGCCGATATTAGCAATATTGTCATTTAATGTTTGCAACGTCTTTCCAAATGTCATCATTAGATTTGTCTAACTTGTCAAGAATTTTTATTACTCGGTCTTTATGAAAACTTTTACTGGAAATTGTATCATTAGACTTATAAACCAATTTGTTTTTCACCAAGATATTGATTATTTTTTTTGCCAAAATTTTATCATTCTTGCTGCCAAAAGTAATTATAAGTTCTTCTCCGGTTCGTTTATCATATTCTAAAAAGTATATTTTTTTTAATAATGAACACAAAACCATATGTGATTGTCCAATAATTATATTTTTATCTTTTAAAATCATAGGAGTTGGTTCATAATGTTCTATTATACTATTTCTAATATATTCAGGTATTTCACTTTCTTTTTTTATTCCATATATTTTATTGATATAACAATCATCAAATATAATTTTTGAAAAACTAATATTTGAAATGTCCAATTCGTTAATATTTGCTGTTGAACTAAACCTCACATTCGTGAGGTGGTTTTTGTGGAATTTGTAGTCTTAGTTTTTCAGTAATTATCAAATTTGTCATATTATTAATTTAAAATTTAATTATGACAAATGTAAAAAAAAATT
>Ga0233431_1006109_pt1 | contig 11091 bp, 21 predicted proteins | sample SI_118_April2016_FD_179867 | JGI IMG/M metagenome (GOLD analysis project Ga0233431, IMG submission 179867) | Seawater microbial communities from Saanich Inlet, British Columbia, Canada - SI_118_April2016_200_MG | ecosystem: Environmental > Aquatic > Marine > Inlet | place: Canada: British...
CAAGCAGAACCGACCGCGCTTCAATGCTCGCGATACCAATTCAGCCTGCCATTCAAAAAGGACATCAGACAATGGGCCGTGGTCAATTCCAACCCTCGGACATGAATCTGATTTTGACGCTATGTATTCTTGATATTTCATAATTTCCTCATAACCAGCACAGCGAGGCCAGGGGTGGGAGTGGGGTTGTTTTGGTGGTGGTCATGGTGTGGGATCATTAGACGGTTCTGTTGGAATTTGGCGCTTTAGAAAACACCATGCGACACTGGTCTTATGGGGGTCGTGGTATGCCGACACCAATTCCCAACCGTCCAATCCTAGTTCGTTAAGCACCTCTTCAATACACTTTCCAGGGTGTTCGCACGTTGTTCTGTATTCCCACTTCATGGCCTCAACCTCCACTCCACCGCCCGTTCAATTTCCTCAATCCGCGCCAAACTCCGATTCCGAACCCTCTTCAACTCCCGGACATATCCCATGATGGTTTTTATGTTCCGCTCCCCTCTTTCCCCGTCGCCCGGGTCAATGCCTATGATAAACTCCTGGTCCCGCTTGCACCGCATCTCCAGGGTCAACAGCCTGGCCCGCTCCTGTAGCAGCTCCTCGGTCTGCGCCGGGGTGTATTCCTGGTCCGGGTCCGGGTCCAGACCCATGTTGGATACGGCGTCGTCTAGGCTCAGTGGCTGGATGTGGCCGCAGTCCCCGGGCTCGCTATGGCACTCGGGGCAGGGGATTAATTCCTTGCTCACTTCATCCTCCTCTTCCGAACCCACGCCCGCTGCTTATGCCTCGGATCCTTGTAAATCTGGGCCACGTTCTTAGGCGTGAACATCTCGCCGCAACCGCACGGGCATAGCAGCGGATCCAGGGTCACGTGGAAGAATTCCAGGTAGTACGCTCGCATATACTGACGGCGGTCGTTCATCGAATCCCCCTCCACCTACCGCCAGCCCTGCACGGATCATTTATGTCCAGAACCATCTTCTTGCCAGCCACCTTGAGCCGCATATGCGGGCACCTCACGCGCCGGCTCTTGCCGTTGGACCTGCTCCCCCAGCGGCATGTCCCGCATACCATTAGGAGGGGCGGAGGTGGTGCGCCTTGGTCGGTCATGACTCGGCTCCTTGTCTTGGGCGTCCAGGGCGGCGCGGATGATTTTCTGTGTTGTTTTCAGTGCGTCCCTTGCTCCCCTTGTCCATTCGGCACCCATCAGCCCGCTGAATGATCCAAGTTGCCCGTCTAGGTATTCGATGAATTTATCCGCGTCGATATGGCGACCGTGGCCTGGCGGATCCACAGGGCGGAGGTGGCTCTCATCTACCCCGAAGCCCTCCATTCGCCCGCAGAAATTCTCTGTCTCTACTGCGTAAAAATATCCGGCACAGTTTTCTATTGAATTAATCCGCACCGGCAGCATCGCATAATCGCCTGGCTTGTATTTTGGCTGGGTCATGATGGCACCCTGAATTCTTTTTTATCTTTGGAGGACTTAAACACTCTCGGGTTTTTATATCCTCGAGTATGGAGCCTGTTAAATAAATTATACCCATATGAACTCATCGTTTCTATGACGTGTTTTTCTACATCCGATGCTTCCTTTCTAGTGTCACAAACATGTAGAACAATTACATCTGGTTTTAGCTTTCTCTTTCTTAGGAACTTAATCCAGTCGTCTTTTTCTTTATGGTGGGATGATGTGTATAAGTGTTCGCGAATCCTGTGTCTAATGCTCCTTGTCATCCCAGCATACCGAACGGATTTTGTTATTGGGTCAATTAGCAAATAAACAGACCAATCCCACGTCCATGGCGATCCGTCGGTCATTGCCCGCTCCTTTTCCGAGACAGTTCAAGCGACCTAATCCCGCGCCACAACACTGACAGAATCACACTGTTCATCTTCGCCTCAACCCCAGACTTTTTCTCAGCAATTTGCTTTTCAGTTTCAATCTTGCTTTCGATATCATCGGGGAACCGGATGTAATATGTTTTAGCCATGGATTGGACTGTAGCCCATGGGGATTAGAAATGCAAGCGGTAAAATGAATCTAATTTCACCCTTGCAATTATTTTCCGGCCTGCTAAATTTGCCTCATCTAATAAGGAGCCGAACCCATGCAAAAAATGAAATCACTGTTTATCCGTGAACAGGTCGGGAGCAAATACCTGGCCACGCCAGAGGTCGAGCCCGAGTGTCAGTGGGTCATCGACGGGGAAGGCGTCCCGACCGAGAAGATTGACGGCACTTGCTGCGCAATCATCGACGGGGTGTTTTATGCCCGCCACCGGGTAAAGACGGGGAAGGTTGTGCCGGATGGGTGGTTACACTGGAGCGGCTACACGGAGCAGAAGACAGGGCATGGATGGGTGCCGGTGGGAAATGGACCGGAACATAAGTGGCACCGTGAGGCGTGGGATGCGCTGAACTTATCGCAGTGCAATCCACCGGACGGGACCTATGAGATGGTGGGCCCGAAGGTGCAGCGGAACCCGTGTGGGCTGGAGTCACACGCACTGTGGAAGCATGGACTTCACCTGTTTTCAGGAGCCAACACACCCCCGCGCAACTTCGATGGGCTCCGCGAGTGGCTTGAATCCAACCACGTCGAGGGCATCGTGTGGCACCACCCGGATGGGCGCATGTGCAAGCTCAAGCGGCGCGACTTCGGGATTCCATGGTCAGGAAAGGAATAGCCCAATGACCCCAACCAAAATCCTGACCGCATCCGCAACCATCGCCGCGCTGGCCCTGGTAACCTATCCGGTGGTTTATGTGCTTGTGTCCGCGCTCGTCGTCGGGGTGGGGCGATGAGCGAAAAAGAGCCAGTCGAGGCCACATGGTTCGTCTCAATTTACGCCGACTGCCCGCACTGTGGTGAATGGGGGATCGACATCACAGATGGCGAAGACTTCTGGTGTGATGGTGACGGCGTTGATCTCAAGTTGGCCGAGGAGCGAGAGGGGACGGCGGTGTGCCCGGAGTGCAGTGAAGAATTTAAATATAAGATGGTCTGGTAGGCGGTGGGGCGATGACCAGCCGCATCGGCCAGCCTATGGGCCACCTATCGGCCACGGTGCGGTTTTGGCCGATAGAGCCGGTCTGATAGCCCTATGACCTGTGCTACCAACGGACCAGTGACAATGCGCCCCAAACACCCCATAAGTGCCATCAACATCCCAACCGGCACACTCACCCCAGGCACGGCACAAAGCCCGGTACAGTCGCCGCTACCGGCCCACGTTCGGGTGGTGGTGGACTCGAAGGAGACGCGCCCATGGGTCCTGCCCAATAGCGTGCGCAAAGGGATTAAAACCGGGGATTATTCATTGCTCGGGATGGACCACAAAACCGGGATAACGCTGGAACGTAAATCTAAAATCGATGCGTACCTCACCATATCCCTGCCCGACAACTATGCCCGGTTCAAGCGAGAGTGCAAGCGCATGGCCGCGATGGCGTACCGGGCAATCATCATCGAATCAAGCGCCGAAGATTTCAAGGTCCCGCCTCCGGTCCCGGTTGACCTCGCCGCCACTGGCTTTGAATTCGACCCGGGCAAGGTATCGAACCGGCTCCAGGATTTGCATGTGAAATATTTGGTGCCCGTGTTCTTTGTCAAGGTCCAGGAATCGCACTTCGGAGGGGATGCGGGGGCGTACCAGAGTGCGGTTAGGCGTGCGGCGGCTGCGCTGGGGTTGGGGCTGTTGGCGAGATGTTATTCACACCACTGGCGAGTTATGAAGGGAGAGGGAAAATGAGCACAAAAATAGAGTGGACGAAGAATGACGACGGGACGCAGGGCAAGACATGGAACCCATGCCACGGCTGCACAAAAATCAGCGAAGGGTGCAGACATTGTTACGCGGAGAAGATGGCGCGGCGGCAGAAGGCGATGGGCAATTACCCAAACGGTTTCGACGTAGATATCGAGCCGAGTAAACTCAGCCAGCCCCTGCACTGGAGGAAGAGCCAAAATGTATTTGTCTGCTCGATGGGCGACCTGTTCCATTCCGATATGCCGCGCAACTTCATCAGGGCAATCTATGGCGTTATGGCAGCCACTCAGCACCACACCTATCAAGTGCTGACAAAGCGGCCCGGAAACATGGCGGAGTTGACCCGGACCATGGACGGTATGTACCCAGCCCATGCGAAGATGAACGACGCGATCAGACAATATCCTGATGCGGAATGGTTTACGCTCCCAACTGGCTGTAAATGGCCACTCCTAAACGTCTGGCATGGCACCACTGTTGAATCCGCCAAGCACAAGGGCCGCATTGACCAACTCCGCAAGGTGCCCGCCGTCGTCCGGTTCCTGTCCTGCGAGCCGCTTCTTGGCGACCTCGGCACCATCGACTTGACCGGGATAGATTGGGTCATCGTCGGCGGTGAGAGTGGGAACGCAAAGACGGTGCGGCCCATGCACCCGGATTGGGTTCAGAACATTCGGGGCCAGTGCAATGAACAGGGCGTGAGGTTCTTCTTTAAGCAATGGGGTACGTGGGGCCTTGAGGGTCCATTGAGTGCCAGGCAATGCGTCGTTGCCGACAACGGGGCAGTGTTTGAGATGAACGACGTTGAGGGAATGCGAAAAAACCAATCTGAATATGGTCGAGTTCATAGGCAGGTTATGTACCGCGTCGGCAAAAAAGCAGCCGGAAGAATCATCGACGGTCGCACTTGGGATGAGCGGCCCGATTCCACCGCCTAGCCACCCGCCCCGAACCCATAACAGGTGCCGGGGAAGGTCCAAACTTTTGACGAGGGAGAAGGAAATAATGCAGTTCGAACCAGAAGACAGATATAAATACGAGTTTTTATCGGCTGCAATTGGCCTGCACTGCTCAACGTCTGGAGCAAGTGACCCTATGACAGCACAAGAGGCTGTCGATGTTTATCAATGGCTAAAGTGGAGGGTCACGGACGCGTGGCAGCCACCTGTTAAACATTGGGCCGCGTTCGATTGCGCTGTGCGTCTTGTTGGTCTTTCCGCCTGCACCGAGTATGAGGCTCGCGACTTAGACCGGGACAAGAAGTGGATTAAAGAACATTGCAACGAATCAGGAGACGCATCATGACACCAACCCACCTATCCGCCCAGCACCTAGCCGCGCGCCGAAACGGGACCAAGACCACAACCAGCCCCGTGAACCTCGGGACGTCCTATCTGCGCGACCCGGACTGGATGGCAGAGTACGACGCCGCCACCGGCCCCACCGCATGTTCGTCCGTGGCCGCGTTCCAGGCCGAGGTCTCGGGCAAGATCGAGGAGATAACCAAGTTCCGCAAGCAGCTCTTGGAAGCAGAAGCGAGGCAGGACAAGGACCAAAAAAGGGGGCCGGCGAAACGGGTTACCAACAAGGATCTGTTTCAGCTCATGGGAACCGGGTGGTGGACGGCCAAGGAGATGGCCGCGCTCACCAGGTGTAGGGTCGTGACCACGGCCCGGCGCGCGGTGCTGCTGCTGGACCACGGGCGGGTCGAGTCGCGGCTCCGTGGGCAGGCTAATGGATTCGATTTGTTTGAGTATCGGGTTAAGGGGTAATTCTGTAACACAACCAGCACAAGGAGAAGGTGAATAAGAATGGCTAATTTACTATTGATGAGCGCAATTGGGCACCTGGGCCGCGACCCAGAAATGAAGGATGCAGGCGGGCATGAGGTTGCCAAGTTCAGCATCGCCTGCAATAACCCTCGCAAAAAGGACGAAGATCCAATCTGGCTCAACGTCTCGGTCTTTGGCCGACAAGGGCAGGCGTGCATGGACTACCTCAAGAAGGGTCAGGCAGTGTTCGTGTCTGGCGAGTTCTGGCCGCGCGAGTACGAGTCTAAGGGCGAGACGCGAATCAGTTACGACCTGAACGCGTCCGTGGTCCAGTTCCTGGGCGGGAAGTCGGACGGCGGCGGCGGGCAGGAACGGGCGCCTCGTGAGACCTACGACCACACCAAGGGCGGCGATGATTCAGAAATGCCGTTCTAGGTCACGCTTATTAAATTAGGCTAGACTTTTCACTTGCCCTGGGTCTACACTCATAGACGGTCACAGGGTAAAACCTGTTCAAAACTTTATGTCCCCCGGTTCAGCGCCTTTCCCGGCCCTGTGACCGCTTGTCCCGGAAGTTGGGCCGGGGGGCTTTTTGTCCGAGGTCATATATGGGTCACACACCATGACAATACTAGAACACGCGCTAAAATACGCGGCCCGCGGCTGGAAAGTATTCCCGTGTCATCAAGTTGACTCGTCCGGTCAATGTTCTTGCGGTGTGCCAAAGTGTCACTGGCCAGAGAACCAGAATGCAGGGAAACACCCGCGCACCCAAAATGGGTATAAGGATGCCACTCTAGAAGAAGACCAAATCAGCCTGTGGTGGGGGAAGTGGCCAACCGCACCAATTGGTGTTGCATGTGCTCCGTCTGGACTCATTGTGATTGACATCGATCCACGCAACGGCGGCGATTCAAAATTCAACGAGATTCAGCGCGAGATAGGGAAACTTGATGGGCCCCTTGTAAAGACAGGATCCGGCGGATGGCACATTTACATGCTGCCGTTTGCTGGGTCTCCAAAGGGGGTGCTTGAGCGCGGGATAGATATCAAGTTCAACGGGTATGTTATCGCGCCACCGTCAATGCACCCGTGCGGAAAACCATACCAGTGGGAACAGGATGGCGAGCCAACCGAAGCCCCGGACGTGTGGGTGAAACGGCTGCTTAAACCGGCCAGGCCCCTATCAATTGTTGGTGCTCCAGGTGACTGCAAGGCCAATGAAGTAAAGGACGCCTTGACCGTAATCCCATCTGATGACTACGAAACGTGGATCCAGATAGGGATGAGCATCAAGGCAGCCGTTGGCGATGACGGAATCACCATGTGGGATGAGTGGAGCAGCACCGCGCACAATTATGATGCGGATGCAATACCAAAACACTGGGGGAGTTTTAGTGAGGGCGGCGGAATCACCCAGAATACGCTATTCGGCCTTGCCAGACAACATGGATGGAGACCGCCTTTGAAGTTGGTCACAATTGAAGACATTGAAGATGCGCCGCCAAGAACGGATGACGACGTTCCGCAGGAGTTGCACGCAGACGCGGAGCATATTGATATTGGACCAACTGCCCCGAACGTTGATGGACCACCGGAAGAAAAGCCGGTGATTCGGATAAGCCCAGACATTACGGTTGTTGTTGACGCGGCAGAAGACGCCATCCTTAACATGCCGCGCCGGAATTTATACCAGCGGTCTGGCGGACTGGTCCGCATTGCAAGAGATGCAAGCCCGGCAGCCAAGGGTCAACAGCGGCCACCCGGATCAATCAGCATCAAGCCCGCAACCCCTGCGTATTTGATGGAAATCTGCTCAAGGGCGGCAACGTGGTGGAAACTAAAGGCCCGTCCAAAACAAAACGAAGACCCATGGGCCAGGGTTACCCCGCCGCAGTGGGCCCCAGCTACGCTTGCCGAGCGTGGACAGTGGCGCATCCCTCCGATTATGGGCATCATTGCCGCCCCTACGCTTCGGATTGACGGAACTTTGCTCAATACTCCTGGGTATGATTATCGAACCGGTCTGCTTTATCTTCCGGGAGGGGCGAAGTTCCCCGAACTAAAAGACATCCCAACAAAAGAAGACGCGTCCAGATCGCTCGATGAACTGTCAGAGTGTTTCGACGACTTCCCTTTTACTGAGCCAAGCGACAAATCGGCAGCACTGTGCGCCATCCTTTCCCTTGTGTGCCGAGCTGCCATCGCTGGACCCGTCCCCATCTTTGCAATTAGGGCGACCGCTGCAGGAACAGGCAAAACGCTGCTCGCTGACATCATCGCCATTATTGGTACCGGGCGGGCAGCTCCTAAATTTGCTCAGGCCCAAAACCCAGAGGAAGAGAAAAAGAGATTGCTCGCCGTGGCAATGGAGGGCGATCCGTGCTTCCTCATCGACAACGTGGACAAGACACTAGGCAGCGGCGCCCTTGATTCTGCCGTGACGGCGGGCGTTGTCAAAGACAGGGTACTTGGCAAGACAGGAAATGCAGAGGCCCCGTTCCGCCCCGTTGTCATGGCCACCGGCAACAACTTGCAGGTGCGAGGTGACACGGGCCGGCGAATGGTGCCCGTGGACATGGATGCAAAGTGCGAGCGGCCCGAACTTCGCGGAGATTGGGCACACCCAAATATTACACAGTGGGTTACGAAGAACAGGCCGCGCCTAGTATGCGCCGCTCTGACCGTCTGTCGCGCCCATGCTTGCGCCGGGTGGCCCGAGGTTGGCCTTGCCCCCATCGGCACGTTCGAGGACTTCTCACGCGTTGCCAGGGCCCCTATCGTGTGGGCAGGGATTGCGGACCCGTGTGCAGGCCGCGAGCGCATACGGGCAGAGGGGGACAGCGACCTTGATACGCTCAGGGATTTGCTTGGGGCATGGAGGAATCACTACGACGTGAGGGCAGTTCTTCTCCGAGACGTTGCCGAGGAAATATCCGGGGACCTTTACGGCGACTCCATGAAGCGGATGAAGGAAGCGGTTGATGAGGCCATCAGCGAATACCGGCGCGGAACGGTGGCCGGCAAATTGGGGTACTACCTGCGCAAGTACAAGGGCCGCGTAGTGGACGGGATGAGGCTCGAAACAGGGGACAAGGAAGGAGGCGGGGTGCCGTGGCGCGTGGTCATCGTTGAGGCGTCATGGTAGTGCTACTCCGTACTGCTACTGCAGGAGTGCAGGCATCGCGATCCACCCACTACGTGACGATGACGATCAGTGACGATGAATCCCCTTACCCCACGGGAAAAACACAATTACATTTTACCGTAGTACTACAGTAAACATCGTCATGCATCGTCATCGTCATACAGTACCAGTACCGAGTACGGGAAAAGGAGACCAATATGCTATATGCGCTAGTGGGAGGCAAGCGGGTAAGGTCAAATCCAGGGAGCACGGGTGTGTGCGGATGTTGTGATAGTCCGGTAGTGGCAAAGTGCGGGAGGATCAACGTTTGGCACTGGGCCCACAAATCGAAGTCGGACTGCCCAGCCGGTGCAAAGGAGAGCCGGTGGCACCTCGAATGGAAGGAAAACGCCCCGCCTGATTGCTGTGAGGTAAACATGGGCCGCCATCGCGCAGATGTAAAAATGGGGGATGGCGTTGTGATTGAGTTCCAAAAATCGCCCATCACAATTGATGAGATAAACGATAGGGAGAGGTTTTACGGCGACATGATATGGGTTTTCGACGCCAGCAAATGGGACCTTGATTTCAAGAGGTTTACTGGGCAATCAAAATTCTACTGGAAACGCAGAAGAAAGGCCGTGTTCCATTGCTGTAGGCCTATATTTATGGACCTTGGTGAGGGTGCGATGTTCAAGGTCCATTCGCTCACAACGCTTCTCGGCTACGGCGGCTGGGGTCATCACATAACAAAAACAGAATTTATAAATGAATACATGACGATAAAACAACAATCCAACCAAAAACAGAGGCTAACACCATGACCCACAAATGGGAACAAATCACAGACGAGACCCGAGACGGCGTCCAGGAAGCCACCGAGCGGCTTAGGACCCCGGGCGGGTGGCTGGTCGGGACGGCGATGGGGCTGCACGACGGGTCCGCTGAGATTCAGATGGGGGTTGCGTCTGTGCCGGACCCGAAGCATGAATGGGACCACGTCACTTGACACGGGGTATGGGTTGAGCAGCCAACCAACCACCAAGGCCCCTACCGCGCCGCGTAACCAGTTGGATGAGTTGCGGCGGCACAGGGAACTACTCCAGCAACTGGACACTATCCAGCGCGAAGGTAGCCAGCCACTGATTGGCGCGCGCGATGATGGGAGCGTGCTTTGTGACGGGGTATGGGTTACACCGACTGAAGATGATGGAGGTAAATGATGGGGCTACTGGTGATGGAAGACGGGCAGTGGACACTCAAAGAACCAAAACAGGTCAAAATGCACGGTTCGTACGCCTACAAAGTAACGCTCTACGACCCGCACACAGGCCACATGGGAGAGTGGTCAGATACGGTCACAGTGCCACTAGAGCGAACGAGGTGTGGTGAGTCGTACAAGGACGGAGCTAGGGCCCTTGCCGAGTATATGTGGGATGAGGGCAACTATTCGTGTGATTGTAACCGCATGGGCTTTCTTTATGGTTGGCCAAATGACGAGAACAAGGACTGGACTTGCTCAGAGGGCAGGATTGATGCCGTGATGCATCTGCCCAAACAAACCCCTTGACACAACCTAGTCAAGTTAACTACTATCTATCTCATGCTGGAAAAGTCTAAGGCCGTCACGCTCACCCCACAGCGTAGGGCCGCATTCGTTCGCCTGTCCATCGTGCGCTACCTAACGGACCTGAACCAGTTGCTCCTCAAAGGCCAGTCATACGACGAGCCATCGCCCACCTCTCACTCCGATGACAAGTTGGCCGCGCTTGTGTCGTTCGGACTTAAACACGCTTCCTCCCCATTGCGCAACCTTACCCCACTACAGGCCAAGCTCATCACCAAGGACGCTACAGGGCGTTATAGCAGGGACTTGAGACTATCCAGTACGTGGAGCGACAATGAGGTCCAAAGCAGGATGACAAGACGCGTGACGTCAGCCATGATTCGCAAGGATGCAGGGCTGGGCAAGACAGCATACGAACGCGAGATGGTGGCCGCACGCAACCAGGTGATGGTCAACATGGGGCTTGCATGAGCCGTACGATTGCCCAGGGCCTGCTTGGTATGCTGACTGAGGTAGTGGACGGCCTTGCCCGTGCGAACGGACAGGAACCGCTTGAGCACCCCAGCATTGACGACCCTGAAGGTATGCGCACGTATGCTCATCAGATGATGGAGATGGCACAGACGACGGCGCCTTCTCTTGATGCGATTCCCTTCGTTGATGCGTCCAACATGGTTGATCGATGTGACGTCGAGGCAGGCGAGAACTAAACGTGGTCAGGCGCAACCCATATCAGACCTGTGCCATTTTGGTAGGCGGCAACTCGACTTGCCACCCAAAGTCCAGCGGGCAGGTGGAGTTTAAAGTACACCCCCGGTCGGGACTATAGGACTCTGCCGGTCCCAATCT
>Ga0233431_1006110_pt1 | contig 11090 bp, 9 predicted proteins | sample SI_118_April2016_FD_179867 | JGI IMG/M metagenome (GOLD analysis project Ga0233431, IMG submission 179867) | Seawater microbial communities from Saanich Inlet, British Columbia, Canada - SI_118_April2016_200_MG | ecosystem: Environmental > Aquatic > Marine > Inlet | place: Canada: British...
TGCGATATAGCGAAACTGTGTGAGATCTCAGTGAAATATAAAATAAAAATGGCAATAGCTACAGGTGGAACATTAGCACGAAAAATAATTATTGAAAACAGACCAAAATTTATAATAGCAGTTGCTTGTGATCGTGATCTAGTAGAAGGATTACGCGAAGTGTTCCCAATACCTGTTTATGGCGTGTTAAATTTAAGACCCGAAGGACCATGTGTAAATACCAGAGTAATTACACAGAAAATTGAATCGGCTTTAGTTGCACTAATAGAATCATGAATAAGAAACGAGATAAAAAGAAATTTAAACGTAAGAACATTAAAATATCTAATATTGAATTAACAGATATTGATCACTTTACCGAAGATGAAGTATCGGTTGAGAAGCGAGCGGAAAAGAAACTTATTGAGAAGGGAAAGCACAGCAGTAAAAGAGATTTGATATTGAAACAAGGCAGGATATTAGAGGTTAGATCAAACTATAAATGCCTTGTGAAAATAGATAAAGAAGATTTACTTTGTACTTTGGGCGGAAGATTTAAGCAAGTGAATTTTGAAACCAAAAGTATTGTTGCAGCCGGAGATTACGTTAATGTTGATGTCTCATCTGATCCGCGCATCGAGGAGATCGTTGATAGAACTAATACTCTTTCTAGATTTTCTGATAACGATTTTCAAACTGAAATTATAATAGCATCAAATGTAGATCAGGTAATTATTACCTCATCTTATAAAGATCCAATGTTAAACTTGGGTTTGGTTGATCGTTATATTTGTGCCGCAAAGATCAATAATATTTCACCTGTTGTGTGTATTAACAAAATAGATCTAGCTGAATCTATGAATGAAATTACGCAGGTTGGAAAATTTTATGAGAATTTGGGATTTAAAGTAATTTTTACATCAACCAAGACAGGCGAAGGTATAAAGAAATTAAAAAAATTATTAAAAGATAAAGATAGCGTTTTCTCTGGTCATTCTGGTGCTGGAAAATCTTCTTTGATAAATGTATTACAGCCTAACCTTAAATTAAAAACTGCCCAGATTAGTGATTATCACAGAAAGGGAGTTCACACAACAACACGAAGTAGATTATTAGAATGGGATTTTGGCGGTTATTTGGTTGACACTCCCGGTATTAAAACATTTGGTTTGCACCGGAAAGATAAAGAAATATTAAAGGGAATTTTTCCTGGATTATCTGCATTAGCACATGATTGTAAATTTGTTAATTGTACCCATTCCCACGAAATTAAGTGCGGTGTAAAAAAAGAAATAGAAAATGGAAATTATCCAATTGCCAGATATGAATCGTATTTGCGCATATTAGAATCGTTATAAGGAGGAGAATTATGCAGAATTTTGGAATCTTTTTCAATCCAAATTACGAAAGAACAGAACCAATTTTTAATCTGCTAAAAAAACTCCATAAAAACAAGGATCTTCAGTTCTATAACTTTCCACAGCAAAAAGAGCTGTTCCCAGATTTTATAAAAAGTATTGAAAAAAACAAGCTTGATTGCATTTTATCTTTTGGTGGTGACGGTACTTTTTTAAGAGCAAGCAAGCTCTCATTAGAATTTGATGTTCCACTCATGGGAATAAATCTTGGTAAGCTGGGTTTCTTATCTGAAAGTTCGTTATCAGAACTTGAAAAATCTATTGATGATCTGAAGAAGAATAAGTTTAAAGTTCAACAGCGTATGCTGCTTAAAACAGTTGTAAAAAGAGACAATAAGCCAATATTCACATCTTCTGCTTTAAACGATGCGGTTATTTATAAAGGTAAAGAACCTAGGCTAATTGATATTAGGTTTTATTCTAATAAGCGTTTAGTAGTAGAAACCAGGTGTGATGGGCTTATCATCTCCACACCAACCGGATCTACAGCTTATTCTCTCTCTTCCGGCGGACCCATCCTCTCACCTGTTATGGACGCATTTGTAGTTACTCCGCTGAATCCGCATGTGTTAAGTGTACGCCCCATGGTTTTTGCATCTGATGACCGCCTAAGTTTTAAATTAAAGGTTAATGGTAGTGAATGTGTTTTGCAACTTGATGGAATAAATAGCCAGAGCCTTATTGATAATGATGAGATAGTTGTAACCGCATCAAGTAAAAAAGTCAGTTTTATCAAACTCACCAATAAAACATTCTATCAGATCCTCAGAAAGAAACTCCATATGGGCAGAAAATGATAAAGAGCTTACGTGTAGAAAATTTTATAATTGTAGATGAATTAAATTTAGATTTTGGGAACGGACTTCAGGTTCTTACCGGAGAAACAGGAGCCGGAAAATCTATAATAGTTGGTGCTATTAGTCTTATTTTAGGAAGCGACATACACTCTGGGATGTTGCTTAACGACGCCTTACATGCAAAACTGGAAGCAGTTTTTAGCGTAGATAAAGATAATAAACAATTTGTTAAATTACTGCAAAAATATGATTTTGATGTTTCTGAAGAAGAAGTTTTTTTTGCAAAAGAAATTAGTACGAACCTCAGAAGTAAAAGCTTTATTAATGGTCGCAGAGTTTCTAAAGATATCGTAAAAGAATTTAGGGATGTACTTATAGATTTTCATTCTCAACGTGATCAGCAAAAGCTTTTCGATACCGATTTTCAGTTGGAAGTCTTAGATATCTTCGGGAAACTAACCAACTTAAGAGAACGGTTTACTTCCCAATATAAAAAAACAGAAGACAAAATTAAAAAATTAAAAAAATTGCAGAGATCTGAAAGTGAACTTACCGAGAAGATCAACTTGTATCAATATCAAATTGAAGAGATAGAAAAAATAAAACCTTTAATTGGTGAAGATGTAAAATTGCAGGCAGAATTGAATCTGCTTACAAATGCAGAAGATATTTTAGATATTTCAAGCAGGCTGGAACAGGAAATCTATGAAAAAGAGAATTCCGTTTATGATACAATAAGTTCATATATTTCTCAGCTTACAAAATTTAAGGATGATAACAAGAATATTATGGAAGCAGTAAGCTATCTTCAGGATTCCTCAGCAAATCTTGGTAACTCCATCAACAGCATCAGAGAAGTGCAAAATGTCATCGAGGTGGACTCTTCACGGCTAGAATACGTCCAAGGTCGTTTAACAGAAATTAATACACTCAGCGTAAAATATAAGCGTAATATCGCAGAAATTCTTGAATATAGGAACAGCATTCAGCTTCAAATAGATTCCTACTCTTCTGGTAAAAAAGAAATTGTTGAATTAAACGATGAGATTACAAAAGAGCTAATACTTCTTAACAAACTTGCTCAAGATCTTTCTGATAAAAGAAAAAGCGCTGCAATTTATTTTGAAAAAGAGATAGTTGCAAATATAAACAAACTTGCAATACCGGATGCCGCGATAAAATTCCAATTTAAAACTTTAGAAAATTCATTTGGAAATGAAGATAGCTTAAGCGGTTTTAATGAAACAGGCAAAGATGCGGTAGACATATATTTCTCTGCCAATAAAGGTGTAAAGCTTCAGCCATTCAGAATTGCTGCTTCTGGCGGAGAACTCTCTAGATTTCTATTGGCAATAAAGAAGATTCTGTCGGATAGACTAGACAGAAGAACAATAATTTTTGATGAAATAGATTCGGGAATTGGTGGGAAAACATCAGAATTATTAGCAGAATTCATTCATGATATTGGCAAATTTCACCAGGTTTTATGTATCAGCCACTTACCCCAGATAGCATCTTACGGAGACCGCCATTTTTCCATAGAAAAAATAAGCGGCAGTAATAATTCTGAGGTTAAAGTTAAAATACTGGACGAAAACGAGAGACGAGTTGAAATTGCCAGGATGCTTTCGGGCTCTGATACCGAGTTGGCATTGCGGCACGCAGATGAACTTATAAAAAATAAATAGAGGGGCACCAATGTTTAGAATAAGAAAAGAGACGAAACTTTTTTTAGTTGTAGTTACAATTGTACTATCAATTTTTTTAGGAATTAAAAGATCTAATCTAGATAAAATATTTGTACAATCCGACGTAAGAATAGATCTAAGTAAGGCTGATGATATCTTTGAAAACTCATTCAATAATAAAAAGATTAATTTTGAATTTAACGTCCAAGATCTTACTGAGATAAATACTTTACTTACTGATGTCAGCACGATGGATAATGCAAATATTTTACATTCCGAACTAAAAAGCACATATAATCTTTCTGTTTTTGAAATTCCAATAGATGCTTCAGATGATGTTGTGAGCAAATTAAGAAGTATTGATGGCATCAGTAATGAGAGCATTCAAAAAGCTGGAATAGTTATGGTGAATACCAATCTTAAAGAAAATCTGAATAATAATCAAATTGCAAAAAAGAGAATTCAGAAATTAATAAACGAAAGTGTATCACCTGATAGAATAACAAGCTTCAGGAATCAGCTTGATATGGTTCAGGCAAAAATTGATAGTTTAGGTATTCAGGAAGAAATTCAAAAACACAATGCCGAATTTGATATTATTATGTTATCTGCTGTTAGAAATATAAATGGTAATGCTGCTCTTCGCAGTAGTTTAAGCGTGTTTATATTAACTACTATTGCCAGCCTGTTATTAATAATTGTTGGTCTAATTATTAGCTATTACATATTTGTGCTCATGTATAAATTAATGCTTGTTTTAGGAATTAGAACTTCACGTGGTAGTAGCTCTAACTATAACTATAATTACAATAAAAAGGGTTATGGAAGAAAAGTAAAAAGAGTATATAAAGATGCCGATGGTAAGGTTATTAAAAAAGAGGAAAAAGAATAAAAAGAGGGGAATATTATGGAAGCTTGGTTTGATCCTTGGATAATTTGGGTAGCAATTGGAATAATTTGTATTATCATTGAAATATTTACACCCGGGTTTTTATTTTTAAGTTTTGGTTTGGGAGCAATTTTAACAGGACTTATAGCACTTGTTATTCCATCTATTGCACTTCAGATTTTAGCATTTGCAATAATTTCTCTTATTGCATTTTTATTAAGTAGGAAGTTCAGTAAAAAACTTATCTCAAATAATTATGAAGATACCAATGTGAAGGCTCTGGTGGGCAAAACAGGAAAAGTTACCCAGCAGATTCCTACTAATGAAAAAGGGTATGTGAAAATTGGTGGCGAAGAGTGGTCAGCAGTTTCTAAAGACAACAATGAAATTAAAAAAGACGCAAGAATTGTGGTAAATGATATTGAAGGTAACAAGGTTATAGTAACCTTAATTGAGGAGGAAAAATGACAATTGTAATAATAGTTTTTGCTGTTTTAGTAATAATATTGATCTCTAAGGGATTAATAATTATAAAACAGGCAGAAGTAATGCTAATTGAGAGATTGGGAAAATACAGTAGAACACTAGAAAGCGGATTAAATATTTTATGGCCGGTCATTGATAAACCTAGAAACATAAACTGGCGATATTCCAGAACAGATATGAAGGGAAATAAATATGTGCAGATAAAATCTCAAAGCAGAATAGATCTGCGTGAAACAGTTTATGATTTTCCACGTCAGAATGTTATAACCAGCGATAATGTTTCTATAGAGATAGATGCACTTTTGTACTTTCAAGTTACAGACCCCAAAAAGGCAACTTACGAGATCAATAATCTTCCTAACGCCATAGAAAAACTTACCCAAACTACACTTCGTAACGTTATTGGTGAAATGGAACTCGATAAAACCCTTACTTCCAGAGATACAATTAATAGCAAATTACGCTTAATATTAGATGAAGCTACAGACAAATGGGGAGTGAAGGTGAATCGTGTGGAGTTGCAAGATATAAACCCTCCGCAGGAAATAAAAATGGCGATGGAAAAACAGATGCGTGCGGAACGTGATAAACGAGCCAAAATATTAGAAGCAGAAGGCGATAAGAAATCTCAGATACTGGTTGCAGAAGGCGATAAGGAAGCCAGAATAACCAGGGCAGAAGGTGAAGCTACAGGGAAATATCTGATTGCCGAAGCTGAAGCAAAAGCGATAATGGAAGTTACTAAAGCAGTAGAAAAAACAGGAACAGATCCAGCTCAATATCTTTTAGCTGTAAAATATATTAAGGCATTCAGCGAGATAATGCAGAATAATGACAAAACAGTTGTTGTTCCTTATGAAGCTACTGCAATGCTGGGTTCTGTGAAATCTTTGGAGAAAATATTTAAAGGCTAACCTGTAAAATACAGAGTTTATAAGTTTGACAGAATATAGGGGACATAAGCACTTGTTCCCTATATTATTATTAGTTTTAAAGGAGATAGATATGTCAGAAATTTATGCAATTTACGGAAGAGAAATTTTAGATTCCAGAGGAAATCCAACAGTTGAGGTTGATGTATATTTAGATAGTGGTATAGTGGGAAGAGCCGCTGTTCCCAGTGGAGCATCTACAGGTGAACATGAGGCGGTTGAGCTTAGAGATGGTGATGTGAATCGTTACTTAGGAAAAGGTGTATTAAAAGCAGTTGAGAATGTAAATCAGATCATCGCTCCAAAGCTTATAGGAATGGAAGTCTCACATCAAGCTGAAATAGATAATACAATGCTTGCATTAGATGGAACACCAAACAAACAAAAACTCGGTGCAAACGCAATTCTTGGTGTATCGCTCGCATGTGCCAGAGCTGCCGCAGAAGAACAAGAAATGCCTCTTTACCGCTATATCGGTGGATCAAATGCAAAAATGCTTCCAGTTCCAATGTCTAATATACTAAATGGTGGTTCTCATGCCGACAACACAGTTGATCTGCAGGAATTCATGATAATGCCACTGGGTGCTAAAACATTCCGTGAAGCTTTGCAAATGAATACCGAAGTGTTTCATACTTTAAAGAAATATCTGCAAGAAAATGGTTATGCAACTGGAGTTGGAGATGAGGGTGGATTTGCCCCGAATTTGAAATCAAACGAAGAAGCTTTGCAGATTATTGTAAAAGCTATAGAGCTTGCCGACTACAGGCCAGGTGAAGATATATACATTGCTCTAGATCCTGCTGCAAGCGAATTTTATAAGAACGGAAAGTATCATTTAACAGCAGAGAACGTTGCTCTTTCTTCTGAAGAAATGGTAGACTATTATACTAAATTGGTAGATAAATATCCAATAATTTCTATAGAAGATGGGTTGGCAGAAGATGATTGGAAAGGCTTCAAGCTGATGAATGAAAGATTGGGAGACAAAATCCAAATAGTTGGTGATGACCTTTTTGTAACAAATGTAGAAAGATTACAAACCGGCATCGAAGAAAAAGCTGCCAATTCTATTCTAATTAAGCTTAACCAAATTGGAACACTTACCGAAACACTGGATACAATTGAGTTGGCAAAAACAAACAACTTTACCACTGTTATCTCTCACAGAAGTGGCGAAACATCGGATACCGTTATTGCAGACCTGGCAGTAGCTGTAAATTCCGGGCAAATAAAAACAGGTTCAATTTGCCGAAGTGAAAGAATTGCTAAATATAATCAGTTATTACGTATTGAAGAGGAGTTAGGTGAATCTGCTAAATTTCTAGGAAAAGACGTATTCTATAACTTGAAATAGAAAGATTCACAATAAGTAGAGTATTCAAATATTCGAAATAAAGTGAATTAGAAAGAATCACATTTCTAAATTGACTCATTGGGAATGTTGTCTAAAGTCCATATCATCTTGAGCAAGATAGAAGGATGATTTTAGGAGTAAACATGAAGAAGCTTTTTGTTCCAATATTACTGATGATCATTATTGTGGGATGTTCTACAGAAGGTGATATAAAATTAATAAATCGCACAGACCACAGCTTATATTTCACAATAAAGGGAAACGATTATATTTTGGAAGGCTCTGAAACTAACGACCCGAGCAAGACAGTAAGCGTAGATACCGGAAAGAAATTTATATTCTATGATGAAGGAGCTGTTAAGGTGGATATGCATTTGGAAGGTGAAACATTCATGATGCAGGACGCCACTGTTGGAGGACAGCCTATCGGGGTATATTTTACCGAAACTACTTTGCAGGTTAACCCCTCAGAAACACTAAAAATATATTGCGATCCAACCCATGCTGGAGCTAAACTTGTAAATAATTCTACAGAAGATGTTACAGGTCTTGCTTACCATACAGCAACTTCCAATACACTTATTCCTATGATAGATTTACCAATTGTAATAGGTGATTCTACATGGTGCAGACTAAAGGCATCAACCGATTATGAAGCGATCTCATATTCATTCGTTATAGAATTTGTAAATGGATATGTAGATAGTACAAGCTATGTTAATATTGATGACCTTGTGGCTGATGAACAATTTAGAATTGAAATAGAATAATCTTGAAAATGCAAAGCAAGAAGTAAACTTGAAAGAAGCATTTTCAAGGATATTCTTATTAACTGTGATAATTAGCGAAACTTTTATTAAACTCCAATAATATAAATTTATTAATAATCCTAATCATTATAATAAATACTTTGACACAACAATTTTCATTTTTGATTCTGACAAATGAACTTAGTTGTTCAGCTTGATATATCATCTAAAACAGAAACACAGATTGCATACACGAAGAAGTATACATTAATAAATCATGTAACCACATGTGGATAATAAGAAGAGGATTGGCGTTGTATTAACCGCACGCTTCAGCGTGTGGGAAGAGAACAGAAGGGTTTTTATCAACCGCACACTTTAGTGTGTGGGAGCTTGTATTAACCGTACACTTTAGTGTACGGGACAGACATGAGGTACTCTTATAAACCGCACACTTTAGTGCGTGGTATGTGGAACTGGACACAGAACATGCTCAGCCCATTCATGGGCATTAAGAAGAGGGATGATGAATAAACATTCAATGAAAATTTGCTGGCTACATCTTATTTGGTCTACAAAGGAGCGATTTCCATATTTCAGCGATACCAGTAAAGCACAAGAAGTGATCAGTATTCTTAAAGAGATCTGCGCAGATCACGAAATTTATTACAAAACAGGATATATAAATCCTGAACATGTACACTTGCTAGTTGATCTACCTGTTGGGCTATCAATTGAAAAATTAATGCAATTCTTAAAAGGAACTTCATCACATAAAATTAATGAAGAAGAGATGTTTAAAGTAAGATTTAGCTGGGCAAAGAGATATGCTGCTTTTTCAGTATCAAATGGTCAGATCCAGAATGTGATTCAATATATTAATAATCAGAAGGAACATCATAACAGAGCGTCATTCACAGCAGAATGGGAACAGTATATGAAGAGGTATGATCTAACTCAAAGTCCTTAAAAGGACTGGGTTGGGTTTGTTGGTTTCTTCTTTCAACCACAAGCTTAAGCATGAGGTTAACAAGAAATAGTCTGTAGAGCTAACTAACCGCACACTTTAGTGTGTGGGATGAACATGAAGTATCTAATTAACCACGCACCTCTGGTGCGATCTATTTGGAGAAACTATGAAGCAAATTAAAGAATTACTGGCAAAACTAAATGAAGTTGATGAAAAAGAACAAATAAAGCTATTACTAGAATTTTCTGATAAGCAAAAGCAGAAATTCGAATCTATGATCCTGAACAGTCCCGATATGATAATGAACCAAAATCCTGATGGTAAGATCGAATACATTAGTCCGCAATGTGAGAAGATCCTGGGCTATACTGCAGATGAAATTAAGCATATGGATATTCAAACACTTATTTATCCCGATGATTTCGAGGAAACAATTGAAACTACATTAAAAACTCTACAGGGCAATGAACTTACGAATTTTGAATACAGGTTCATTCATAAGAATGGAGATATAGTTTGGTTGAATCACACGGCTAGACCAATAATTTGTGATGGTGAATTAACTGAAATCCTAAGTACGGTTCGCGATATTACAAAAAGCAAAAAAGCAAAAGAAATACTGCAAAATAACGAAGCTAGACTCCATTCGGTATTTTCTAATACTTCTAATATTGCTGTGCAGAGTTACGATAAAAATAGAAGAGTAACATATTGGAATAAAGCCAGTGAAGCTCTTTATGGTTACTCACAAGAAGAAGTGATCAATAAAAAATTAGAAGATCTTATCATTCCAAATGAGATGAGAGAAACTGTAATATCTCTAATAAAAAATTGGCATGAGAATAACATAAAAATACCAAATAGCGAATTAGTGCTATTAAGAAAAGATGGATCTCCTGTTCATGTTTACTCAAGCCATGTAATGATAGATAAACCTGATGGTGAAAAAGAAATGTTCTGTATTGATGTAGACATATCAGAACGCAAACATGTAGAAAAAGAATACCATAGGAGTATGTCTCTTCTAAAATCTGCAGAACATCTATCCAAAACAGGTGGATGGAGATTTACAGTTAAAGACCAATTTATGTATTGGACAGATGAAGCATTTAGCATACATGAAATAGACATCAAGCCACAAACCATAGATACCGATAAACAGATCGAAGATAGCTTGTTGTGTTATGATGAAAAAGATCGTCCGATAGTTATGAAGGCTTTTCAGGATTGTAGAGATAAAGGAACACCATACGATCTGGAATTTCCTTTTACGACTAAAAAAGGGAATAGAATTTGGATTCGAACTACTGCCAAAGCAGAATACAAAAATAATAAAATAGTAAGTGTAATGGGTAATATTTTCGATATCACCGAGCGTAAGCAAGCAGAATCTGAAATTGCCCAGCAAAAAGCAAATCTCAATAGCCTTATTGAAAACACTTCTGATTTTATCTGGTCTATTGATAAAGATTATCGCCTGTTAACTGCAAATACTGCTTTCCTGAAATTCATCGAACCCATTTATAATGAAATATTGCCATTAGGTTCATTATTAATGGATAAAGACAGAATTCCAAAAGACATATTTGATGATTGGAAACAGAAGTATGATACTGCTTTTGCAGGCAAAAATATGCGAATGGAACTTAACGCCTCTTATACGAATGTCAAAAAGATTTTGGTCTTAAGTTTAAATCCAATAGTTAATAGCAGAAAAGAAGTTGTTGGTGTCAGCGTATTCGGACGAGATGTAACAGAAAACAAGCAAGCAGAGGAGAAAATTCATCAACAACATAAATTTTTGAATAGTGTTTTGGAATCTATA
>Ga0233431_1006116_pt1 | contig 11078 bp, 14 predicted proteins | sample SI_118_April2016_FD_179867 | JGI IMG/M metagenome (GOLD analysis project Ga0233431, IMG submission 179867) | Seawater microbial communities from Saanich Inlet, British Columbia, Canada - SI_118_April2016_200_MG | ecosystem: Environmental > Aquatic > Marine > Inlet | place: Canada: British...
GTTGCTGGTACTGTAAATACAGGTGGTGGCGGCGGCGGAGGTTGTATTAATGCAGGTGCCGGTGGTTCAGGTATAGTAATCATTCGATATAAATATAAATAAACTGAATCATGTTTAAATATAAGGATAGTGATTATATATTATTAGGAGATTTATTCTATGAGAATGCATGGCATTGTCAATGAAGGTCCATATGAAGATGCAATAAATGCTTTGGGAGATCTAGGTGGTGGAACAGATGATATAGATTTAGATATAAGCAACACAGTCTCAGCAACAGTTTCAACATCTACGCAAACATTTACTTTTAGTGATCCACCAGCAAGTGGAACTATTGGAAGTTTTACATTATTACTCACAAATGGTGGTTCACAAACAGTTAATTGGCCAGCATCAGTAGATTGGCCAGGTGGAACAGCACCAGACTTAACAACATCCGGATTAGATGTCCTAGTATTTATGACAGTTGATGGTGGTACAATTTGGTTAGGATTTATTTCTGGATTAGATATTAAGACTCCAACATAAGAAGTTTAAATAGTAATAAATTGACGTTATAATTAAATCTTGCGCGACGTTTTAGTAAAAACTAATAAATAAAGATATTAAATTTTAGGAGATTTTTGTTATGCAAATACATGGAATAGAACTTAATGATCAAATATTGAAACGAGCACAATTTATAGATTATTCAGAGACGCCACAATCTCCTTCATCAACATCAACAACAGTATTAAATATAGAAAATGGAAATGTTATTAGTTTTACTCTTACTGAAGCTACAACAGTTTCTACATCTAATACTTTAGCAGATGTAGCTGGATCTCTGACAATGATAATTACAGCTGCTGGTACTGAATATGGTATTACGTGGCCTTCAACTTGGAAATGGTTAACAGGTTCTGCACCTGCAACATTCGCTATTAGCACAGAACATATTATTACATTACAATGGACTGATGGGGATAATACTGCTAAATTCTACGCATCATATGTTGGAGTTTATGCCACGGTATAGGAGGATCAAATGTTTGCAGATAAATCGAATTTAGCAGCAGCAAGTGGTGGAGAAGATTATCTCTTTGCAACGGGTGGAACTGTTACGGAAGACGGAGATTACCGAATTCATACTTTCCTATTGGCAGATACCGGAACTGACTTTACTGTGGTGAATGAAGGGCAGGGAGTGGTTGAGTATTTGGTTGTGGGCGGTGGGGGATCTGGTGGTGGATATGGAGGTGGTGGTGGTGGTGCCGGTGGTTATAGGACAAACGGAGCATACGACCATGCTGTAACTGAACAAGCATACACAATCACTGTGGGTGCTGGTGGGACCGGCGGCAGGGGTATGGGAGTTTGGAATAGCTGGGTTGATGTGGACTCAGGTGACAATGGTGATAATTCTGTTTTTGATACCATAACCGCAATTGCGGGAGGTCGTGGCGGCGATTCAGACGCCTACCCAGGAGCAGCTGGTGGGTCTGGAGGCGGTGGGGCTTGGGGTTATCCTGGGATGGGTAGCGGGTTCGCAGGTGGGGCTGCTTCTCCAAGTGGGCAGGGAAACGCAGGTGGTGATGGAACTATAAATGCAAGTGGCGCTCCAGGCGGGGGCGGTGGCGCTGGTGCGGTAGGCGGGAATGCTTCTTCTGGACATGGTGGGGCTGGTGGAAATGGAACAGCCACTACTATCACAGGTGCATCAGTAACTTATGCTGGTGGTGGTGGTGGGGGTTGCAATAGTGCTGGAACTCCTGGGTCTGGTGGATCAGGCGGTGGCGCTAACGGGAGTAGCACTGGAAATGGTGGGGCTGGCACAGCGAACACAGGGGGAGGTGGTGGCGGTGCTTTTGGTGGCGGCACGGGTGGTTTTTATGGCGGCGCAGGCGGCTCAGGCATAGTAATAATAAAATACCAATACAAATCAGCAACCTACAACCCATACATAACCGCAACTGGCGGGAATGTTTCTTACGATGGAAATTATAAAATCCATAAATTTACATCAGATGATACTTTCACGGTGACGAATACTGGTAGTAATCCACTTGTTGAATATCTAGTTGTTGGTGGTGGTGGTAGTGGAGGTCGTGCTGGTGGTGTGACATATGCGGGTGGTGGTGGTGCTGGTGGAATGCTTGCTAATGATGCATATGATCACACAGTTACAGAGAAAGCATATTCGATAACAGTAGGTGATGGTGGAACTATAGGAAATCCTGGCACCAGTGGTGATGATTCTGTTTTTGACACAATAACTGCTACAGGTGGTGGTCGTGGTGGAAATGGTGGAAATACAAACCCACCAGAAGTTGGTGGATCTGGTGGCGGTGGTGGTGGTTCTGCTGGGAGTAAAGCTGGAGCAGCTGGAATTGATGGTCAAGGATATGCTGGTGGTTCTGGTGGGGGTAGTCCATATTATGCTGGTGGTGGTGGTGGTAAAAGTGCAGTTGGCGTATTGACTAATGGTGGAGCAGGTTTATCTTCATCTATTACTGGTGGGGCTGTAACTTATGCAGCAGGTGGAAAAGGAGGGATAGCTCCAGTATCTGTAGGAGCTGATGGTGCTGCAAATACTGGTAATGGTGGCGAAGGTGGTAGTCTAGGTGTTGATTATGATGATGGTGGAGCAGGTGGTTCAGGAGTAGTAATCATCAAATACCAGTACAGGGATGATACCTACAATCCGCAATTCACAGTTGCCACGGGTGGCACGATTACCACGGATGGCGATTACAAAGTCCACACATTCTTACTGGTTGACACTGGAACTGATTTCACTGTTCAGTCGGCTGGTACTTCTGATGATGTTTGGTATCTGGTTGTTGCTGGTGGGGGTGGCGGAGCTGGAGGTGGATACGATGGTGGATCTAATCTGACTGGCGGTGGAAGTGGGGGTGGGGCTGGTGGTTTGCTAACCAATGCAGCCTATGACCATGTTGTAACAGAGCAAGCCTACACAATCACGGTGGGAGCTGGAGGTGGAACCACAGTTACTTATGTAAATGGGACACAAGGAAGTAATTCAGTTTTTGATACTATAACTGCCACTGGTGGTGGCGCAGGTAGTGCGCCTGCTGCTTCAGGTGCCATTGCAGTAAATAATGGTGGGTCAGGCGGTGGTGCTTCTCAGTCCAGGGATGATCCTGGAACTGGTGTCACTGGTCCACCACGACAAGGTTATGATGGGGGATTTTCTGTAGCTTCCGCTAATCACAACTGCTGCGGTGGTGGCGGTGGAGCTGGTGCTGTTGGTGGAAATACTTCTCAGGATATGGGCGGTTTGGGCGGTAATGGGACGACATCCTCAATTACCGGATCATCTGTAACTTATGCAGGTGGTGGCGGTGGTGGCAATTATTCTATCGGTGCGACTGTCGCTACTGGAGGAACAGGTGGTGGCGGCAATGGAGGTGGGACATCAGGTTATGACAGTGCCACTGCTGGAACAGCAAATACTGGTGGCGGAGGAGGTGGTGGTGGACATCGTACAACTTATACTGGTCAAGCTGGCGGCAGTGGAGTGGTGATACTTAGGTACAAATTTCAATAAACGAGAGGGTAAAACCAGATGGCAAAAAAACTTTATATGAGAACAGAAGAAGGTATATCACTTGGAGTACCGAAGGAACTGCCAGAGCGGTGGAAAAACTACTCAGGTTTCAACACTTGGTCAGATACTAAGTTGAAAACTGTTGGGTGGTTGCCTCTTGTTGTTGTAACTCCGCTCGAGTATGATCCTAACTTGCAATATCGTAGTCTAGAATATGTTGTTAACGAGGACAATATCACTCCGACTTACACAATCGAGGATTTCCTGGATGTCGGGAGATTGAATGAGTGGTGCTCTGTAATAGAAGGTGAGATTACAGGTGGTCCATTCAGACTCCCGAAAGTCTGGGATGGGATACAGATGTGGTTGCTCACAGAAGAAGAAATCAATGACATAGGTTGGTTTATCTATGTCGACGTCAAACCTGAGTATGATGAGGATACGGAGTATTTAACTCACACGAATCAAGTCAACGCAACCAACATAACAGCTATCTATACAGTCAATGATTATACAGCAGAACAAATAGCAGATGCATTAGAACAAGCCCAAGATCCAATATTAATTGAGATAAATACTGATGTGAATACTTATATTAATTCTCATTATGATTCAGGTACTCAACAATCATTTACAGCAATTTATTCACAACAGGATACAACAATAGAGACTAAAACATATTTAGATCCAGTTTTAACTTGGATCACTACAATTATGACCTATTATTACGGCAAAAAAATGGATATTATTAATGCAACAACAGTAACAATATTAAAAGAAATAACATGGGATTTTACCACATTTGATGCAACTAAACCTGATGTATCTTTGAGTACATTAATGAGTTCATCTTAGATCTTGCGCGACGTTTTAGTAATTACTATAAAGGATATATGAATGAATATTTAAATTTGTTCGAAAAATCAATACTCCTAGTAATTACAACAGTGTTTCTACCATTCTTTATTATAATTTCTATTACATATAAATAGTAACTAATGTATTTAATATATTAACACGTTCTAAGAACTCACAAGATTTTAAAAATACACTGAAAGTAATAGAGGAAAACAATATTAAAAATATATCATATACTTACATACGATTTATATTATATAATATAAAAGGATTCATTAATTATGTAAAATTAAAATATTCTTAAATAGAAAATAAAGATTGACATTAATAAGTGTTCTAATTTAGTATATTAGTGAAATATAATGCTATCAAAAAGGTTATATAAATAATACTAATATGAATTTTTAAAGAAGTTTAAAAAATTATTAAAACGAGGTATAATAATGGAATCATATGGTCTGACAATGACAGGAAAGCTTATTGTTGAGAAAGTTTCTACACTACCAGCATGGGAAGCAAGTGATGAAGGTAGAGAAGTTTATGTCGAAGACGAAAATAAAAGATATTATGGAACCAATGCAGCATGGGTATCACACAAATCAGGAACACTTGGAATAGACACTGGTGAGATTACAGTACCAACAGGTGGTGGACTGGATGTTGCATTGGGTTCTGCTTCTGGAGATGATTTTAGTGTTGATACTGATAAGTTAGTTGTTGAAGGTGATACAGGTAATGTCGGTATTGGAACAACTAGCCCTGATACACCTCTTGATGTTCATGGAGCAGCAACGGTAACAGGAATACTCTCAGTAGACGATGTGACCGATTCAAGTTCCACTGTGACAGGTAGTATTCACACTGATGGTGGGCTTGGTGTAGCTAAAAAGGCGTTCTTTGGGGATGATGTTAGTTTAGGAGAGACAGTATTATCAACTAGATCAATCACCGTCGCCACTAGTGGTGGACTGGATGTTGCATTGGGTTCTGCTTCTGGAGATGATTTTAGTGTTAATACAGATTCGCTTGTGGTTGCTGGAAATACAGGTTATGTAGGTATTAATATTGCTAGTTCATTACTTGGATACCCATATTGGCAGTTTCATTCAATAGGTAATGCAGTAATACAGGGAACTCTTGGTTTAATGTTTACATCTGATTGGACTCCTAATGAACGATTTACAATTTATTCTCCAAATAGTAATGGTGACACTACTGCTATGGCTTTTCAAAATGGTACTTATACAGGTGCTAAAATAGAAATGGTTATGGAGTCAGCAAATAATGACGTAGGATTAGCATTTTATACTAGAAATGCATTAGTTGGGGATGGTTTAGCAGATGAATATATGAGAATTGATCATGAAGGTAAAGTAGGTATTAACACAACTACTCCAAGTGCAACACTCACTGTTAATGGATCAATATCTAAAACATCAGGTTCATTTGATATACAACATCCTGATCCTGAAAAGAAAGCAGAAGGTTGGAGACTGAAACATTGTTTTGTTGAATCACCAACTCGAGGAGATAATATATATCGTTATAGTGTAACAGTTGTTGATGGGACTGCAACAGTTACATTACCTGATTATTATAAATTTCTTAATGAGAACAGTCAAGTATGGTGTAATCCTGACGAACATTTCGGTGTTGCTTATGGAAAAGTCAATGAAGAACAAACAATCTTGACCATTACCGCAAATGCAGATGGTATTTATAATATTATGCTTATGGGAACTCGTAAAGATGAAGATGCTGTGAATTTCTTTGATGAAGATGGTGTCGAATATCAAACAGAAAACTCTGTTTCGAGACTTCTTGAAACTGTAACTAAAGATGATCAATATGTTGAAGTTACAAAAAAAGACGCACAAGAAGAATATGATGAAGTAGAGATCGAAGCAGTTGAAGAGACTGTTGTTGAAAACGTTATGGATGAAAAAGATGGTAAGTTAAAATCTAAATCTAAGAAAGTCAAATCTGAAGTTGAAAGACCTACTGGTAAAAAGTTATGGAGAGTTAAAGACGGATTTAAGTTCGATAAAACAGATGGTAAATTTTATCGTAAAAAGACTTTAAAAGATTTCAATGGTAAAGGTAAAGATAAAGGTAAACATAAGTAATATAATATTTATGTAGTCCCACTAGAGATAGTGGGATTACATTCTTAAATTAATTCATAGAAGGAAAAACAAATGTTATATTGTTATATAGAAAATGGAGAAATAATAGAGGGACCGCGTGATTTACCGAGATCATGGCGTAATATTTCTGGTTTGAACCTTCTTGATGCCGCTGGCTTAAAAGAAAATTCATGGTTACCATACATTGATGTTAAGCCAGATTATAACGAAGACACTCAATATATTACAGGTGAAACAGTTATTAATACAGATGATGTAACTATGAATTACACTATTAATGATTATACAGAAAATGAAATGGTTATTAGAGTAACAGTAGCAAAATCAAGTATTTTATCAGATCTTTATACTAATGTTAAAAAATTTATCTCAAATCAACCATCTGGTTGGCCTAGATATGATAACGATCTGAAATTAAATATCATGAATGCTTCTATGATAGCAATATCTACTAGTAATGAAAAACCTGCTAATTGTGTCTTAGTTGAAACGTGGATTTATACTGTACAGACAGCATTTTTTGCACTCAAAACAAATATTGCTGCAGCTACAACTTTAGCCGAACTTAATGAAATTGATGTATCCTATGATTGGTTTGAAGATAGATATGGACGTGAAGGAACTATTGCAGCTGATCCTGGTATATCTACAGATGATTTATTTACATAATAGAGGTATAATAAATGAAATCAGATGGTTTAGAAATGCAAGGGGAGTTTATTGTTGAGAAAGTTTCTACACTACCAGCATGGGCTGAAGCAGATGAAGGTCGTGCAATATATATAGAAGATGTAGATAAATTTTATATAGGTAATAATAGTGAGTGGGTTGAAGGTGGTGGTGGAGGAACAACAAATATAATTGAGATACAAGCATTCTCATAAAGGAAAAATATGGCAACGTATACAAAAAATTTATTAAGTGGTTCCACTAATGGTAAAGGTATTAAAGTTGTAGCAACAGCTACTGCAGGCACAACTATACATACAGCAGTTGCCGGGACTGATGATTTTGATGAAATTTGGATATACGCAGTTAATAGTGATTCTACTGCAAGAAAATTGACAATAGAATGGGGAGAAGCCACTGCTCCTGATGGAAATATCGAAGTAACTATACCTGCTGAATCAGGATTAGTATTAGTTGCTCCTGGTCTTTTACTTCAAAATACTTTAGTTGTAAAAGCCTTTGCCGCTTCTGCTAATGTAGTTATATTACATGGTTATGTTAATAGGATAGCTGCGTAAGGAGATTACTATGAGAGATAGAAGCAGAGTTGGAGAATCCGTTAAAGATTGGCAAGGTGGTAGCCAAATTGTTTCTTGTGAAGGTGGCACCATCACTATTGATGGTGATTACAAGGTTCATACTTTTATGTCGTCTGGAAATTTCACAGTTCATCAAGCAATGATGGTGGAATATCTTATAGTTGGTGGTGGTGGCAGTGGTGGATCATCTCATGGTGGAGGGGGAGGTGCAGGAGAATATAAAGCCAATAATGCCTATGATATGCTTGTAACTCCAGGTTCTTCACCTTATACTGTCACAATAGGAGCCGGTGGACCCCAAACTTATGTTTCTAATTATGGTGCAAATGGGGGCAGTTCTTCTTTTAATAGCATTACATGTATAGGCGGAGGCGGTGGTGGTAAGGTAGAAAATCATGGAGTAGCCGGTGGTAGTGGTGGTGGTGCTGGACAAGTAACTATTGACAATCCTGATACTAATGGTGGTGCTGCAAGTGGTGATGGTATAGGAAATGCCGGAGGTCAAAGTGGATGGATTAGTGCCACAGATCACGGGTCTGGAGGCGGAGGTGGTGCTGGTGCAGTAGGTGGTAGTTTTAGTACAAAGAAATCTGGAAATGGTGGTGTGGGACTTGCCAATGATATAACAGGAACCTCAGTTTATTATGCAGGTGGTGGTGGTGGATCTGGAGATGGTACTACTGTTCGTGGTGTTGGTGGATTAGGAGGAGGAGGAGATGGAAACGCTTCTGTTGTAGGTCAAAGACCTGGACAAGATGGTACAGGTGGTGGTGGTGGGGCAAAACAAAATTATGAAGGTATGGCGGGTGGTTATGGTGTTGTGATTATACGATATAGATTTAAATAAGGAGTTGAAATTATGCCAAATTATGCTCAATTAGATGAAGATAATAAAGTTATCAATGTTATTGTAGTTTCTGAATCTGATTGTATAAAAAATGGAAATAAAGATGAAGCAACTGGAATAGCATTTTGTAAAAAGTTATTTGGAGAAAACACAAATTGGAAAGATGGTAGTTCAGCATTAATTGACTCTGTTTATGATACAGTAAGAAAAGGTTTTGTAAGAGAAAAACCCTATCCTTCATGGATATTAGATGATAATTGTGATTGGCAACCACCTGAAGGTAAAGAACGACCAGAGAATCTGCATATATGGGATGAAGAAATTCAAGAATGGATTTAAATATCACTCTGTTATAGAAAGAGACATCTAGTTTTGTTGTAACATAAATTATGATGATCAAAAATAGATCTTGCGCGACGTTTTAGTGATTAAAAGAAATATAAATAAAAGGATAACATTATGAAATACTATGGAATTGATGAAGCTGGTCTATTAAAGATTCCAAGTGTAGCATCTTTACCAGTATATGACTATACACAACATGAAGGAAAAATATATTATAATGAAACAGATGATACATTTTATATTGGAGATGGACAAATTGGTGGTTCTTTTGTAGATATATTTGGTGAATCAGTTAATTTGACAAGATCATTTGCTTTTCATAAACCTACAGCTGCTCCAGAAGATTATTCAACTGTTAAGTATGCTTATTATGAAGGTGATGAATGGAATCTAGCAGGATGGTCTTTAAAAATTCCTAGTATAGAAACATTACCTACATATGATTATATACTTCATAAGAGAGTATTGTATTATAATGAAGCAGATGATGAAATTTATTTAGGTGTTGGTGATGCAGCTGGTGATTGGGTTAATATATATTCAATCGCAGGGGTTTCTGCTATAGATGGTACATCAGGTACATCTGGTACTGATGGTGTTCTTGGTAGTTCTGGAACATCTGGAACAACAGGTACGTCTGGATCTTCTGGAACTACAGGTACGTCTGGTAGTTCTGGTACAACAGGTACAACAGGTACATCTGGTACATCTGGTACATCTGGTACAACAGGCACATCTGGATCTTCTGGAAATACACATGGTACTAGTGGAACAACAGGCACGTCTGGATCTTCAGGTACATCTGGTACAACAGGTACATCTGGTACAACAGGAACTTCTGGATCTTCAGGTACAACAGGCACATCTGGAACAACAGGAACAACTGGTACGTCTGGATCTTCAGGTACGTCTGGATCTTCAGGTACTTCTGGAGTAGGTTCTTATATTCATGTACAATCAGGATCATCTTTAACATGGAATGTAACACATAATCTTGGAGAGAAGTATGTAAGTGTAACGTGTATTGATTCATCAGATTTGATGATGATTCCAAATTCGGTTTCTTTTACATCAACAACTGCTTTAGTTATTACTTTTGTAGTAGCTAAAAGTGGAAATGCTGTAATTAAATAGATCTTGCGCGACGTTTTAGTAAATATAGGAAAGAAAGACAATATGGATGCAACAGAATTAACAAAAGAACATATAAAAACAGTAGGAATACAAATAACAAAAGTTATAGATTCATTATTAGATAGATCATTCAATCATGATAAATCAAAACTAAGAGAACCAGAAAAATCAGTATTAGATATCTATACTCCTAAGTTGAGAGGTACAACATATAATAGTAAGGAATATAAACAAAATCTAAAAGAATTAAAAGAAGTATTAGATCATCATTATTCAGTTAATCGTCACCATCCACAACACTTCGAAAATGATTTCTCTAAAATGAATTTAGTAGATTTAGTAGAAATGATTTGTGACTGGATGGCTGCGACAATACGACATGCCGATGGTGATATTGATGAAAGTATTCAGATAAATAAAGAAAGATTCAACATACCGGATGTGTTGGTGAGTATATTACAGAATACAGTTGATCAAGTACTTATATGAAAGATAAAGAAACAAATAATCGGTACATAACAGACAGATCAATACTTAAAAATCATAAAACTACACCACAATTCAATAGTGTTTAAGAGATTCCTCTAGTTCTAGTGCTAATATTGAATCTGAAGGAGAATATAATGCTTACTCCTAATCAAGAACATCAAATATCAAACACAGATCCATTTCAGTTTTCACTCTCAGATCTAAATCCATGCGAGTTGGCTCTAGTGCATGTGGGTGTATTAATACTCTTACCGATTTTCACTATAGCGGCAATTGGTGTAAAAACAATTCAACGTGCCTATAATTTTATTATTAAATAAGATATCTACCAGATTTCGCGCCACGTTTTAGACAAAACTTTAAACCCTAACACTTTTAATAATCGTCAAAATTAAGCTAACATAGAGGTACACTAATACCAATTATGACAATACAAGATA
>Ga0233431_1006119_pt1 | contig 11075 bp, 16 predicted proteins | sample SI_118_April2016_FD_179867 | JGI IMG/M metagenome (GOLD analysis project Ga0233431, IMG submission 179867) | Seawater microbial communities from Saanich Inlet, British Columbia, Canada - SI_118_April2016_200_MG | ecosystem: Environmental > Aquatic > Marine > Inlet | place: Canada: British...
GGGGAATAGCCCTTCTTTCTCGCTAGAAACCTGTGTATGTGCAGGTAGTTATCCAGGTGATGGAGTTCTTGATGGTGAATATAATTTAGTTGGATCTATTGTTAGTTATGAATCTTGTGAAATAGATATTTATCCTGAAATAGTGTGTAGTTCATTAGAGGAAGGAGATTGTAATTCAAATTATATTCAATGCAGTTGGAGGGATGCAATTTATATTCCAGGGGCAGGTTACTGTGATGCGGAATGTATAACTAATGTTAATTGTTATATGGGAGTTGGGCATAATTGTGCTGAATATGCGTGTCCACTTCAAGAAATTATATATGAAATGGAATATGGATCTCTTGATAATTTTATTTGGAATGATATTCAACCTCCTAACGAGGAGTCATGGGCAGCAGGCTGTGGAATAGTAGGATAATTTTAGAAAGATTTAGATAATCTTTTTTTCTTTTTTCTTTTTATGAATATTCGAGGGAAGTATGCCATAACAATAAAGTTTATAAAACCCTATTTTTTCTTTTTGTTTATGCGTTGGTAGTGTAACGGTTAGCATACGAGCCTTCCAAGCTTGTGATCCGGGTTCAAATCCCGGCCAGCGCATAGAACCGATTTGTTCGGTTCGCTTATTGAATGGGACTAGATAGGGAATAGATAGGTTAAGAAAAAAAACTAGGAGGCCTTTCAATATGGCAAATAAAATAGATATACACGGGAGCGTAAATACTTACAACACGTGTTTAAAGAAACTAAAAAAAGATGTTAGTAAACAGAATGATAAACTAATATCTGAATTTCTACAAGACTTAAAACTTGGATTAGTTGGTAAATCCAAAAGACCAAACGTTAGAACCCTAAACAAGATTATGTTTAGGCTTAAGGTGGTTGGGTTGTATATGGATAAAATCAATAAACCAATATATCCAATAAGTTTAAACGCCCTAAAAAAGTTTATAGGAGATTTACAAGACGACGTAATAAAGAAACGAACCTTAAAGAAGAATGCTAGTCCAGAGGGATATAGCGAACGGGTAAAACTAGATATAAAAAAGGAATATATCCGGTTCCTTAGACATAAGTTTGGGGACACAGAGAAGTTTAAGACCCTTACTTCTTGGATTGATTTAACTGAAGAAAAGAAATCCATAGTTTATTTTAAGCCGGAAGAGATTAAGAAAGTGATTTCTTATGCTACTCGCATAGAAGATAAAACGATAATTAGTTTTCTAATGGATACCGGCTTAAGAATTGAAGAGACGTTAAACATTAGGTTTGAAGATATTAGACAAGAGGGCGAAGATTGGATAATTGACCTAAAGCATGAGTATAGCAAAACAGAGGGGCGAGTTATCTATATGTTTGATGATGACGCGAAGAAATATATAAAAGAATACCTAAAAAATAATCCCTCAGAAGACCACGAGAAAGCTATTTTTGATAGGAGTTATAATTCTATTAGAATGATGTTAAACAGATTGGGGAAAAAAATTCTAGGAAAGCCAATAAAACCTCATGACTTACGGCGGTCAAGCGCGACCTCACTTGCTAGCGTAATGAATAACTATCAAATGTGTGAGCGATTTGGGTGGGCGATTAGTTCCTCTGTGCCTCAAAAGTATATTGCGAAGAGCGGAATAAATCAAAAGAAAATTATGAAGCGGATAGAACAAGAGAATATTAGCGATATCCGTCAAGAATTAGACCAAGTAAAACTAGATAACCAAATCCTAAAGAAAACGCTTGGTGATTTCCAAAACTTCAAGGCAGATTTTAAAGAAAAAACTGAAGAGATAAGGCGGATAATTTTTGAGCAACACCGAAATAAAATTGCAGAAATGCAACTTTAATTCTTTTTTTTCTTTCTTCTTAGTGTATTAATGTTGGTTTTGCGGAAGATATTTAAATTCAGTTCAACTACCTCTCGTGTAAATGTTGGTATAATGCAAGCAAGCAGTACAGCAAAAAATTAAAAAATGAGACTAGGAAAAACGCAAAAAGAAATATTGAAATTCATGTATAGAAATGAAAGAGTAGGGACAATGCTATGGATGGGCAGAAGATTAGAAGGGTTAAATTCTCCAACTAAATTTCTAAAAAAGCAGAGAATTATTTATCCTAAGAATGCAAACTCGAATAAATTAAAAATTAGAGAAGTTTCTAGGGCGTTAACTAATGGATTAAAAACTAGCAAGGAATTAAAAAATCTGTTATTAAAATCGAAAGAGTTTCATAAAAAAAGTACAAGCGTTTTTAGAAGTTATAAACTTCTCCAGGAAAAGAAGTTAATCGAAAATCTTGGGTGGGGATATAGACTAACTGAACTAGGTCGAAGAGTTATTTCTCATCGTTAATTCTTGTCGTTAAAATAATAAATAGCGACAAGTAAAAGTATATTCTTGAGTATGTAGATGTTTAAATGTAATATTTGGTTTTCTTTTTTTACAAACCAAAATTGGTTTGAAAAGTAGGCTTTTGTTTTTTACTGGCCTTCGAGAATGGAGTTTAAAAAAAATATGAAACCATTACCGGAGGTTAATAAAAATGAAAATAATAAGAAAAAAAGAATACCCAAATGTTCTAGCGATTAATGTCAGATTTTTAGACCAAGATTTCTTCGATTTTATAATTGGAAAAGGTCTTGAACAAGGATTAAAAGGTTCAACGTATGTTAGGAATTTTCTAGCTAAACATTTAGAGACTGAATATAAATTTTATTTGAAACAGAAGAAACTTGAGGCCCAGCAAGATGACGAAATCTAAATCCACTAAAGGCATTTATTTTGTCATGAGCCGTGAAGAAAAAGATTTCTTGAAAAGTACATCTGTCAGAGCCGGGATGTCGATGAGCGACTTTATCAGATTTAATTTGTTTAGAGAGCGCTCTGTCAAATTTAGATTAAAAGCCATGGATTTGAAAGTTGATAAAATTCTGAAAATTGTTGAGGGTTTCGAATAATGAAAGTCAAAGGAATTCCTATGTCGATTTATAGTCAAGAAGAGCGAGACCAAATGTATTATTTGAAAAATCACTATAACAAGACCTATAGGATAGAACAAAATCAAGACGCTACTTTTGAAATAATTTGTAATTGGGGCAGATTTGGAAAAGGAACTATCTCAGTCCATAATTTCCCGCTAAAAGAAATCAATGGAACAAATACTCTCCAATTTACTTTAGCTCTTGAAAATTGCTCTAAAAACGCTAATTTAATTCAGAAAAAACTACAATCTAGAGGAGTTTGGTTTTCTATAACTCAAACCGGAGACTTTGGAGAATTTTCTATCATATTCAATGAAAAAGATATCTATCAATTAGAGGATATTTTGAAGATTAGAAAGAGGAAAAAACTCACAGAGGCTCAATTAGAAAATCTTCGATTGAATATAAAGAAAGTTAGGGAGGCCTCGAACAATGCCTAAATTTAAAAAATACATTTGTTTAAAATGTAAAAATGAGGCTATTCACGTAATATTTTCTAAAGAATACAAAGACGAAGTTCTTGGAGGAACAATGGAATTTTTCCATTGTTTTTATTGTGAAACGGAGGTTCAAAATGAGTGATACTAAAGCTACTCTACGTGCTGAACTTCTAAAAAGAATTCGAAGAGCCGGTTTTGATATTCTAGAACTAAAAACCGAATGTTTAACTCAAATCGATTCTGCCGAGATGTATGGCACTGAAGATGATTCAGAAGAAATTGAAGAAATGAAAGACGGCTATGATTCTTTTGCCAAATTTTTTGATGTTATTGAAAGAATTTTTGAAGAATTGAACGGGAGGATTAAAAATGAATCCGTTTAGATTTATTATTGCAATCTTCAAGGGTTTATTTCTAGGGATTGCTAGTTTATTTCGAAAAGATGAGAATGAAGGGGTTCCCGATGAACTACATAATCTTTGGCAAATGGCTCAAAACGGGAGTTGGGATAGATGATACCTAAACAATTACAAGATTCAAACTTTAGGTTTCTTTTAGTTCGAGAGAAATTAAAAAAGCCGGTTGAGGATTCCTGGAATAGTAAAAATAATTATTCTTTTGATAATCTAAAATTAATGGACCATTTGGATAAAGGATTCAATTATGGAATTATCTGTGGGCATGGAAACTTGACTATCATTGACGCAGATTCTGAAGAACTAAATAAGATTTGCAGTAAGGAGTTTCCTAAAACTTTTGTGGTCCAAAGTTCTAAACCTTACAAAAGACATTATTATTTTTTCACAGAGAAACCTTTGGAAACTAAATCGTTAATGCAAGACGGAAAAAACGTCGGGCATATACGAGGACGAGGAGCCTATATGGTTTGTCCCGGTTCAGTTCATCCGTTAGGAATGAAATATTCTATTGTGGAGGATGAACTGATTGCTTACTTGACTTCGAATGAAATAGTTTCAAAGCTGAAAGGGTATTTGCAATCTCATTTTAAAAGGGAGGCAGAGGCTCCGAAGATTAAGGGAGACGGAACTTTCTCTTCAGATGTAAGAGAGAAGATTTCAATTATTAAAATAGCAAAGGATTATGGTTTTGATGTTAAGAACTCAAGAAGTCCTTGTAAGTTTCACAATGGAAATAACCCAACCGCTTTACATTTCAGAGATTCAAAAGGGTGGTTTAGATGTTGGAATTGTGAAGTCCAAGGAAATATTATTGATTTTTTGGCGAGATGTAAAGAAAAAAATCTATCGCGGAGGGGTTTAAATTGGGAAAGAAATTAGATAAAAAAAGGAAAGAGGCCATAGCAGAAATAAAAGCCCTCGATAGTATAAAACGTAAAGAAATTTCTAAACTATTAGAAGAAAAAGAGGAAAGAGAATCATATGTTGATATTTTTCAAGAGGGAGATTCTTTCGGATACGGCTTTAAGTTAGGGGGAAAAGACGCAATAATATTAGATAATCAAACTATTTTGAGGAATACATTAGAAAAAGTAGATAAGGGTTGGATAGGAGAAAATGAGATAAAAAAACTTTTCAAATATAAGGGTAATTTGGGAGATATAGCTCCCTTAATTTCTCGTGAAACTATCAAAAAATTTTATGAGAAAGATAAGAGGAAAAAGTTAGTCAATTCAAAAGAAATTTATGATAAAGTTAGGAAAGAAATTCTTTACTATATGGACTTTGGAGAACAAGAGGAAATTACTGACGTTTTAACTTGTTGGACTATCGCGACGTATTGCTATCCTTTGTTTTATTGGTTTCCTCACATACTCTTTAATGCTCCCTCTAGTTCTGGAAAGAGTAAAGCTGGTAAAATAATCCAAGAACTATCTTTTAGAGGGTTTGAGTTAGGTTCTTCTGGTGGGGTTTCTCCCGCACAGATATTTAGAACTCTTGAGGGGAATCGGGGAACGATGTTGATTGACGAGTTTGAAATTAGCAACGTAAAAGATGACACCCAAAGATTAGTAAATCAAATATTAAATGCTAGTGCGTATAGGGATAGTTTTGTTATTAGGGCAGAAAAAGTTGGAGTGACTTGGAAATCGTTCAAATTCCCCATATTTTGCCCTAAAATAGTTTGTAATATCACGGGAATAAACACAACTTCACTATCAAGGTTTATAGCTTTCAAATGGTTAAAGACTTCAACTATAAAAGGCTCGAGGAAACCATACACCAAAGTAAATAAAGAGCGCTTTAAACCGATTAGAGAGGAGCTTTATTTGTTTATGTTGGAAAATTGGAATAAGATAAAAGAGATTTATGATATTTTGGATATATCTTCATTGACTAAGAACAGAGAAGAAGATAATTGGCTCCCTCTCTTTGCGATTGCAGAATTTTTCGGAGAAGAAGTAAAGGAAAAATTAACCAAATATCTAATGAACTATAAAGAGCTAGAGATTCAAACCGGAGATGATACTGAGGAATTCTTTGCTATACTATTAGAAAAGGCCGGAGATAAACAATACATTTCCCCAAAAAAAATAGTAGATAATGCGATAGAGATAGCAGAATTATTTAGCTCTTTGAAAGCTCCTCAAAATAAGGTAGGAAAAATCCTTTCAAGCTTTAAATTTGAGAGTAGAAGATATTCTGGGAGGAAAGAGTACCTTATTTCAGAGGAGAAAGTGAAACGAATTATAGATTTATACTTCCCAAATATAACCACACCAAACAACACAAACACTACAAACGCTACAAACGTAACCAAAGCACACAAAGAACTCAAAAAAGCAAAATAAAAAATAATTACTAAGGGATTTTGTGTCGTTTGGTGGGGTTTGTAGCGTTTGTAGTGGAATAAACTATATGGAACCCAAACTCAAGAAATGATGAAAATAACTGAATAAACCATAAAATGAAGAGAAATAATCCAATCACAATCCGTTTTAGAAGCGATGAATTAAAAGAAATTAAAAAAAATGCAGAACAGATTGGACTTTCAGTTTCTTCCTATATTCGCATGATGACCCTTTCAAGAATTCGTCTGACATTCAATGCACAAACTATGTCATAATGATTCTAAGATTTATATATTTCATGAAAATAATCCTCTTATGGTTTCAAACGATAAAATTGAAGACGAAATTATGGAAATCAAAGAAGAAATTAGGCGAATGAACGCTAGTACAAAAAAAACTAAATTTTGTTGGAGGCCATTCGGCATAGAATTAGTTTTACCTCCAAGTTGGAACCCGATTGATGAGAAGCAAGCCAAGGAAGTATTGCGAAATCCAAAAAGGAAAAGAAAAAAATGAAAAATAAGAAAATAAAACTTTCAATAAAATTACGTTCAAAGCAAGACGCATGGATTGTTTTTGAAGGGAATTTCGATGATAAAGGGGAAAATATCTTGGTTGAGGTTCCTCAAGTTCTCGAACCTCTCTTCGAAGAGCTACAAACCAAAACGAAACCTCTGGGTTATCTTGAACGGCTTGAATCTGAATGCGAATTAAAACTATAAGCTATCATATTTGTTTTCCTGGGTCTCGAGGTTTTTGCTGACCCGCCCAGGAATTCAATACGATATTGGGAGATTTATTGTTGGGTCTCTCAATGTCATGTTCGAGAAGTCATACTTCGAACTTCCTACGATAATCAAAGGTTGATGTCATCCTTTGGTACAACAATTTGAAGGACGCTTGATATTGCGTCGGCGTCCTTCTCCCCTTATATTCAAGCTAAGGAATTAATTTAAAATGAAAAAAACAGCAATCTACGTGAGAGTTTCAACAGATAAACAAGAAGTTCTTAATCAACTCTCACAACTTCGAGAGTATTGTTCTAAGTGCAAATATCAAATAATTAATGAATACATAGACATTATTTCTGGAACTGCTAAATCAAGACCGGCTTATGATTTGATGTTCCAAGACGCACATAAAAGGAAGTTCGAATTAGTTTTATTTTGGGATTTGTCAAGATTTTCAAGGAGTGGAACTCTTTTCACACTTCAAAAACTAAAAGAATTAGAAAACTTAGGCATTGATTGGGAAAGCTATCAAGAACAATATTTCAAATCTGTCGGAGACTTCAAGGATGTCGTACTTTCTATAATGTCAACTCTTGCTAAGATAGAAAGAGAGAAAATAAGCGAGAGAACCAAAGCCGGACTAAAACACGCCAAGAATGTCGGTAAGCGTGGAAGAGATAAAAAGCCAAGAAAGAGAAGGTCAGATAGAGGCCTTCAAAGAAAATAATATTTTTCTTTTATCTAAATTACATTAGTTTGTTAGACAAGGAAAAACATTTAAATCCCTGTCTTCTTTTATTATTATGAAAAAGAGGTATTTATTTGTTAGTTTAATTTTAATTCTTTTTATTTCTGGGTGTGAAGATATTAAGGAGAGTCCTTTGTTTTCTAAACAAATTAATATTAAGGAAGTCTTTGATGTTGAAGAAATTTTTAGTATTAAAGATTCTGATGAACTGGTATTAACTGGGAATATAGAAACTATTATATTTGACGATTTTGAAAATCTTAGATCTCAAGAATTATACTATTTGGTCACAGAAAATAAGCGATATAAAATAAATTTAATTGAGGGGGAAAAACCCCTTTATTATTTTAATACTGTCTCTATACGTGGTAAAATTGATGATGATGAAATAATCGTTGACAGTGCAGAAAAAGATATTATTCAACTACCTGCGCCTCTTAAAGATTTTGATTATTCTTGGTCTGGAGTTGTTGGAGAACAAAAATATCTTGCTGTTGTTTTAAGAAGCCCTGATCAACAATTGCCTATTAATCTAGATGAGAAAATAAATAATCTTTCTCAATTGTTGAATACCTTTTTTATAGACCTTTCAAATAATCGTATGTTTTTTTCAATAGACTATTATGGGGTTGTCGATGTTCCTCAAGTAGAGATGCAAGATGCCAATTTAGAATTATTATTTTCTCCTGAAGAATTGGATGAAATAAATATCTCAAATTATAAAGGGATAATGTTTTTTGGAGATTATTTAGGTGCTTATGCTACTCTGAGAACTTATAATCCTGACGGAAGTATTAATAAATACGGTAATACTTATACCTCTTTAATACTTATTGATAATACCTTATTCGACAATGGAACAGCTATTGCTCATGAATTAGGGCATACATTTGGTCTTGGGCATTCCGGATGGTTACGTTGTGGTAATTATCCAAATAGAGATATTTTAGGAAATATTTGTAGATACTCGCCTTATTATGACCCCCAGTCTATTATGGGTTCTGGTTACCTAACTGGTAGAGAGTATAATTTGAGGAATCTCCTAGAGGTTCTTAAATGGATTGATCAAGAAAATGTTCCTACAGTAAACGAAGGAACCTATTTCATTTCACCTTTAAATACCCCCCTAATTTCTGGTGAGATTCAAGGATTGAAAATTCCCATAAATTGGAATATTTCTAATGTTACAGTCTTCATAGATTATACTGCGGATCAGAATAGTTTTTATGGGATAAATTATTCTTTGGAATCTTACGGCACTAATTTTTATTATATTGAATATAGAACAAATATATTTTCATTTAATTATGGATTAGGTGATTATAGTGAGATGCATAAAGGAATTTTAATTAGACTTGGGAGTAATAGAACTATGCGAGATTGTAATATGGAGGGGGATTATTGTAGCAATATGCAAGAAACTCTATTATTGAGTATGCACCCTAATTCTCGTTATTGTGATTATTCAAATGACCCTATTAATCCTTTCTGTTTGGATTTAGGACAAGATTATGCTTTTCTAGAAGAAGGGGAGACATATTTAGATAAGTTTAATAAGATGAATATAACTGTCCTTGAAACAAATGAAAGTGGCGCTTTGGTCAAAATTTCTCCTTATTATTTTTGCGGTGATAATATTATTCAAAATTTAAATAGTGATGGTCAGATTGAAGAATGTGATGATGGAAATAAAATTAATACAGATGATTGCACTAATGAATGTAAATTAGCCAAACCAAATGATGGAATTTGTTGGGAAGGAAAAGAAAGATGTGGGGAATGTTGTTATGAAGGTAATTGTTTTGAATGTGATGATTGTATAGGTTATCGTGGATCAGTTGCCAATTGTGCAGAAAATAAGATTTGTTTAGAATACAGCCCAACTGGTGGATCAAACACTCCTAGTTGTGTAGTTGCTTGTAGTTCTAATCTTCTTGCTGGATGTTATCATAGGGAGTGTCCAAGGGAATATGATGAAATAACAGGATACGAAGCAGATATGACAGATCCTTTAGTATTTTCTTGCTTTGATCTAGATCCCAATCAAGAATATCATGAAGAAACCTGGTTCTGTTGTGAATCTTCTTATGAGATTTCTCCAGTTCCTGAAGAAGATATCCTACCTGAACCTCCAAAACCAATTGTTGTGGAAAAAAATATCTTTGAAAAGTTTTTAGGGTGGTTGTTTTAAAGAGTTTACTACATAAGAACTTAATCTTTCTCTTGTCAATCTTACACTAGTTTGTTATACACTAATTTGTTTATATAGAAATATAACTTTTTTTAGTTAGGGTATTTTATACAGTTTTATAATGAATTAAAATATTATAAAACTAAACAACACAAATATTTATAATTGTCAAGATTAATATTAAATCTAACAATAGTAAACAACAGGGAGACTTCTACTCCAGACCCTCTTGCTCGGCGGGAGCATATGCACTATTTGTTTAGTGCTCTAAGGCCAGTAACTTAAGATAAAATGAAAAATGAAAAATATGGGGGGAAAAGATTTATTGTAACCATAAGAAGAGATACTGCGGAAAGACGATATGTCTTATCTGTCTGTGAATCTGATGGTTCATTTAAAGAACAAAATGAACCACTATATTTTAAAGAATTTGAGGAACATTATGGTTTTTCTCCAAACTGGCCTCATGAAACAATAGAAGATAAATTAAATTAAAATTAATTATTTTCTCAAAGAATGGGGGCATTGAACAAAAACCGCTAATACTTGGCGTGGGCATTTTTAGAAACACTTTTATAGAAATAATTCTGAATTTGGTTATATGGGCGTATTAAAAAAAGAGTTGAAAAAAAAAGATTTTCGAGTTACTGTTTTTGGATCATCTAGAATAAAAAATAATTCTAAAGAATATAAACAAATCTATCAAATTGGGGAATTAATAGGAGAAAGAGGATTTGATTTGGTCGCAGGCGGAGGACCAGGATTAATGGCTGCTGCAAGTAAAGGACACAAATCAAAAAGAAAAGATAATAGTATTCATTCTATTGGATTGGCAATTAAGCTACCCAAAGAACAGGGAGTTAACAAAGGTGTTAATGTTGTTAAAGAATTTAAACATTTTTCAGAAAGACTAGATGGTTTTATGTTTTTATCAAATGTATTTATTGTTGCTCCAGGCGGAGTTGGAACTTTATTAGAACTATTTTATACATGGCAACTCATGCAAGTTAATCAAATATGTCATGTCCCAATAATATTATTGGGAGAAGAATGGCCTAGATTAGTAAAATGGCTTAAAAAATATCCTTTTAAAAATAATTATTTTAATAAGAAAGATTTGGATTTGTTATATGTAGCAAAGAATTGTGATGAAGTAATGAAAATAGTTGATGAAGCGCATAATCATTTTAAACTGGGAAAGAAAAAATTTTGTTT
>Ga0233431_1006120_pt1 | contig 11074 bp, 9 predicted proteins | sample SI_118_April2016_FD_179867 | JGI IMG/M metagenome (GOLD analysis project Ga0233431, IMG submission 179867) | Seawater microbial communities from Saanich Inlet, British Columbia, Canada - SI_118_April2016_200_MG | ecosystem: Environmental > Aquatic > Marine > Inlet | place: Canada: British...
GATCGGCACCACCGGCCGCGGAATCGGCCCTGCATACCGCGATAAAGCCGCCCGTGTCGGTATCCGTATCATCGATCTGCTCGATAAAGAAGTCCTGACCGCGAAACTCGAACGCAATGTCAAGGAAGCCAATGACATCCTTACTAAGATATACGGCGAAGAACCGCTCGATGTGAACGAAATCCTTGAGGAATTCCTCGAATTCGACCGTATCATCGATCCGCTTGTCACCGATATTTCCGTACTTCTCCACGACGCGATTAAAGCAGGCAAGAATGTGCTGTTCGAGGGCGCACAGGGAGCGCTGCTCGACATCGATCACGGCACCTACCCCTTTGTGACATCCTCAAACACAACGGCAGGCGCGGCGTGCATCGGTACCGGTATCGGCCCGACCAGCATCGACAAGGTTATCGGCATCATGAAAGCATATACGACGCGAGTGGGCAACGGCCCGTTCCCGACAGAGTTCAACGACGAATTCGCCGATACGATCCGTAAGATCGGAGCAGAATACGGCGCGACCACAGGACGTCCTAGGCGATGCGGATGGTTTGACGGCGTTATCGGAAAATATGCAGCCCGTGTGAACGGCCTGAGCGTTCTCGCGATCACCAAGCTCGATGTGCTCGACACGCTTCCCGAGATCAAAATCTGCAACGGCTACAAATACAAGGACCGCATCCTCACGAATTTCCCGGTGGACGCCAAGGTTCTCGAAGAGTGCGTGCCGGTATATGAAACGCATCCCGGCTGGCAGTCTCCGACCACGGAAATCCGTAATTACGACGATCTTCCCGAAAACGCGAAGAAATATATCGCGCGGATCAGCGAATTTGTCGACACACCAACCGAATACGTTTCCATCGGCGCTCAAAGAGATGAGACGATAACGGTTAAGATGTAATTATTGTTAAAAAGATAGAAGCAAAAGAAAGAAAAGAAAAAGCCCTCATTTGAGGGCTTTTTTTTGTGGGAGATTAGGTCACACTTGTCACTTTCACCAACAGAATCCCCATGTTCTCTCTATCATTTCAATTAGATACCACATAATAAATGCCAAATATCCCCATAATAATGAATAAAATTGTATTTTAGATTTATTAATAAACGATGTAGCTGTTTCTGAAGCTTTTTTTTCAAATTCATCTTTGTTAAAAAAATCTCTATCGCTACCATATTCAATTTCAAACTTCATATTGAAAATAGATATTTCATTAATATGACGATAAAAACCACAATAAAAACTTACTATCCATGATATAAGTGCAATTCCCAAAGGAATCATAGACCAAGACAGTGTTTTATTTTCCAATAATGTTAACACATAAGCTATTGTAGCTCCATCAATAGCCAGAAGAAAGTATGAAAATTTCCGTTCAACAGCCCTTATTTTTTCAAAATCTGTTTCAAGAAGATCTTCATCCATCATTTACCTTCCAGCCAATTTAATGAACTGTATCAACCTGATCATCCCACATATTTACTTTACACTATTTTTTATTTAAAGCATCTGGTAGTTCTATTATTTTAAGCTTATTGAAATAATCGCAATCAAATTCAATTCTGACCTTTCTCTTTACTAGTTTTGTATTATCAGCAAATACTTCAATAAAAAACTCAAAATATGTTGGTTTTTCTGTACATTCAATTTGTTGCAGTATTACAGGAGAATTTTTTTGTGACCCTATGGTAATAGAATTAGATGAATTTTTAAATACATTGCCTAGAGTAAAACATCTTATTGATCCTGGATGTAATGATGTGATATATTCAATACCTGTCCAGCTTTCACGTAAATGTAGACTTTTATAACGATGAAAATTTATACGAGCATTAGAATTCACACCACTTAAAAATACATTAACATTTTTTGCTACACCAAAGCCGTAATTTTTAATTTGGATTACTATATATGCTTGTACTTCTGAATAATATGCGTCTTGAAGACCAGTTTCACTGTTTATTACTGGTCTTATTGCAACAGTTTCATCTTTATTTGTTATCGTTTTCGGTATAAAAATACTAATTTTAGGTTGATAAATAAAATTGAGGATAGAATTTTGAAATAGTGCAGTAAAAACAAACATTAACGTTATAAACATTAACGTCCAATTTACTAAGCATTGATGATATAATGTATAAAAAACAAGAATTAATAATATTATTAATCCCAAAAATAATATACTTTTTCTCCAGTTTTTTATCATAATATATACTTTACACATTCCCTCTCAAAAACGCAAGAAATATTTCTCTATCACTTTACACTTTCACCCGTAGTTCCGGATCATCAGCTCCCCATACCGTCCCCGCGATTTAGCTTCCTTGCCGATACTGTATCCAACCTCAGCCTCCTCGATACGGTATCCGGAAAACAGATCCCGCATCGCTTCGTGATCGTTTATTGTCAGTATGAATTTACCTTTGATTCCGGCCAGCATGGAAACCAACCGCTCGTAATCCTCGATCGCCATCTTATAACGGTATTCGGCTGTCATGTAATATGGAAAAATAACTGAATTTTGTACTGCCACTTACCGCAACATCCCCCGCCCTTCACCCCCTCCGAGCAATAACCAGAGAAAGAACGGGCCGCCGAGAAGCGCTGTGATCACTCCCACGGGGATTTCCGCGGGCGCGATGATTGTGCGTGAGAGGGCGTCGCAGAGCGTGAGGAACAGGCCGCCGAATATTAGTGTGGCGGGCGCGAGGTATTTGTGGTTGGTGCCGATGAGAAGACGGCAGATATGGGGCGCCATCATGCCGACAAATCCGATTGGTCCGCAGATTGCGACCACGCCGCTCACCATGAGGGAGGTCGCGAAGAAGAGGATCGTTTTTGTGGCGCGGACATTTACGCCGCGGCTTACGGCGATATCGTCGCCGGTGGCGATAAGGTTAAGTTCGTTTAAGTTCCACAGCACGATCGCGGTCCCGATCAGTATGAACGGCACCATGTTCAGGAGCGAATCGTATCCGGCGAACTCGAAACCGCCCATGAGCCAGCGGATGATCCTGAACGACTGGGAGAAATCGCTCATGTACTGGAAAAAGAGTATGAGGCTCGAGAAAAAGAAACTGATCGCGACTCCTGCAAGCAGCATTGTGGAGGTCGAAAATCCCCGTTTGAGCGTCGTCACGCCGTAGACAATGGAGATCGCGAGCATGGCGCCGAGGAAGGAAAACACCGATATTCCCGAAAATCCGAAAAATCCCGAAAAGCCGAACAGTGCCGCAGGCATTCCCGCAAGCATATATACTGCCGCGCCGAACGCAGCGCCGCTCGATACTCCGAGAGTAAATGGCGTCGCGAGAGGATTTCTGAACATCGCCTGAAACACCATGCCACAGAGCGAAAGCGCAATCCCGGCTGCAAACGCTGTCAGCACGCGCGGAACACGGATCTTCCAGAAAATGTAGGAATCCATACTGTCGGAATTCAGCTCTGAGGCACCGAACAGATCGCCCGGCGTAATGACCTTGATTCCGATCATCGGCGTGAGGAGAAGGACCGCGACGGCAATGAGCATTAAAATGAGCAGGATAGTCGTCTTTTTCATAGCGTGATGTCCCCCGGAATGATGACCGGACGGCCGGTGGAGGGATGATCGGTAAACAGAAATTCCTTATCGTACACAGGTTCGAGCACGTCGTTGCACATCACTTCGGCGGGGCTTCCGGTGAACGCGACGGAACCGTCCTTGAGAAGGATCACGCGGCTGCTCAGAAGCGAGGCGCTATTAATATCGTGGGTGACCGAAACGATCGTGATTCCCTGGGTGCAGTTTACCCGTTTCAGCGTTTTATGGATGTCATGGCGATGTTTCGGATCAAGAAATGTTGTGGGCTCGTCGAGCAGCAGAATATTCGACCCCTGCGCGATAGCCGCGGCGATGAATACGTTCTGACGTTCCCCGCCGCTCAGCGTATTGAGATACCTGTCGCGGAGATGTGTAGTTTCAGTGGCTTCGAGGGCATCCGATACGGCTTTTTTATCGCCTGTACCGAGCGAGGTGAACGGACTCATATGCGGATAGCGACCCATCATGACAAATTCATACGCGGTAAAATCGAGATTTCTGCTGTCACCCTGGGGAACATAGCTGAGAAGTTTCGCGAGGTCTTTCTGTTTATACGATTCGATTGGTTTGCCGGAAATGGAGATAGAGCCTGTTCCGCCGGCGTAAATGCGCATGAGACACTTGAGAAGCGTGGTCTTTCCCGCGCCGTTCGGGCCGATAACGGAGATATATTCACCCTCGTGCACCGAAAGCGTGACATTATTCAGGATCGAATTATTATTAATGGAGAATGAATAATTCTCAACATGTATGAGCTGATCAGCCATTGCGGTATCTCATTGCGTTATACTGGTAGAAAAACACGGAGTTCAAAAAAATGATCCGGGCCGACATCACATTGTATGACATCGGCCGGATCAAATGTTTAATACAAACTTTTTAATTCATGTAAACATTAAAAACGCACATGCAATTATGCTTCCGCTTTTAACGCTTGCAAAAGTCCAATGATATAGCCGTAAGAGAACGCAAATCCCTGTGTACCGCTCAGAGGATCGGGATGTGCGGGCACATGGTCGGGCATCAGCATATACGGATATCCGCAATCTCTTAAAGTCTGAACTACCTCATAGAAATTCATATCTCCGTTATCAGGATAGACTTCCTGGAAATCATTCCATCCGCCTTTAATGTTTCTGAAATGAATATTGAAAAGCTGTTTCCGTTCTCCAACCCATGTAAGCAACGGATGAATCTCGGTATTAGGATCAACCATACCCTCGGCGGTAGAACCGATACACAAGTTCAATCCGTGGTAAGGGCTGTCATAAAGCTGACAGAATTTTTTAACGCCTTCAAAAATTTTCGGGCTGTTCCAGCGTGTAATTCCGCGGAATCCAACCGGTGTCGGAGGATCTGCGATGTGATTACCAAGCTGAACTTTCCATTCTTCAGCAACGGGAAGAAGTCTGTCAAGAAGATAGGTAATTCGTTCAAACATGGTATCAATATCGACATCGCCGGCGATCGTTTTCGGTTTATTTTCAGCGAGCGCTTCCTCATAGTTCCAGGTGCTGTAGGAAGCGTTTCCGCGTGTCGGATCGAGTGTGCGTTCCGTACGAAGCACGGGATGGATTGTCGTATTGTAATTCAAGCAGCGGACGCCTGTTTTTCCGGCGACTTCAATCATCTGCTGAATGATCTCTATTTCACGATCACGTTCCGGGCTTTTACCAAGCATAATATTCGGATAACGTGCTCTATCGATTCCAGCCGAGGATAACGGCAGATGATAGGCATCAAGGGTTATGCCGTATTTTTCGCAATCAGCAAACTTTTTCTTCGAATCTTCAAGATCCCAGCCGACTCCGTCGATTACTTTCGGAGCGCCGCCGTCGATATTAAAAACACCGCAGCGTGCTTTGAATTCCAGATTTTCTTTTGAAGTTCCGCCGGATTGACAACCGACATACATCAGAACTTCATTTTTCGGAGCTGAAGTATCGACAGCTTCCGTTTTTCCACAACTTGCCGCAACAGCCCCGATAGAGCCGGCGGACAGTGCTTTTCCAAAATCTCTTCTTTTCATCTGTTCCAATCTCCTTTGTAAAATATTTATACTATAAGATGAATGGTGGTAATATTGTTATTCCATAATATTACATGATATCTGCGAAAAAAGTTTCAAAGTATAAAATGAATTGTTACTTTTTAGAAACCTTTTGTATTATATTAGTATATGTTATATTAAGCAACAAAAATAAATGTTTTTTGATTATTTTTTCGTATTCACCTTAATTTACATGATAAAATCGTGTTTTGATCAGATATGGAGAGACTATGGGCCTCATTAACACTGTTGATATGCTGAAACATGCGGACAGATATTCTTATGCAGTCGGAGCGTTCAACGTTATAAATCTTGATTTTCTCAATGGAATTCTCGAAGCCGCGGAAGAAATGAAATCTCCGGTAATCATCAACATCGCTCAGGTCCATTTCCCGTTTGTGAATATTGAGCAGATAAGTCCTGCAATTAAGCAAATGGCTGAAAACACGTGTGTTCCGGTTGTTTTGAACCTTGATCACGGGCTCGATATTGAGGTTGTCGTGCGGGCGCTCAGATGCGGATTTTCCGCTGTCATGTATGATGCATCGAAAAAACCCATTGAGCAGAATATCGAAGAAACCAAACTTGTCGTTAAAATGGCTCATTCAGTGGGTGTGAGCGTCGAAGGTGAACTTGGACGTGTCGGCGGCGCCGAGGACGGTAGAAAATCTGCCAAGGCAAAACGGGAATTTTTCACCGATCCCGCTGAGGCCGAACGGTTCGTAAACGAGACCGGCATAGATGCGCTCGCGGTATCTGTTGGAAATGTTCACGGATTTTATGACGGCGAACCTGAGTTAGATTTTGAGTTAATAGATGAATTGAAACGGCGTACCGGCATTCCCCTCGTTCTGCACGGCGGATCTGGTATATCTGACGATGATTTCAGGAAAGCGGTAAAGCTCGGTATCAGAAAGATAAATTTCTTCACCGAAATGAGCAAAATAGCAACGGACCGTGTCCGCGAGATGCTCAAAAGCTCCGAAGACTATTTTATCCAGGATGTGCTCAAAGAATCGAAAAAGACCATTGCGCAGGTTGTCAAGGAACGGATACGTGTTTTCGGCAGTGCAGACTCTTGCTCGCTGCCGGGGAATATTTGCCCGAGCGGATGCGGTAGTTCCGAAGCCATAACGTGCGGCTGCTCCGGCGACTCACAAGAACCGACAATTCTATCTCCCGCAGCGCCGATCAATGACGCTGAAATTGTCGATATTGTGACCAAAACCGTGACGGAGATCATTCGAAAAAGCAGCCGGTAAGTATCAAAGTACTTGACGCTTATTGAAACGTGATTTATTTCATTCCACGGAGAATTGTACATTTGAAAAGCGGAATCGCCTTTATAGGAAGTGTAATCGTCGATGAAGTAACAGAAGTGCTGGAGCCGGGAAATCTTGTCTATTCCGACGGCTCGATATATTTGAAAGGCGATGATTATGAATCCGAAAATGTCCAGTACTCTCTCGGCGGAATGGCGACCAACAACAGCGTGAATATAGCAAAAATGGGTGCATCCTACCCTATCCGTGTCATCGGAAAGATCGGCGCGGATGAGAACGGCCGGCGAATTAAAGATACATTCGCACATAACGGCATTTCATGCGATTACCTCATCGAAACCGCAGATCATCCCACATCCGTAACTCAAGTTATCTACATAAAAATCTCAGAGGAACTCATCAACCGGACATTCAGATACCATTTCGGCGCCATGGGGAGTCTCACCCCGGACGACATCGATTATTCTGTTCTGGAAGGTTTCAAGATCGCAATGGTGGGATACTGCCTCCTCGTTCCTCATTTTGATACGGTCGATCCCGAGCACGGTGCCGCCATTGGACGAATATTAAAAAAACTTCGCTCAATGGGGACGAAAACGTGCATCGATTTTGTCACACCGAAACGCGATCGGTGGTGGAAATTCACACGGTTTCAAAAAACGCTTCAATGGGTCGATATTCTTTCTATCGGTGAAGATCAGGCGGAAGGAATTACCGGAATTGCCGATGAAAAGGACGCGGCAAAGGCCCTTGTCGAGGATTTCGGAGTGCAGACAGCAGTGATTCATTGCGGCGATAAAGGCGAAAATTATCTGTACAGCAGCTCTACAGGCCTGATAACACAGCCGATTTATGACGTTCCACCGGAAGAATATGCCGGTAATGTCGGAGCAGGAGACGCGTTTACATCCGGGCTTCTCCACGGTATCCACCAGGGATGGGATGAATCAAAATCGTTGAAATACGCAACCGCGGCATCTGCGGTCAGTCTCGGAAGTTTAACCTGCACCGATGCCATGCGTGAAGAGGAATACATCCTCGATTATATGACTATCCGCCCGTTGGTTAAATAAAGAATCCTTTTCACTTCTGATGTAACAATAATTATTTAACCAGCATCAATCTTTTAGAAACAATATGATCCCCCGAAATCAACCGTGATAGAAACATTCCGGATGATACTGACAGGCCGTTTTGACCGCGCCCGTCCCAAAGAACGGAATGAACGCCCGCAGGCATATCGGCTGACACGAGTTCGCGGATTTTCTGGCCCATTATGTTGTAGATAACGAGCTCGGTGAACCCTGCTTCGGGAAGGGTGAATTCTATCGTCGTGGAAGGATTGAACGGATTCGGATAATTGCTTATAACAGCAAAACTCTCGGGTGTCCCGGATTCGACAGCAGTAATCTTTTCGGAAATCTTATCGAAATAATCAAGATTAAAATTTATGGCAACAATTTCATCGACAGATCCTGAACGGATAAAATATATTTCCTCCCCGGAAAGTGACCATATCGCTGTTCTGATACTTCCAAATTCAGGAACCGGTGAATATATCTCGTTAGTAATTACATCATATATAGTTAGTGAGTTGAATAAAATGTACCTTCCATCAGGTGAAAACTTTAAATCGTCTATAGAACTTGTAATACCTGATTCATTAATATTGCCGAATTTCTCAAACTCACCACCCTCAAAAGGAATTTTGTAAAGGTCTACTTCATTGGATAATGTGTCACGGCCAATTGCAACTATGTATGAATTATCGGGACTCATAGCTATGGATTCGTATTTAATTCCTGAATTTATGCCTTCATATGAATATGTGGATAAGACATCCTTTATCAAATACCGCGTTTCATCGGTTTCAGTATCATATATCGAAGGCACTCCATGATGATCTGCCGGAGTGTCATCCATATTGAATTTATAGTCGTCACGGATAAAACATATATATCTGCCGTCACTGCTGTAGTTAAAGTCCTTTGCACCCTCAATAACTGTTCGTATTTCTCCGGTTTCAATATTTACTGCATTAATATTACTGTATGCGGTATCTAAACCTAAATGAGTATTCCGTCCTTCGTCATCGAACTCCAGTTCTATATCACTACCTTTGGATTCATCATAAACATACGTAACATATAATAGCTTTTTAGCGTCAGGAGAAAAACGAGGATTATAAAAAACTATATCAGTTACAATATCGACTCCCTCAAGCGCATCCACGTTAGCAGCTAAAAGAATTGATGCCTCTCCACCTTCAGATGGAGCTATCCAAATATTATACCTGAGGCCCATCATTGATATAATTGCGAACCTTTTGCCGTCCGGCGATAATGCGAGGTCACGTTTCCCGGTTTTAAATCCATCAACAGCAAATGCATTGTTTAAGTAATCTTCGAGTTGAACACTATTCGCAGAAACATCAATAACCGAACCACTTTCAAAAACATCCTGAGCTTTAGCCGGATTTTCCGCAAACAGAATAATCAAAACCAGTATTATAGATCCAAATGATTTCATTTATTTTTACCCTTGATTCAAAATAGTTAGAATAATTTCCCGGTATCTCCCACATTAAAATCTTGAGGGCTAAAAGCTTTAAAAAATCGTTATTCTATTCTCATAATATAACATAAACACAATAAAGCAAGATATTTTTCAAAAGCGTAGAACTGTGATGTATAAAAATGATATGTCTTAAAATCACCGCGTTTAGACAGCTATCCCCTGTTTAAATCCAATTTGATACTATGAAAGCATCGGTTCTGCCCAGCGGTGAAGCGGATCTTTGGTGTCTTTCATCCACTGAAGAAGCATTTTATGCGACCAGTTCAGTTTTTTTCTGTCGACGGTATCGACAATGTTCACGATCTCATACGGATCGGCATCAAGATCGTAGAATTCATCATTCGACGTCGGATTATAGATGTATTTGAAATTCGGCGTGCGTACCATTCTCTGCCAGAATACCACCTGATGTCCGAAATGCTCGGTAATAATATGATCCTCTCTGATCTCGTTTTGTGTGCCGTTTATGAGCGGCATTAAAGAGCGGCCGTCCACATTTTCAGGTATCTCGGCATTTCCGATCTCATAAAATGTCGGCGCAAGGTCGTTCAGTGTGATAAACGCATCCGATTCGCCACGCTTTATCGACGGATGGGATATTATCATCGGAATACGGGTAATGGCGTCGTACATACCGAATCCCTTGTCCCAGAAATTGTACGATCCGACACTTGATCCGTGATCGGCAGAATAGACGATCAACGTGCTGTCAAGCTCACCGGAATCCTCAAGAGTTTTCAGTATCCTGCCAATTTCCTCGTCTATCAGGCTGATATAGCCGTAATACTCACCGATCAATTCGGACAGATTATCCTCATTAAACCATCCGGTTTTCCAGTATTCACCATAGCGCCTGATCACACCCGGTTTGTCCGAAAGATCACAGTTGAAATTCGGCCAGACGGATATGTCAGCGTCGCGGTACATCTCATAATGCTTTTTCGTTATATTATACGGCGCGTGCGGTCCCCAGAAATTGCATGCGGCAAAGAACGGATCGCTCGAATCGGTAAAGCCGTTCAACGCACCGATCGTCTGGTTCGCGAGATATGACGGTATCGATGCGGATTGCGGTCCCTCCTGAAGTCCTGAATATTCACGGTATCCCGTGGGATCTTTTTTTTCTTCGAGAAGGTTAAAACCGCTTAATCCGCGGGCTTTCAGATAATCAACATAATGCTTATGTTTGTCCGGGTAGCCGTATCCCGGGTAATACGGATGCTCGTCGTACCCTCTGTCGGACGGCTTGTTCGTATTTGTGCCGATGTGCCATTTCCCGATATTTGCAAGATTCCAGCCGTTCTCTTTGAGTGATTCGCTGAAAAAGCGTGTATCCGGGCCGGGATCGTTCAAGCCGCCTTTGGTGCGGTAGTTTCCCGTATTGAAAATGAGACCGTGATTATGAGGCCATCTGCCGCACTGAAGGGACGTTCTCGCCGGAGTGCAGACCGGCGCGGGAGTGTATGCATTGTTAAATTTGATGCCGTTTTGAGCCAGACGGTCGATATTCGGCGTCTTAACAACGTCATTGCCGTAGCATCCGAGACAATCCTGACGCTGCTGATCCACGAACAATAAGA
>Ga0233431_1006121_pt1 | contig 11071 bp, 11 predicted proteins | sample SI_118_April2016_FD_179867 | JGI IMG/M metagenome (GOLD analysis project Ga0233431, IMG submission 179867) | Seawater microbial communities from Saanich Inlet, British Columbia, Canada - SI_118_April2016_200_MG | ecosystem: Environmental > Aquatic > Marine > Inlet | place: Canada: British...
GTCAAACAGATATTGCAGCGTGCCTTGCGAAACTTCAGGTTGGTACGGCGTGTAGGCGGTCAGGAATTCACCCCTCTGGATCAAGTGATCCACCGCCGCCGGAACGAAGTGCCGATAGATACCGCCGCCAAGGAAAGATGGCGCGCTTCCTGCCGGTAGATTCTTCGCTGCCATCGTGCTCAAGGCGGTTTCGACCTCGATCTCACCGGCATGGTTTGGCAGATCGATGGGCGATTTCAGCCGCCCGGCCTTCGGCACGTCGCAAAAAAGATCATCGACGGAACCGACGCCGATTGCCGCCAGCATTTGGCGGCGGTCATCGGCGGTCAGGGGCAGATAACGCATCAGGCATCACCCTCGGCGATTTCCTTATAGGCGGCTTCGTCAAGCAAGCCCTCAAGCTGGGCCGGATCGGCGATTTTGATTTTGAAAATCCAACCCTCGCCCATGGGGTCGGAATTGACTTTGGCCGGATCGTCGCCAAGAGCCTCGTTGACCTCGACGACTTCGCCAGCGACGGGCGCGTACACCTCGCTCGCCGCCTTTACCGATTCAATCACCGCGGCTTCATCTCCCTGAGCCACGGACTTGCCGACGTCGGGCAGCTCGATGAAAACCATATCGCCCAATTGCTCCTGGGCATGATCGGTGATGCCGATGGTGCCGATTTCGCCCTCGATTCGCACCCATTCGTGTTCCTTGGTGTATTTGATATCAGCCATGGAGGTTCCCTTCCTGGACTCAGCCTTTGAAATAGCGATGCTGTGTAAACGGCAGCTTGATCACGCGGGCAGGCAGCGCGCGCCCCCGTACAATTAACTGCAACGGTGTTTCGGGCTTGGCAAACTCGGTTTTGACATAGCCCATGGCGACCGGACCGCCGACACTGGGGCCGTAACCGCCGCTGGTGATTTCGCCGATAATATTTCCCGCGCCGTCCTGAATTTCGGTGTGGGCGCGCGCCGGGGCCTTTCCATCGGGTTTGATGCCGACGATCCTGCGGCTTGGGCCTTCGGCAATTTGCCCGAGGATGATTTCCGCGCCGGGGAAATTGGCTTCTTCGCGGCGGCGCTTGTTGACGATCCAGCTTAGCGACGCTTCGACGGGGGTCGTGCCCTCATCGATATCGCTGCCGTAAAGGCTAAGGCCCGCTTCAAGACGCAACGAATCGCGCGCGCCCAGTCCTGCCGGCTTGACCTCCGGTTGATCCAGCAGCGCGCGGGCCAGTTCCTCGGCCCGGTCCGCGGCGACCGAAATCTCGTAACCGTCTTCGCCGGTGTAGCCCGAGCGCGTGGCCTCGCAATGGATCCCGTTCACGTTTAGGGAACGCGCCGTCATGAAAGCCATATGGGCGCAATCCGGCGCTAAGCGCGAAAACGCCGCCGCTGCCTTCGGGCCCTGTAGCGCCATGAGCGCCTGGTCGGGAAGGATTTCCAGTTGCGCGCGGCCTTTGAGGTTCTCAGCGATAAACGGAAAGTCGCGATCCTTGCACGCCGCGTTGACAACCAAAAACAAATGATCGCCCCGTTGGGTCACCATCAGATCATCAAGGATGCCGCCCCGTTCGTTGAGAAGAACGGTGTAGCGCATCTTGCCGTCGGGAAGATCGTGGATCGCACCCGGCACCAGGGATTCGATGGCCTTGCCCGGGTCGTCACCGGTCAAGCGTGCCTGCCCCATATGCGAGACGTCGAACAACACAGCAGAATCGCGGGCATGCAGGTGTTCGGCGAGAATACCTTCGTACTGAACCGGCATTTCATAACCGGCGAACGGCACCATTTTGCCGCCAAGCTCTACGTGAAGCGAATGTAGTGGGGTTCGCTTCAGGTCCTGGGTCTGGGCATCGGTCATCGTTACCTCCTAAGGTTCGACCGCTTTCGCCATCGGCGTCACACCGATGCGATGCCCCCTCTGTCCTGGAACCTGAAAGATTCGCCGGCATATTGCCGGGTTACATCTTCGGTGGGACATATCGCCGTACGAAGCGGCTGTCCACTCTCCAGAGTTTCGTATCTTCTGCGGTCCGTTTGCCTGAGAGTTTCCGGGGCGGTTGCTCCTTCGGCGACGGCTGCGGGCCAATGGCCCCGCTGTTCTCTCCCACAAAAGACGTTACGTCATGGTGCGCAGTTTATTGAGTTGCCGCCCAAGGTCAACCACGACGACGAATTACTTTCGTCGGGTGTCCTCGATTTGCGTGCGGTTAAACTTCAGCTGATCGGGTGTAACCCCGAAACCAACGAAAATAAGGAAGTCTTTTCCGGTTTGCCCGGCCTTGAGGGGAATATCCAGAAATACGGCCTCGTCGGTCCATTGAAGCCGGTTTTTGTTGCCGGGAAAATTGACGACTCCTGAGAAGTCCTGTTTGTTGAGAACACGGCGTTCCAAGTCGGTTATTCCGACAAAGTAGCTGACATCTGCCTTGCGGTCCTTATTGGCCGGTCCCCGGCTAAGCTCCATAGTCAACTTGAGTTCAACGGCGAGGTTTCCCGCGCCCGTTTCGTCATCGACGTCGTATTCACACATTCCGCCGGTATTTACGACTTTGCCTTCATAAACGACATCGATCAGGTCGCGTCCGACGCCGGGAACAAATTTCGTGACGCTCGCCGCGTCCTTGATAATCGATACATCAGGACACGGCGGCGCGGGTTCGCTTTTCATCAAGGTGCACGCCGAACCCAGCGCACCAGCTATCGCAATCCCGGCAACGCCCGAAATCCAACCAACTCGACTACCCATGAACTTCCCGTCCCCCGCGATCGCTGCGATTCAAATCCGCCTAGTGCCAGCCCTTATACCAAGGATCATTCGGCAATACGAGGCCGACACGACTGCGGTTCCGTCAGTTCGATCATCGTCGCCGCCATTCGGCTGAGTGCGCGCGATCGGGCCCACGCGTTATGAATATCGGCGGCGAGCTTCATTCCGTCGGCAAACGCCGCCCAACCGGCATCCTCCTCGTTCAACGCGGCGTGACGCATTCCGATGTCGCCGAACATCCAGACTCTGCTAAACGGACTTTTCATCTCAGCCGTCGCGACGACGGCAAGTTCGCGCGTCGCGTCGGCGCCCACCGCGTCACCGGCGCGCCGTTGATCAGCGGCAAGCGCCCAAAAGGTGTGGGCGCGCAGGCGGTTGTCGGCAATCTCACCCGTTTTGTCGATGGCGCGGGCGAAACCGTCCGTTCGGGTTACCCGGGCAATATTTGCCAAGGCCAGAGAAATGCGGCTGTTGGCGAAATCCCTGGCAAAGGGAAGTTCAATCTTCTCTACCTTCTCAAAGGCAGATTTGATCGTCGCGACGGCACGCTCGGCGTTACCGGCTTTCGCCTCGGCCAGCGCAATATGGCTTAAAACGACCGCCCTGTAACGGGCCGTATCAATACCGGAAGCGGTTTCATGAGCGCGGCCCGGTTCGCCTGCTTCGGCTTGCGCGTTGGCCGCCGCGACAAGAACCGGCGTGTGATCGCCATTGCCTTTGACTTTCCCCAGCACCTCAAACGCGCGCTCCGGCATCCCCATTTCGGCCAGTGCCAGAGCGACATGGCGATTGGCGGTTGCGCGTTCCGCCCGACCGACCAGATTTCGCGCCACGGTTTCGGCTCTCTCGATCTCCTGCTCAGCGGCGTCTACGGCCCCCGATTGCGCAAGGATGGTCGCTCTGCGGCAAATTAACGGGACCCGCCGCGATCTTTTGGCGACCCGCTCGATGGCGTCGTTCAACTGATCAAGGACCGTGGAAATCACCGACGCTCCACACCGCAAAAGCGCTTCGGCGATGGCGCCAAAGGCTTCGGCCTGCTTTTCGGGGTCGGGAATGATGGACGCGGCCTCCACGGCATCCGCAACGCGCCCGGCCTTGGCCATGGCCTCGGCGATATCCCGAAGGGCGACCATGATCAAGCGCGGATCGCCAATGCGCCGCGCCGATCCCATGGCGGCGCCAGCCATTCCGGCCCGTGCCTGAACAACAAGAATTTCGCCCAAAGCCCAGTCACGCAATTCGTCCTTGGCAATGGCCTTGGCGCTTTCCGAGGATTCGGCCAGCAAACACGCAACCGTGGGGTTTTGAAAACACGCGGAGAAATCGCGAGTAGGGTCGGCGGCTTCTTTCGGGTCTGTTTCGATCAAGGCTTTCGTAGCGGGATTACTTAGAAGCGCACGGCGCGCCGCTTCACTGTTTTCCTCGCGGGTACGTTCCAGTTTTTTCAGCAGCGTATCGACCTTCCGGCCGGTTTCCATATGATCTGCCAAATCCGCCGATGCCTGTCCGTCGACCTTGAATCCGGCGCTTCTTTGATATTGGCGAATGCCTTCACGGGTTGCCTCATTCATTCGTCCATGAGTTCGCCCGTGATAAAGTTTGAAGATCGTCAGAGCCTTCTGGATGCGCTCGACAAGCGGATTGTAGCTATAAGTGCGCTCGTCACCGAGATCGCTTGGCGCGCGGGCCGAAATCGGGCCGGAAATCGCGACAATTGTGACAACGAGAAAAGCGCCGCATACGGCCTTCCAAATGGAAACGGGCCGGGCTTGAGCGTTTTTCCTCATCGTCGAATTTCCTTCACAGATTTCGCCTAAAATATGTGGCTTTCCAGGACATCGCGCAATAGGGCTGCGCAACCAAATGTGAACCAGTTCATTGATCCTGATCGCCAAAGCCTGCATATGAACATTAACGAAAAAATCTGGAGGGGTAATGTCGGTTAGATCGGGTTTCATATGCAGGCTTGGGCAGATTGCGACGGTCGTTCTTTTGGCTACGGTCACGCTGATCGCGGCATGCTCGACACCGGGACACAAGGCAGGCCAACCCTATCATCATACGACGTCCGGTTTCAGAAACCCGGAAGGGAGCCCACAAGGTTTTTCAGCCTGGGAACGCCTTCCGGCATTGGCCGGACACATTTTCGGAAGACCCGAACCCGTCGTTCCCGAAGGCCATGTCATCCCGCCCGACGAAGCGCTGGCATCACTGGACGCTCTGAGCGGCGCAGACAGCGTGACCTGGATCGGCCACATGACAGCGCTTCTTCGTTTGAACGGCAAGGTGGTTTTGACCGATCCGTTCTTTTCCGATTACGCCACGCCCATTCCACCCTTCGGTCCTCAGCGCGGCGTCGCGCCGGCCATCGCCATCAAGAACCTTCCGCCCATCAACGTCGTTATCATATCCCATAGCCACTATGACCATCTGGACCTGGACACCATTGAACGGCTTCCCAACCGCGACAAAATCACCGCCGTCGTACCGTTGGGCCTGGGTCATTATTTCTCCGAACGCGGATACGGAACCGTGGTCGAACTGGACTGGTTGGAAAAAACCGAGGTTGCAGGGCTTTCGATTACGGCCATGCCCGTCATTCATTGGTCCAAGCGTTCATTTTTCGACAAGAACGATACGCTTTGGGCCGCCTACGCCATCGAAACGCCCGGTGGCTTGCGGATTTACTTCGGCGGCGACGCCGAATATGGCCCGGTATATGAAACCCTTCGCGATTCCCTGGGCGGTTTCGACGCGGCGATCCTTTCGGTGGGGGCCTTCCAGCCCCGCACGATCATGCAGGGCAACCACTGTATTCCGGAAACCTGCCTGAAAATCGGCCTCGATCTGGACTCCCACACCCTGATCGCCATGCACTGGGGCACCATCGCACTGGGCGCAGAACCGTTTATGGAGCCGAAGGAACGCTTCCGGGCCGCAGGCCGGGAGGCCGGCCTTGCGGATGACCGGGTGTGGACCATGAAAATCGGCGAGACCCGCAAACTGCTGCCGCGCCCGGTCCCGGCCCTTGCCAGAAAGGCCGCCACCCCTTAAAGCATGGCCGGAACTAATACCAAGGACCGTGGATAATGACCCATAGAGACGGCCGTCCTGCCCTTTCGGTTAGGAGCGTGTACCGTAGCGATGCGGCGCATCGGAAGGTGCGCGCGACGACATCCGAAAGGGCAGGAAGGCCGTCGTTTCGGTCGCGGACACGTCCCGTCGGAGGGCGTCGCAAAGCCTTGACGATGCACCACATCGCCTGCGGCTTGGCTCCTACCCGACGGGACGTGTCCGCGATCTCTATGGGTCATTATCCGCGGTCCTTGGTATAAGGGGACCGGATGGCCGTTTATACGGAAGTGTCGGACGAAGACCTGACCGCGTTTGCCACCGATTACGGGATCGGCGAGGTTTTGTCGTGCAAGGGCATCGCCGAGGGCATCGAAAACACCAACTATCTGGTCGAGACCGAAGCGGGCCGCTTCATCCTGACGCTTTACGAAAAACGCGTAAAGCGCAGCGATTTACCTTTTTACCTTGGCCTGATGGAGCACTTGGCGGGCAAGGGAATTCCCTGTCCGACCCCGCTGCGCACTCGCGACGGCGAGGTTCTGCGCGAGCTATGCGGTCGCCCGGCGGTGATGGTTTCATTTCTGCCCGGAATGTGGCCCAAGCGGCCCGGACCAGCCCATTGCGCCGCCCTTGGCGAAGCCCTGGCTAAAATGCATTTGGCCGGAACCGATTTCTCCATTCGCCGACCCAACGACCTGACCGTCGGCGACTGGCGCGCGCTTTTTCAAACCTCGCGCGGTCACGCCGAGGGCGTGCGCCCCGGTCTGACGGCGGAACTGGAAAACGAGCTGGCGTTCCTTGAGGCCAACTGGCCCTCCCGGTTGCCCGCCGGGGTCATCCACGCGGACCTCTTTCCCGACAACGTCTTTTTCCGGGGCGAGGCGCTTTCCGGCCTGATTGATTTCTATTTCGCCTGCAACGATTTCTTCGCCTACGACGTGGCCGTATGCATGAACGCGTGGTGCTTCGAGGCGGATGGCGAGTTCAACGCCACCAAGGCGCGGCGGCTCTTACGCGCCTACCGCGGCGTGCGGGAGTTTTCGCCAGACGAATTGGCGGCGCTGCCGGTTCTGGCCCGTGGCAGCGCCTTGCGTTTTGTGCTGACCCGTCTGTACGACTGGGCGAACACGCCGAAGGATGCCCTGGTCACACCGAAAGACCCGCTGGAGTTTTTCGCCCTTTTGCGTTTCCATCAGGGCGTTAAGGGTCCCGGCGAATATGGATTGGAGTAAGCGGTGAGCGCTGACAAGACGGTCGAAATCTATACCGACGGAGCGTGCAGCGGTAATCCCGGCCCCGGTGGCTGGGGCGCGCTGCTGCGTTGGCGGGGCCTGGAAAAAGAACTGAACGGCGGCGAAGCCGACACGACCAACAACCGCATGGAAATGATGGCCGCCATCCGTGCGCTGGAGGCGCTGGAGCGCCCCATTCCCGTGCGCCTTCATACCGACAGCACCTATGTGCGCGACGGCATTACAAAATGGATTCACGGGTGGAAAAAAAACGGCTGGAAAACAGCGGCCAAGAAACCGGTGAAAAACGTCGATCTATGGCAACGGCTGGATGACCTTATCGGGCGTTATCAGGTTGAATGGATATGGGTCAAGGGCCACGCCGGAAACCCCGACAACGAACGGGTCGACGAACTGGCCCGAAACGGCATTCCAGGCCAGTCCGAAAAACCCAAGACCTAAAGCTGTTCCAGCATCTTTTCTGCGCTGGAGACTTCGAAGGCGCCCGGTTCATCCAGATTGAACTCGGATACGACGCCGTCGTCGATGACCGCGGAATAGCGCTGGTTGCGCACGCCCAGGCCTTTTTCCGAAAGGTCGAACACCAGGCCGGTCGCCTTGGCGAAATCGCCGCTGCCGTCGGCCAGCATCACCACATCGTCACCCACGCCTTGGTCATTGCCCCAGGCATTCATGACGAAAACGTCGTTGACCGATACGCAGGCGATTGCGTCGACGCCCTTGGCTTTCAAAGCGCCCGAGTTTTTCATATAGCCCGGCAGGTGCGAGGCCGAACATGTCGGCGTGAATGCGCCGGGAACGCCGAACAGGGCGACCTTTTTACCGCCGAACAGATCGGCGCTGGTGACGGGCGTGATCTCGCCCGCTTTCATCACGAGGAAAGTTACGTCAGGTACGCGGTCGCCAACTTTGATGGTCATGGCAGGAATTCCTCCAAAAATAATAAAAAAAACACTCCGGGCGTCACCGCCCAGAGGTTAGATAGGTTGCGTTTGGAACTATTCCAGAGAGAAATTAGGGTTTTTTGCCGGCTTTGGCGAAGGCGTCCATGACGGCGTCTTCAGACAGCAACTCGGGCAGCACGACACCATTTGGCGCGCCCGGCCCGTACACCGCATCAAAGGGGATGCCGTAACGCCCGAAACTCGCCAGATAGTGCGCGATGTCGTCGTTGGGGCGGGTCCAGTCGGCCTGCATGGCGATAACGTTGGAGGCTTTTAATCGCGCCATGACACTATCGCGGCCCAGGATGAAGGCCTTATTGACCTGACAGGTAACGCACCAGTCGGCGGTAACGTCGACAAAAACCGTTTTTCCGTCGGCGACGTAGGCCGGAATGGCCGCCTCGTCAAAGGGTTTCCAAAGTTCCGAAAGCGCCGCCGCATCGCCGGCAGTCTGCGGTCCGCCGCCCGCCGTCAACGGCACGGCCAGTGACATGATCGAAAGCGCCACCACTGCCACACCAACGGGTTTTTTAAACTCCGCGCCGAAATGACTGGCGGCGGCCAGAAAGCAGGCGATCAGGAAGAACATAAAGGCGATGCCACCCGCCGGGATCGCGCCGAGCACTCCGGCGATCACCGTAATCAGCCAAAGGGCCGTAAGCGCAAGGGCAACACCCAGAACTTGCCGAAGGCGCACCATCCACGGCCCCGGACGCGGCAAGCGCGTGGCCAATACCGGAAACGCCGCCACCAACAGATAAGGCAATGCCAGCCCAACACCCAGGGCGGCGAACACCCAAAGAATTTCCGCCGGACCGCGCGACAGGGCGAAGCCCACGGCGGTTCCGAGGAACGGAGCCGAGCACGGCGTTGCCAACAGGGTCGCAAAGGCGCCGGTCAGGAAATGACCAACGAGCCCATCTCTTTCTCCGCCCGATGCACCCATCGCCGCCAGCCCGGACGGCAGACGGAACTCGAAAAAGCCCCACAGGTTGCAGGCGAAAAGCACGACAATCAGGCCCATGGCAATCAGGAACCAGGGTTGCTGAAACTGAATGCCCCAACCAATCGCGCCGCCTGCGGCCTTAAGCGCAATCAGGCCACCCGCCAACACCAGAAAAGAACAAACGATCCCGGCGGCGGACGCGATGAAGCTGATGCGGACATCCCTTGATTTGCCTCCGCCATGACCGACCACGCCCAACAGCTTGATCGACAGAACCGGCAACACGCAAGGCATCAGGTTGAGAATCAATCCGCCCAGCAACGCCAGGCCCAAAACGGCGGCTATGGACAAACCGGCCTCGGCGGCATCTGTAGATACCGCAATCGCTTCCGGCGCAAAGGTCCGTTCGGCGCTGCGCTGACCGTCGACCAGAGTAATCGTCAGCGGAGCTCCGGTTATGCCGCCTGTTACGTATTTAATACCGTCCACGGCGATTTCGGCGGCCACCGTGCGACGGCCATCCGTGAAAGAGAATTTCGGTTTCGAGAAAAACAGTTCCACCGGGCCTTCGACAAAGACGTCGGGCGCTTCAAAGGGCGTCCCGCTCGTCGCACTTACCCGCAGGCGCGCATTCGAAGCTTCAAGCCCTTCGATACCCAGGCCGTGCGCCGCGCCATCGCCCGGAACGGCGGAAGAAAAGCGGTTGATCAAATGGGAAAAATCACTGGGCGCGGCCGGACCGGCAGGCAGGTCAAGCGCCAGGTTGGCCGTGTAGGGAATGCAGATATCGTCGCACGTCAGGTAATCGACCTTCACGCGGATGTTCAGGGCTTGTCCGGGCGTCGAGACCTCGGCATTGATGGGAAGGACAACCTCGTCCTTATAACCAAGCGTTTCCATTCCCAGGACCGAAAAGCGTTCCGGCGCGGGCCAGCGAAGCGAGGCCTCCGCTAGGTTGGTTGAAGCCGACCAATCGGGTCGCGGCGGAAACCCGGCGTCCCCCGGGCTTCGCCAGTATATTTTCCATCCCTTTGAAGTTTGAAATGAAGGCCTAGCGGTATGCGAGCCGCTTCCCCCACCGCCGTCGTCGCCGAAATCAGACGAACCGCCGTTTGTTCGGTTTCGGCCCAGTCTGAGGCCGGTCCTTGTGCCGCTGCACTCACCGCGAAAAAGGCGGCAAACATAGTCAGACAGGACGCTACGATCTTTTTTCCGGCCAACATTCTCATTTTTGCCATTTTCATAAGATAGCTTCTTTAGCAGGAAAATTCAGGCCAAAGAGGTGAAATCACGTAAACTTGAGCCCATTTTATATGTAGAATTAGTGGTGGCGTCGAATTTGGAAGAATCGAAGATGGCCGAACAGGATAAAAACGCGGAAACGTTGGCGGGCCAACTGCTTGTCGCCATGCCCGGCATGCAGGATCCACGGTTTTCCAAAACCGTCATCTACATGTGCGCCCACAACGCTGAAGGCGCCATGGGTCTGGTGGTCAACAAAATCATCGATTCCATCTCGTTTCCGGACCTTCTTTCGCAACTGGGCATCGAAAGCACCGGTTATGGCGACCAGATCAACATCCATTTCGGCGGGCCGGTCGAATCGAGCCGTGGCTTCGTTCTGCATTCCCCCGATTATGTGCGCGACGCAACCATGGTGGTCGATGACGCGCTGGCCCTGACGGCGACGGTCGATATTCTGAAGGCCATCGCCAAGGGCGCCGGCCCGGAACGTTCGTTGCTGGCGTTGGGCTACGCCGGATGGGGGCCGGGGCAGCTTGATCAGGAAATCATCGCCAACGGATGGCTGCATGCGCCTTCTGATTCTGACATCGTGTTCGGCGCGGACGAAACGGCCGTGAAATGGGAAAAGGCGATTGGAAAACTGGGCATCGACCCCAGAATGCTTTCGGACGTCGCCGGACACGCATAATCTCCAAAACCAAAGAATATTCGATGAACGCTGGATTCAAATTTCAAGTGCAACACCCAATGATTTGACGAAGGCTTCCAATGGAGTAAGGAAGCCGAGGCATTTTCTCGGTGTGGTGTTGTAGGTCCACATGATGTCTTCGATGTCTTGATCG
>Ga0233431_1006122_pt1 | contig 11069 bp, 11 predicted proteins | sample SI_118_April2016_FD_179867 | JGI IMG/M metagenome (GOLD analysis project Ga0233431, IMG submission 179867) | Seawater microbial communities from Saanich Inlet, British Columbia, Canada - SI_118_April2016_200_MG | ecosystem: Environmental > Aquatic > Marine > Inlet | place: Canada: British...
AGCTAAATCGGGATTAATTCTATATGCGGCAGTTCGAGCACCCTTACAACCTGTTTCTTCTTGAGTTGAAAATACAAAGTAAACTGTTCCTGCAAAATCTTTCTTAAGTGCTTTAGCTGCTTGCAATAGTATAAAAACACCGGCACGATTATCAACTGCTTTGCAACAATAAGTATCATTAAGAAGTTCCTTAAAATTTGGTTCAAAACTCACCACCGTTCCTTTTTCAATACCGAGTTTTTCTATTTGTTTTTTATCTTTTGCACCAATATCAATATATAATTCTTCTTTCTTTACAACTTTCTCTGCTTCTTCTTTTTTCTGTAAATGTGGTGGCTTTGTAGCGATAACGCCATGAAGTGCTCGTTTTCCATGCACAATAACACTCTGATCCAAAAGTAATTTTGTATCAATTCCACCTAGTCTCCAGAATCTAAGATATCCTTCTTTTTCTATATATGTAACAACCATGCCCAATTCATCCATATGTGCTGCGAACATTATTATTGGTCCTTTTTTATTTCCTTTTTTCTTAGCAATTACATTTCCAGAATTATCAACAGTAACTGAATCAACATTACTCTTAATCTGTGAAAGAATCATTTTTCTAACAGGTTCTTCATACCCTGAAACTCCAACAACTTCACAAATATCCTTAAACTCTTTTGTTTTCATAATTATCAAAAAAACGAAGCATATAAATTATTTAAGCGTTTCTCTATTAAATGTATAAAAAAGCACAAGTAAATGTCGTATATATGAGCTTCTTTGTACTACTCGGACTTGTTTTCTTAGGTTTTGTATTTACATTTTCAAATGATTTTAAACAAGAAGGTGCAGATGAAATGAGTAAGTATTTAGCAGAAAGTATTTTTGCTAGAATTGAAAAAAATGCAATAGAGTTAAGAGCCATACAAAATCAAACAGGTGTAACAATAGTTACAAAAACAATAGGTATACCGCGTCGAATGGGTGATACAACATATCAAATTATTGGTAAAAATAGTGAAATAATATTACAAGCTGCAGGTCAGAATGCTGTTTATGAAACTACAACAATATATTGGGATGGTATCTCTTTCGAAGGTTCTGTAAATTCGCAAAATGCTGAAGTAAACTTAATGTACAATTCAACGAGTAACAAAATTCGTATATCTTAGAAACATTTTTCTATGAGATCGAGTATACAATACTATGATAAGTAAGAAACGTCGAGTTATTGGTAAAATCATTAATAAACTTAAATCTGGAGATATTGAATACTCTCGCAGAACAAAAGAACCTGTAGAAATTAAACAACCACCTTCAGAAGAAAAGGATATCTCAGTAAATCAAATGATTCAACAAATTAAAGGAGATGATTCAAAAATAAATCTCATTGAAACCCAAGTTGGACTACAAAGAATTCCAATACCAACTCAATTAGTTAATGTCAAAATCGATAAAGATGTACTTGCGCAAATTAGACAAGTAAATGAAATTTATCCAATTATAACCACTAAAACAAAAATGGGTGAAATACCTTTGGTTTTTGCCAAAATATCTTATAATGCAGAAAAAAACCAATTAAAATATGATATTATTGAACCACAAATAGATGTAACAAAACAAGAAGTCGTAACAAGAACACTTCATGAATTACATGATCGACTAGAAATTGATTTTAATAAAGTAAAAGATATAAGAGAAATACACAAGTATGTTAACAAAGAAATTGATGAAATATGGAAAATGATTGGTTTTAAACCAACACCATATGAATCGGTTAAATTAAAATATTATATTTTTAGAGAAGCACTGGGATTAGGTAAAATAGATGCACTAGCTCAAGATCCAAATATAGAGGATATTTCATGTGACGGTATTAATTTACCAATTTACATATATCATAGAAATCCCCTATACGGAGAAATCGCAACAAATATTGCATTTGAAACAAAAGAACATCTTGATTCTTTTGCAATGAAACTTGCGCAAAAATGTAACCGAACAATTTCTGTTGCATCACCTCTGATGGATGGAAGTTTACCTGATGGTTCTCGAGTTCAAGTAACATATGGCACAGATATTGCTCGTAGAGGTAGTAATTTTACAATACGAAAGTTCTTTAGAGTACCACTAACTCCTGTTGATCTACTTTCACTTAAAACTGCAAATCCATTACTTATTTCATATTTATGGTTAGCAATTGAACGTGAAAAATCAATACTTATATCAGGTACAACTGCTACAGGTAAAACAACATTACTAAATGCATTATCATTATTTATTGAACCAAATCTTAAGATCGTATCTATAGAAGATACTGCGGAACTTCAGATTCCCCATATAAATTGGTTGCCCCAAGTTACAAGATCGGGTTTCGGAGCATCTGGATATGGTGAAGTTAATATGTATGACTTACTAACAGCTTCATTACGTCAAAGACCAGACTATCTAATTGTTGGGGAGGTTAGAGGTAAAGAAGCGAGTGTATTATTCCATGCCATGTCAACAGGTCACCCGGGATTATCAACAATACACGCAGATACAGTAACTGCTGTTGTTGATCGACTAACAACACGACCAATTTCATTGTCAGCATCATTATTACAAAATTTAGATTTAATTATTTTCCTGGAGAAAACAAGAAGAGGCGATAAACTTGTTCGTCGAATATCCAAAGTAATTGAAATTGAAGGGTATAATAGTGAAAAAAATCAACTTAAAACAAATACTGTTTTCGAATGGGACCCTTCAAAAGATATTTTCAAAGTAAAAGATAGTTATGTACTTAAGACCATTGGAGATCATGCAGGTTGGTCTATGGACGAAATACATAAAGAAATAATGCGTAGAGCTAAAATACTAACGTGGATGCAGAAAAATAATATATATAACTTTGATACAGTTGCTAGTTTGATACATATGTATTACATAAATCCACAACAACTAGCAAAATATATGATGTCGGGAGGAAAACAATAAACTTGTTCGCTTAGGCGAAATCAGTTCTACTCCAAAGAGCAGGAGAACTGATGTTCTTTTACCATGTTTTCTGAAAGAAAAACTGTGGCAAATATATATGATAGATCTTATGAGATCTTTAAACCAGTAACAAAAAGAATGAGCAGTATATTCAAGCCTCTTGATAAAAAATTAAAAATTGCTCGCATACGTACCAGTTATGAAAAATATGGTTCATTTATAATTTTCGTAACATCTCTTGTCTCGCTATGTTCATTTATATTTCTCTCAATTTTTGGTTCACTATTACTGGGATTAAGTTTAATTAATTTCTTAATGTATTTTTTTCTAAGTTTATTTTTCTCCACAATTACCGCACTGTTTTTGTATTTTTATCCGCACTTGAAAATAAGTGAACGTAAAAGTAAAATTGATAACTCATTACCATTTATTACAATATATCTGTCTACAATTATACGTTCAGGTTTTCCACCACAACATATGTTTAAATTATTATCAAAATTTAAACAATACAAAACTATTTCTCAAGAAGCGAGAAAAATAACAAGTGATGTTGATGGTCTAGGATTAGATTTGCCCAATGCACTAACTAGAGCTATGGCTCGTTCACCATCTGATGGTTGGACAGAATTACTTGCGGGATTAAGAAATTCAATAACAGTTGGTGGGGATATTGGTAAATATCTAGAAGAAAAAGCAAAAGGATTTATTCAACAATATAAGCACCGGTTAGAAGATTTTAGTAGAATATTAGCACTTTTTATGAATATATATATCACCGTAGTTATCGTAGGTCTAGTATTTTTTGTTGTAATATCCTCTTTAATGGTTACAATTGGTGGTATCTCTGTCAATACAATTAAATTCATGCAATATATAATAGTACTTGTGGGTTTACCAATTATATCTGCCGTATTTATATTATTAATTAAAAGTTCATCTCCGTGGGGGTCTGAAGATTGAAAAAAGATGCTAAATTAGTAAAAAAACAAAATAAATTAAAACTATTTTTGCTATTATTACCAATTCCAATAATTTTATCTTTTGTTGCATTTTCATTAGGTGCTAAAAGTACAACCGTAATAGCAATCGTGGCTCTAGGATTCATATTAATCGTTGCACCATATCTTACAATAAGTTTTATTGCATTTAGCGAATTAAAAAAAGCTGAAGATAATTATCCAAATTTTTTGCGTGATGTTGCTCAAAATACTTCTGCAGGAATGAATTTACCACAAGCAATTGCAACAAGTGCTGATTCTGATTATGGTGCACTAACAAAATATATTAGAAAATTAAGTATTTGGTTAAGTTGGAGTACACCCTTTCCTAAAGCTTGGAAAAAATTTACGAAATTATTAGATAAAAGCGTATTAATTAGACGAATCAATAATATTATTTTAGAAAGTTTTTATTCTGGCGGAGATACTAAAACAACATTAAACTCTCTAGCAGATGATGTTAATTTACTTAAACAAATGGAGTCGGAAAAAAAATCTGTAATGAACGAACAGATTGTAATTATGTATGTTGTTTTTTTTATATTTGTAGGTGTCGTTATTGGTCTATTTAAGATACTTGCACCCATCTTATTTATACAACAATTAGGTGTATTTAGTGGAATAAGTGTTGGAAAAGGTGGTGGAACACTTACTATTGATTATTTTAAGAATTTATTTTTCTTAATGGTTATAATTGAAAGTATTTGTGCAGGAATGATTGCGGGACAGATATCCGAAGAAAAACTAATTGCAGGTTTTAAACACATTATGATAATGTTATCTGTGGGCGTATTTTGCTTCTTCTTATTTATATTCCCTTCACATCTAAATCTTGATGCAACTATATATCCAAGTAATGTTGTTGCAGAAGGCAATATTATTATTAATGGACAAGTATATTTTGAATCAGCTCCAGCTACAGGTGCAACAGTAAGTATTATCACGCCACAAAAAGATGTATATACTTTATTTGTCGACAATATTGGAGAGTTTGAAAAGACAATTAAAGCGCCTGGGAAGAAAGGTGAATATTCGATCGTTATAACTACTGAATATAAGAATGAAAAAGAAACCGTAACACAATATTTCAAAGTTACAGGCTAATTTTAATATGAAAAAAGCTCAAAATACAATTGAATTTGTAATCGTCATTCTATTTTTCTTAATTGTAACTGTAATGTTTATGTTCTCATACCTTAGAATATTTCCAACAGAAACAGCTAAAGTACGAGAACAAATTGCTTGTTCACATTCTGAAACATTAGCAATTCAACTTTTAGAACTGCAAGGTAATCAAATAAACTGGGATTCCGGTGGTGGATTACATGAATTAGGTTTTGCAACTTCAACCGGAATGGAAATTGATTATGATAAATTTGAAACTGCGAAAACTAGAGGTTATTATAATATAACAACAGATGCAAACCTATCTATTCCATTTAAAATCAGTTATACTGCCTATGCATTTAATTATACTGAAGAAGTAATACCAACCTCCACTCCAGAAAATTACAATCCACGAGTGTTTATTGTAAGAAGTAATAATAATATTTTAATTTATGCTGGAAGCAATTCAACAACTGCTGAACTATCATTAACACTTTTCTTTCCATTTACAACAGTTACAAATAATAGTTGCGATTCGGGTGTGCTTGAAACCGGAGATATAAATACCACCAATACAAAATCCGATGGTGATGAAATAAAACTCGCATGGTCAGTTGGAGATTCTGATTTAGATTGCATAAATCTAACTCCCGTTACAATGCCAGATCTTATATTCATAAGACAACTATCTTTCAAAAACACATCTACTGGACAAGATTATCCAATTTATTTATGGAACGAAACAATACTAAATAATGAATTTGGATCAAGTGGCGATATTGACCATGATAAAAGCTATTGTGAAGTAGAAAGATTTGGTATATTAATTGATGGTGCTGAAAAAGTACTAACTAAATTCAAAATATTATCTTGGCGATGAAATCAAAAAAAGGTTATGCTTACTTTGTAGAACTTGCATTAGCTATAATTATTATATTCATAGTATTATCAAGTTATATTGAATCTGAACAAACTATATATAACTACAAACAAAATGAAAACTCCAGACAAAATAGTTGGCAAATATTAAAAAACTTAGATGAATTCTACATAATAGATTCTGCAAACTTTAGTAAAGTTAATACATATGTTGATGCAAGTTTAGACTACTTTACAAGTTTTGATCTAGAATATTACAACACAAGCGGTTGTTTTCCTGTAGATAATGGCGTATTAGGATCAAATTATACAAAATGCGAAACAATTAATGCATCTATTAAAAATAACATTATTAGTAGCTTCTATACACGTAGCACAAGTGGAGTTTCAGAATCAGTAAGAATATATATTTGGAGGAAAATATGAATAAAAAAGGTCAGTTCTTTATTATCAGCATTGTTCTATTAGCTCTAGCCCTATTTATTTTAATGGCTTATTTTATTTCTGTAGATGAAGCATCAACAGTTATGTTTGAAGCAAGTTCATATACGGATTTTAAAGATATTAGAGTAGCGTGCGAGGGCGGGAGCTCAACCGGTGGTTGTAGTCCAACATGGAAAGATGCTAATTTTGCTAAACGAAAAAATGTTACAATTAATGCTCCAGCTATACCGGGTTATATGCTTATTAGTTGGGCTGGTGCAACAGAAGCGCAATGTAAAGATGAAACTAGAATGTATTTGAATAATGACGGTGAAGCCATACCACTAAATTATGATATGATTGGTGTTGCTGGTGGAGAATGTGCAGTAATTCCTACAGATGCAATCGCAGCTGATCAAGTTTATTGGTTATATTATGATAACAGTGGTGGGGCTGAAGATCATACTAAACAAGAAAGTCAGCCAGAACTTAACTCATATACTTTAGGTTCAGAAGAAGCATATGCAACATGTAATACAGGAGTCGCCTATACAAACATGTGTCCATTATTAAAACAAACTTATGGTGGAAAATTCCAATTTAATTGCACACCAATTGGAACGGGTCCATATAATTACACAATTTTAATTAATTCAAAAGACTTTTACTTTTCAGGAAATATTATTTCTTAAATTTTCTTTTCTTTGTTGTTATTTTTCTTCTAGTACTTTTATTGATTAATGTTATTTTCTTTTTTACTTTCTTATTATTATCTAAATATACACGTCCTATAAATAAACTTAAAACAAATATAATTACAATCATAACTACTACAAATTCAGAAACAGATTCATGATTATCTTCAACAGCGATTGGTTGCGTATCATTTATTATATCAGAACTTTCAATAATTTCTTCATCAAACTTTTGTATATTACCAACTCTAGCAATATGACCTTGTTCTACTGCTTCTTCAAAACTTAAATCTATGTGTGAATTAGGCCCATCTTCATGTCCACTTTTAGCCCAATAAGTTGTACCGTCTGAAGCAACATAAAAATACAATTGCGTATCATATACATCTCCTGCAGGTAAATATGCATAAAAGGTTCCAGTATCTGCTTCTATTGTAACCATTTGTTCTTCCCAAGAACAATTTTTTCCCGCCTTACAATAAGAACCGTCATCATTTACAGGTACAAATCTTACACCCAAAGTTCCATTTGTTTTTTTATTCTTATCTGCAAATCCCCGTTCATTAACATATCCTAATTCAAAACCCCAAGAATAATCGCCTAATCCGGAAAGTACAATAACATCACCTTGAAAATTATCCGTACTAACATCTAATAAATCATAAACATAAACTTGTTCTTCTGATTGCGCAGAAACAATGCTTAAAGAAAACACTAACAAAACAAGTAAGATTACTTTTCTCATAGTTGTGTTAAACTTTCATAATATATATAAATATGGTTTAACCGACAAGTAATGCGCAAAATTATACTAACGATTGATCTAGAATCTGATTGGGAAACTTCTGGGACAGAAGCGATTGAAAATATTCTACCCAAGTTTTTAGAACTATTAAAAAAGCACAAAGCTAAAGCGACTTTCTTTGTTGTTGGAGAAATCGCGGAAAAATTCCCTAAACAGATTAAACAAATACTAAAACAAGGTCATGAAGTAGCAAGTCATTCATATACACACAGAAACTTAAAGACAATAACATTTGGTGAACTAGAAAAAGAACTTTCACTATCTAAAAAAATATTAGACAAACTCGGGGCAAAAGTTGAAGGTTTTAGGTCCCCTGGTGGAATTATGCCAATAGAACTTTTAGATATACTTAAAAAATATAATTACACATATGATTCTTCCATAATTGCTAGTTGGTTTCCCGGCCGATATAATGAAATGGGAAATAACAATCCTAAAAACATAAAAGAATTGATTAGTTTACCAATCCCAACCTTCTCAAAATTTAAAATTCCTGCAGGACTATCTTACAATCGTCTATTTTATCCGATGCTGAAAAAGAATTTTGCAAAAGAACCTTATATGATATATCTGCACTTGCATGAATTTATCAAAAAACCTCAAAGTAAAAAAATTCCAATACATGTAAGAACTGCAAGTCTCAGAAATCGCGGTGATAAAGCTTGGAAAATATTTGAAGAGTTTATTATAAATTCAAAAGCGCAATTCATAACCTGTAAAGAATTTATAAAATTAAATAGAGATAATTTCTCTGAAAATCTGTCCAATTAAAGAAGTTATTTGTATAGGTATTAATTTCCATATTCTTGAAAAGATATCAAACTTAAAATAAAAAGGGTCTTTTGTTTTTTTAGATTTTAAATAATAATAATTTAAATCTAGCAATTCTGCATTCCATTTTTTCTTAAATTGAAACTGTCCTCGACCTTCAAAAACAGTTCCAAAATCAAACTCGTTAAATCCATTATTACAACCCCATTTAATAAACGCCCAATGTAATGCATCATTAGGTCTATATTTCAAATAACTACTATCTGACACATTTATATTAATATGAATTCTATTACTCACTGTAAAACCTGTAAGAAATGCAATTAGTTTTCCATTGTAATAAGCACCTAAAACTTTAGCCCGATTCTTTTGTACAAAGAAATTGTAGAATTTCTTAAAATATTTTCTTGAATACGGTGGAGTTCCAAAAGAATGCATAGATTTCAGATATAATTGATATAATTCATTTAATTTAGTTTTTGGTATATCTTTAATAATAACGCCAGATTTTTCAGCCAACCTAACAGCTTTTCGCTTATACTTATGTATGTGATTCCACATTTGTTCTTCAGATAATAACTTCAAAACAAATCGTTTTGATTTCCTAATCTCAAAAAGATGTTTGCTTAATACATTATCACAAACGCCAGATCTAATTTCAATATTTTTTGGGAGCACTTTCTTAATCTTTTGAAAGTCCATTTTAGAAATCTTACCTGCAGGACCACCATATTCTAAAAAGGGTGAAGAAATATTTGAAACAAAAGAAAAAGGTGTGTAAAAAATCGGGAAAATAGATTTTATCTGTTCTCTTTTATTTGTAATTGCATAGTATTTGGATTTTGTTCTCGGAAATGTTTGTCTAACAAATTCTTTCCATTCAGGTGTATGAATAATTAAGTGTTCGTTATTAGTAAGAAACTCTTTCCACGCTCGAGAATCAGAATTTAATTTTTTTAGCTGCATTGATAAAAACCTCCATTTCTTTTTTTGGACGATAAAGAGAAAAAATTAGGTGTTCTTTTTCAGCTTGCTTTGCCTTTGGAAATCCTTTACCCGCAAGATTAAAGAAACTCTTGGCAGGTAATATTTCAATATTTTTCTTTCTAAAAGATCTGATAACTTTCTCTCGATTTTTTGTCTGCAAAACTAAATAAAGATTTGATTTTTGTTTTGTTCTCACAATATTCTTCAAGTTCGAAATAACTTTAAAATTCCTATTTCGAATATTTTGAATCTCGGTAAATCTATTTATCTGGTTTAAAATGATATTTTTAGCAAACAGAGATATTGAATATAGTTTTGCTTTTGGATGTCTATCTACGGTTCTAAAAACAATTTTGCTTATGAAACCATAAACTTTAGCATTAAAAACTACCGAAGAAAATAAACCTTTCCCGAAGAAAATTGCTTCTTTGATAAAAGATAATTTCGACATTGAATCTACTTCTAATTTCTTCTTTGAAATAAGAAATCCGCCATAATAACTCAAACTTTTTGCTATACCGCAACTATATATAGTAAAATCTGCATTCTGACCAAATCCAAAAGCATGTGCACAATCTTCTAGAACAAGAACTTTTCTTTTTCTACATTCCATAATAATTTCTTCGATATCATTGGGTATTAAACCAAAGTTATATGTGAGTATAATCATATCTGGTTTTTTCTTTAGTGCTTTTTTGATATCTGATAAAGTTGTAACAATCCCTGAATCATAATATTGAACATTAGCTTCAGTTTTCTTTACAACATCCGGAACAATTGAACAAGTAAACGCCGGTATAGCTATGTTTTTAGCACCAGACGCCTTTATTGCTAGATATATTGCTGCTGAACCAGACCCTGTCCAATAATAATTTTGCTTAAAATACATATTCAAATTTACTTTTCTACGACCAAAAATATCAAAAGCCGAAACTGCTGGCTTTACTGAGGGAATAAACATATTTACTGCTACAGAGAAATATTCTTAAGGGTTTTCAGCCTGTAGTGAACATGTCTAAAATCAATAAACGTATTTGTTTTGTTAATCCCACTTTAATATTTAGAAGGCCGATTGTAGAATTAGCTCGCATATATGCGGAAAAAGGGTATAAAGTATCGATTCTTTTCCCAAGCAAAGGTAAAGTTGATGAAAAATTTCATTTTAATAAAAACCTAAAACACAAAAATATTAAACTTCTACCTGTAAAATCAAGTTACTCTGAACGATTTAGGTTTGCATTTCCAAATATATCCGACCTATTTTCCAAAACAATTTCCGCACTTAAGGAAAATGATGTTTTACATATATGGGAATATTATTACCCTTATGCACTTGCTCCACTTTTACTTAGAAAAATTGTAAATCCTGCATGTAAATTAATTGTAACAACAGACGGTATAATCGGATACAACTATCACCCACCAGAAAAATGG
>Ga0233431_1006123_pt1 | contig 11068 bp, 8 predicted proteins | sample SI_118_April2016_FD_179867 | JGI IMG/M metagenome (GOLD analysis project Ga0233431, IMG submission 179867) | Seawater microbial communities from Saanich Inlet, British Columbia, Canada - SI_118_April2016_200_MG | ecosystem: Environmental > Aquatic > Marine > Inlet | place: Canada: British...
CCGAAAAGGCTTGTAAAGGTGCTCATGTAAATAGGGCGGATACGGGTTCGAACCGAGTCGGAAATCGCTTCAAGTCCCACAAGTCCGTTAAAACGGATGTTGTTTAGGGTCTGATGAACAATCAAAATGGCGTTATTGACCACCGTGCCCACCAGGATTACAAATCCCAGCATGGCCACAATATCGAGCGCCTGGGGGGCGATCAGCCAATCGACCAGCCTAAGTCCCACCAGTCCGCCGGCAGCTGCCATGGGCACGGTAAACATGATGATAAAGGGATAGAAAAAATTTTCAAAAAGTGCCGACATCAAAAGATAGACAATTACCGCTGCCAGCAGCAGGTTGACATTGATGGCGGACATGGCTTTGGTGAGTTTATCGGCATTGCCGCCCATGCTCACCTGCACACCTTTTAGGCGGCCTGAAGCCTGCATCGGTTGCACTACTTCTGTTTGAACGATTTCCAGGGCTTTTTGGAGCGGCATATCCACCGGCGGGGTCACCTCCAGTTTGATATTGCGTTTGCGCTCGCGATGATTGATCTGGGTCATGCCTTGGTCATAGACAAGCTCGGCCACATCGCCGATACGGATCAGTTGCCCGTTTTTGTTGGCGATAATGCTGTCGCTGATATCCTCGGGCGCGCGGATGCTTTTGGCATTACTTCGTAACACCAGATCAATTTTTTTGAGCTGCTCCGGTTTGTATTCACCGATTTTACGGCCGTCCATCAAAATATCGACATACAGACCAATCTCCTGTTCACTTAAGCCGTTGGCGGTGGCTTTGGAACGGTTGGGGATAAAATTGGCTTCCGGGTAGCTGTTTTCCAGCGAGGGTATCGGACGGACCTGGGCCTTTTGGACTTTTTGACGAATTTCGCCAAAAAGCATACGGGCCGCTGCAATGATCTTATCAAGGTTTTCCCCGTCGATATTGACGTCGATGGTGCGACCGCGCCCTAAGCCTGTTTGAAAAATACCGACCTGGATACTGACTCCAAATACCCCTGGTATAGAGTTCATGATGCGCCTGAAAAGCGGCATCATGCGGGTCGCTTCGGTCTCTTTGGCACTGACGGCGCCAAAAAGGGTGATGCGGTCAGAGCCGACATAAAAAATGTTCTCAATTCGGGGCACGCCATCTTTTTCGTCCTGGTTAAAATAGGGCCGCGTGGTCTTGAAAATATAGTCGCCCATTTCCTTGCGTTTATCGATGGAATAACCCGGCGGCGGCAGCATAATGTTTAAAATCAGATTGCGATTGCCCTGGGGCAGGTACTCGGCCTTTGGCAGCAACGCAAACACGATAATGAGCGAAAAAGCGGTCAACCCGGCCACCGTGGTCAGGCGCGTGAACCAGTTTCTTAAGCTCAATTTTGAAAAAAACATGATGATGCCCACAAAAAAGCCGCCGATGGTGTCAAATATCTTCAAACGTACTTTGCGGTTTTTGGTAAGGCGATAAAACTGGTGGGTCAGGGTGGGGATGACCGAAACCGAAACAAAAAGGCTGATCACGATGGCAAATGTGATGGCGATGGCGATATCCTTGAAAAGCTGGCCCGCCTCTTCGGCCATAAAAATAATGGGCAGAAAAACCGCCACAGTGGTCGTTGTGGAGGCTAAAACCGCGCCCCAGACCTCTTTGGCGCCGTCATAGGAAGCGGCCAGGGCACTTTTGCCCATACTACGGTGGCGGTCGATATTCTCCAGCACCACAATGGCGTTGTCCACCAACATGCCCACCGCAAAAGAAATTCCGGCCAGACTGACCACGTTGAGACTGCGCCCGAAAATCCCCATAAAAATAAAAGTGCCGATCACCGAAATCGGAATGGCGATGGCGGTCACCAGGGTCGAGCTTGCGCTTCTTAAAAAAATCAACAGCACGCAGATGGCCAGAAACCCGCCGATCAAGACGTTACGCTTGACGATACCGATGGCCCGGTTGATATAGGGGGTCTGTTCTGAAACAATTTTGAGGATTAAATCGTTTTTTTTGAGGATGTTTGAATTGAGCCCGGCCACGACCTCTTTCATGGCACGGGTAAGGGCAATGACATTGGCACCCTGCTCTTTGCGAATCCCGATTACAATCACCGGAGCGCCATTGTGCATCACGGCCACGTCGTTTGGGCCGTAACCGATGCGGGTGGTGGCGATATCACTTAGATGGACCCGTCTCAGACCGTCGTCGCGCAGCACCACGGCAAGCGGATCACCAACACTCTTAAACTTGCTGACGGTCCGAACCCGATAGCTTTTCTTACCGACATCCAGCACTCCTGCCGACACGTCGGTGTTGGCATTGGCTAAACGGGAAATGACCTCGCCGATGGTCATCTTGTATTTGGCCAGCTTTTTAGTGGAGATAAGTACCTCAAGTTGGGTTTGCGACCCACCAAAGACAAAAAGCGAGCCGACGCCCGGCACCCGGTCGAGATACTGGCGGACTTCATTTTCAAAAAAAGTACTGTAGGTACCGATCTTTTCGGCATCGCCCTGGATTGTTTTTAAAATCATCCAGATGATGGGCGAACTCTGAGCCCCGGATGCGGTTATGATGGGTTTTTCCACATTTTCCGGATAGCGCCGAACCTCATTGAGTTTGTTTGACACCCGCAAAAGAGCCGCATCGATATCGGTCCCCACTTCGAAGGTCAGAGTAATTTCGGAACGGCTGTTATAGCTGGCGCTTTCCATCAGGGTCAGACGCTGGACACCTTTGAGCACATCTTCCTGCTCTTCAACAATATCCTTTTCGACTTCATAAGGCGTTGCCCCGGGCCACAAAGTAGTGATGGTAATCTGGGGCGTTTCAACATCGGGTGTAAGCTGGACTGGCAGCTTGTAAATCCCGATAAGACCAAAAAGAACAATCAAAAAAACGCCGACGATGATCGTTACCGGCTTTGCAATTGAAAACCTGATAAAATTCATCGTTTAGGGCCTCGCCTGGCCGGCGGTTTTTTTTGCGCGGCCGTTGGCTTTGACAATTTTAACCGGCTGACCTGGCCGCAAACGCTCGTTGCCGTCTATGACAACCGGCATTCCAACGGTCAGCGCAGAATCTTTTATTCCCACCAGTTCACCCGTATAAGTAACGATGGTTACCGGTACAATTTTGGCCTTGCCGTCGGCCACCGTATAAACGAACTGTTTGCCCTGATTTCGGATCAACGCATCGCGCTTGATCATTTTTAGTGTCATCGGCTGGCTGACCGGCACAAAGACTGCCACCGACATATTTTTGATAAGTTTTGGACTGTAAGCCATGGCAATTTTGATCTGGAAGGTCTTGCTGGCCGGATCGGCTACCGGGACAATGGCGCTTACCTTGCCCTGCATCGTCTTATCCAGCGCACCAACCGACAATGAAAGAGGCTGGCCGATTTGGATAAAGCGAATAAAGCTCTCCGGAATCGCCACCCGGGCCACGATATCAGCGGTTGCGGCGATGGTACAGATCGGTACCCCCGGCGCGACCCATTCGCCTTCGGTTTTCATTTTGGCCAGAACCAGGCCATCAAAAGGCGCCAGGATCCGGCTTTTTACAAGTTCCAATTTCCGTTTTGCGATGGTTTCAGCCAGGATCTCTTTCTGGATCAAAAGATCCTTCAAGTTGTCGGTCAAATCATCATAGGTTTTTTCACTGGCAGCGTTTTGGCTGAAAAGACTCTTATAGCGGGTCACGTTTTTTTGCACATTTTCGACTTTGATGTCGAGCTGGGCGACCTGCTTGGCCAGAATTTTTAAATCTTTTTTGATAAAATCGGTATTTAGGCGAATCATCAAATCGCCTTTTTTGACCAGGCCGCCTTCGACGATGGCATCATGGGCGATCAGGCCGCTGATCTCCGCTGACAGACCCGCCTGCTTGTCAAAATCGACAATGCCGATCATCTCCCGGGTGGGCGCCAGTTTTTTTTCAATCACATTGCTCACCACCACCCGCGCGGCAGGCGCCTGGGCCAAAGCCGTAACCGCTGTGAAAAAGGCCATCCCCACCAGTATACCGGCTGAGTATAGAAACCGCATCATATTTCCTATGTTCAAAAAAAGATTACTTGATACCCAACAAAACCGGCCCACCACGGATTCGATACAGGGGGAGACTGTTTTTGTCGCCAAAGGCCAAAGTTAAGCTGCATCTATGGATTGTAAATATAGGTAAAGACCGGCCAGGGTCTTAAATGGCCGATTACTGCAGAGCCGGTTTCAAAACGTCCCACTTTGGCCAATCTCTGCGTTGGGCTCAAATTTCAATCCTCAAAATACTCAATGTATTCTTCCGGTTGAAATATTCGCCCGCCTTTTTTATCCCGTATCCTTGCGGGGGACCTTGACCAAACTGAAACGTTTTGAAATTGGCTCTGCTGGTTAACCATTTGTGCCTGCTGAAAGGCCACATGCTGACGATCGATATGACTCCGGTCTTTTGGCCTTGAACCCGCTTTTGGTTTCGCCCACCCCGCTTTCGCTCGCATCTTTTTGGAGCAAAATGATCATCGCCGCTATAAGTCATCTAAATCATGCGGTTTGTCAACAAATGTTTCAGCATAAAAAACGCTATTAGTTGAACTATTATTTGCCTGCCTCTTTTAGGATCTGACCGTAGAAGGCTTAAAATGTGCCCATCGGTCACGCAAATATTTAGCTAAATATCCTTTGTTACAAACTGTTTTGCGAAAACTGGTCAGACATGATAAACAGCAAATCCATACTGGCTGCCAAAAGCCAACCCCGGATTTCGCCCATCAACTAAATTCATTAGACGACTTGAGCGCACCAAGGAGGGAATCAAATGCCTGAGAATGCAATTTATCAGCAATTGGCCGAATCGGTTTTCGCCGGAGAATCCAAGTACATCCCGGCAATCTTTGAAACACTAGCCGACCTTAAAGACGCCGAAATCTTGATGGCTGCGGCACCGCCGGCAGCCCTTGAAGATATTGCCGATAAAGCCGGTCTCAGCCAAGCTGAAACAGCTCAACGAATCGATGTGCTATTCAAAAAAGGCCTGATTTTCAAATCGAAAAAAGAAAGTGGCATCCGTTATTATCGGGTACGCCAGGTACTGCAGATGCACGACTCGACGGCAGTCATGCTGGACCCGCCTCAACGCATGTTGGACCTTTGGAAAAAATATATGGCCAAAGAGTATAATGCTTACCTGCGCCAGGTCGAAGCGGCGCTGCCCAATCCGGTGATAAGGGTCATCCCGGTCAATGTCAGCCTTAAACCCGAAAACCACATCCTGGCTTTCGATGATGTGAATCAAATAGTTCAGGACGCGCAAAGCATAGCCGTGACCCCCTGTTCCTGCCGCGTCATTGACGGCGCCTGCGGCAAAACCGTTGATGTTTGCATGCAGTTTAACAAAGCTGCCGACTATTCCATCGAACGCGGTACCGGGCGCAAGCTAAGCCCGAACGAGGCCATTGAAATGCTGCAAAAATGTGAAGCGGAAGGGCTCGTGCATGTGGGCAGTAACAGCCGCTCAGTGGGCCATGTCATTTGCAACTGTTGCAGTGACTGCTGTCTCAACTGGCCCTCGGTCAGGGGCGGCTTGGGCAAATTTGTGGTGCCTAGCCGTTTTCAGGCCGTGGTTGACGATGCTTTGTGCACAAGCTGCGAAACCTGTACCGAACGATGTTATTTTGAGGCCATCAGCATGACCGGCAAGGCCGATACCGCCATTATTAACAGCGAAAAATGCATGGGTTGCGGGCTTTGCCAGGTGACCTGCCCGGAGGACGCCATAAGCCTGAAAGAGGTGCGGCCTGAAGATTTTGTCCCCGCCTAAACACCAGAAAACATGTATTTTCTATGGCTCAACCCGAAGTTTTGGGTTCAAAATCCGTTTAGATACGACCAACTGAAGATTCAATCCGGCCAAAGACAGGATGCTTGCTCATAAATTACTTGATTTATACATCAATCGTGATATTATCTCGCATCGATATAGAATGCGTTTGATGATAGGCGAATTTTTCGGTTTTTTTTATAACCGTTTCGGTTAGGTAACCACAGGAGAAATTCGCGCGCATGAGACCTAAAGCATGTTAGAAAGGAGGAGAGCAAAATGGCGAATGGGACGGTAAAATGGTTCAGCGATCAAAAGGGATATGGTTTCATTGAACAAGAAGACGGGCCTGATGTATTTGTGCATTTTTCCGGAATAACTGCCGAGGGTTTCAAATCACTAAACGAGGGTGACAGCGTCACCTTTGACATAGAAGAAGGCCGCAAAGGACCGACAGCGGTAAACGTACAAATTTCCTAACCTGTCGATATTAAACCGAAACAGGCAGCTCCGTCTTTTAATGGAACTGCCTGTTTCGGGTAAGCTTGCCTAATGCCCCTTATTAAGCTCGGCTTAGCCGCGGTTTGGTGCCCTTCCCGTTGCCGATTTGTTTCTCCCGGCCAGTTATATCCAAGCCACCGATACCTGGCCGGTTCTTTCCATCACCCTCATATAAGATAAGACAAATCGTGTTTGGACTAAAAAGCTGCCGGCCGTATCTGTGAGATGCTGCCCGAAAACCCACAAAAAACTTGCAAAAAATAAAATGCGTGACCACAGGCGGCCGGAGAATCAGATGGAAGAAACATTGATGGCCCAAATCGATCTCGAAAACGATTTGACCTTAAAACTTTATGACACTTCAAGACAAATCGCCGGTGATCGCTGGCAGGTCTCGATGACCGCCAAGATCAAGATTGCTTTTAAGGGATTGCTCAAACTGGATGAAATCTGCGGTGTGGCCCAGGCCGAAAGTATCCGAAACGCACTTGGCCCTGTGGCGCTGTTCGAGAAAAGACGAGAACGCAACTTCATTGCGGCCAATGAAAAAGAGGCGGTACTCAAGAATATGCAGGAAACGTTTCTCAATACATCGGCACCCTACTTGTCCAATCCTCTTTTTCCTTATAATTATGTTCGCCGCACCTATCAGAATCTGTCAAAAAGATATTAGGAAAGGCAGACTGGACGAACCAAATCAAGGAGTGCCCATGGGTTCATACATACCAACAAGACAAGATGCTTACAATCTTTTGTGCGCCCACAACAAAAACGAAGGTCTCATTAAACACGCCCTGGCGGTTGAGGGGGTTATGCGCTACTTTGCCCGTAAAAACGGTTCAAATGAAGACAAATGGGGCGTCATCGGTCTTGTCCACGATTTGGACTATGAAAAGTTTCCTGATCAACACTGTCAAAAGTCAGCTGAAATACTAGAGAAAAGCAACTGGCCCAAAGAGTATATTCGAGCGGTGGTGAGCCACGGGTGGTCCATTTGTACCGATGTTCAACCCGAATCAGATCTGGAAAAAACACTTTTTGCCATTGATGAGCTGACCGGCCTGGTGGCAACCACCGCCTTGGTGCGCCCATCAAAAAGTGTCATGGACCTTAAAGCCAAATCGGTCAAAAAAAAATGGAAAGACAAACGTTTTGCCGCGGGTGTAAATCGCTCCATTATCGCCAAAGGTGCTGAAATGATGGGCGTTGAACTGACCGAGCTTATCAACGACACCATCGCCGGTATGCAGGATGTGGCTGAAGCTATCGGACTAAAATAGCCATAATCCGTATTAGGCATATAATATCGGGCTTGAAGCTCTGGCGGCGTCACATTGATTTACGTCTACGGCTTGACTATCTGCCAAGATTTAAGATAATTATACTATTTGTCAACATAACTTAAAATCCTTACCAGTGTGAGGCTAAACCATGAAAGCAAACAAGTCTACAGCCGTTAGTGCTTTTCTTGGGGTCGATACCGACTTCGAAGGCCGCTTGACGTTTAACGGCAATCTGCGAATAGACGGTCGTTTTAAAGGTGAAATAGCCGCTTTGGGCGGGTTGGTCATCGGCCAAAAAGCCATCGTTAAAGCCGACATTCACACCACCGATGTCACCATCAGCGGAGAAGTCTCCGGCAAAATAAACGCTGACCAGCGCATTGAAATAAACGCTACAGGTAAGGTTTTCGGCGACATCCAAAGCCCCAGTATCATCGTCTATCCGGGAGCTGTTTTCGAAGGCAACTGCTTAACCAGCAAGCCACAGCCTTTGAAAGAAGAAATCATAATGGCCCTCGATGAAAACACCCTTTAACTAAAAAGGTTGGCCGATTATTTTGGATGTTCAAACACCAAACCAGTTGCAGGGGGTATAGATGGCAAAAAGTCTTCGAACTTCAGGGTCACTACGTAAACGGTTCAAGAATGCACTTAACCGAAAGCCACAAGCAGATATTAAAAGCGCGCCCGAACCCAAAAGCCAAAAAGCGATCAGCGCTTTTATCGATGTCAATACAAACTTTGAAGGCCGCTTAAAATTTGGTGGCACCATGCATTTAGACGGCCGTTTTAAAGGTGAAATAGAAGCTGCCGGTGGGCTTATTATCGGCAAAAAAGCGATCGTCAAAGCCGATATCCACGCCAATGACATCATCATCAGCGGGGAAGTCACTGGAAATATCAGTGCTGAAAAGCGTATTGAAATCAACACCAGTGGCAAGGTTATCGGTGATATCAAAGCTGCCAATATTATTGTTCACCCAGGCGCTGTTTTAGTGGGCAATTGCCTTACCAGCCAGCCCACACCCAAACCATTCGAACCGGTCATCAAGCCCGAACCAAAGCCGAAACCCAAGCAGCCAAAAGCCGAATCCAAACCGGAAATCGATCTGGAGCCCAAGCCAAAACCCGAAATAAAATTGGAAGCGGAACCGGGCTCAGAACCAAAAACCGCACCGGAACCAACACCCAAAAAGAAGAAAGCGCGGTTTAGACCCGTATAGTTGCTCAACAAAACAATTGGCCATAGTGTCATGTCATGCATCAAATGACGTATCTTACTTGTCTTTTGGCCCGTCTACCGCGTTACATCCACCGGCACATATTCCCGATATGCACCGGTGTATGTGCCTTGTAGACAAACCAAAATCCAGCGCAATCTTACGTCATTTGACACATGACACGACACTAGCGGGCAATTTTATTGAGTTTCAAAACGTAAGCAAAATACTGGCCCAACCCATATACCGTAATAAGGGGAGGTTCGATGGCAATTCGTTTTCCGGCTCTATCCTTTGATTTGGGCCCTTATCGAAACCATTTTGAAAGCGTATATGAAGATATTGCGCAGGCCGAAACGATCCGGCGCATATGGCGCAAGGATCACACGATCTGGTCTAAAAATCCTTCCTCAATCGCCGATCGATTAGGCTGGCTTGACTGCCCCCATAAGATGGTCCCGGCCCTGGACGAACTGGTAGATTTCACCCAAGATGTACAAAAAGCCGGTTTACACTCAGCTTTGCTTTTGGGCATGGGCGGTTCCAGCCTTACAGCCAACGTGTTTCGATCATGCTTTAAGATTACGCCGGCTTGTCTCGATTTGACCGTGGTTGATACCACCAACCCGGACACCATCAGCGCTTTGACCCAACAACTCGATTTTGAAAAGACCCTTTTTATTGTGGCCACAAAATCGGGCTCAACCGTTGAAACACGTTCGCTTCAAAAACATTTTTATCAGCATGCAACCAAAATCATAGGCCCGAGTGAGGTGGGAGATCATTTTGTGGCCATCACCGATCCGGGCAGCAGCCTGGCGGATTTGGCCGTTCATCTGAGTTTTCGGCGTATTTTTCTAAATGATCCCAATATTGGCGGCCGCTACTCAGCGCTTTCTTTTTTTGGGCTTTTGCCTGCCGCACTTTTGGGTGTTGACATCAGAAGGCTCATGGAGGGTGCCGCAATCATGGCCCGACACACCGCCGAATCGTCCAAAAAACAAGAAAATTTAAACAGCGCGGCGAAACTCGGTGCGGTCATGGCTGAAATGTCAAAGATCGGGCGTGACAAACTTACCCTTTATACTTCGGAGGGTCTTGCGGCTTTTTGCCCCTGGGTCGAACAGCTTGTCGCCGAAAGCACAGGCAAAAAAGGTCAAGGTATTTTACCTGTCATCGGCGCCCCGGAAATGAGCCTTAAAAAAATTATAACGCAACCTCTAGACGATCGTCTTTTTGTTTTTCTGCGCCTTAATAATGACCCTGCATTTGACACCGCCATCAGCGATTTGAAGCAAAAAAGACAACCTCTGATTCAACTTGATCTAAAAAATGTTTATGATTTGGGCGCTGAATTTTTCCGCTGGGAATTTGCAACCGCTGTGGCTGGCGCCCTTTTGAACATCAACCCTTTTGACCAGCCCAACGTTGAAGCGGCCAAGGTCTCGGCCCGCAGCTTGATCGCCGCCTATCAAAAAAACGGCACTTTGCCGGAACAGACACCTGACTTTGAAGCTGACGGCATCAGCGTTTTTGGCCTCAAAAGTGATCCTGCCACCGCCATAAACACATTTGTGACCACCAACACGAACACCGCCGTTAAGGCCAAACGCAGCTATATCGCCATCCAGGCCTATCTGAAAGAGACCACTGAGACAGACGAGCTTCTTGCCAGACTACAAGCGGCCATTGCCCAAAAATTTGAGTTGGCGGTCACGCTTGGCTACGGCCCCCGCTTTCTACACTCCACCGGCCAGCTTCACAAGGGCGACGGCGGCCAGGGTCTGTTTATCCAACTAACCGCTGACGTAAAAATTGATCTGCCCATACCACCAGCAGAAGCTAAAGTTGCGGTGCCAGTGACTTTTGGGGTACTTTTTAAAGCTCAGGCCTCCGGCGACTATAGTGCCATGCAAGAAGCAGGGCGTAACGTTTTGCGCATACATCTTAGCGATGATCCAAACAGCAGTTTAAAGCAACTGATAGAATCCATCTAAAACCTCCACGTTTGTAAAGGTTTTGCCACCTCAGGGCAACCAAATGGTATTTTGTTCAAGTCCACGCCCGGCATGCATTTCCGGGTGCAGATAGACCAACATACGTCTTGCACCGCAATCTAAACTGTGTTAATTCCAGCCCCCATGAAGCAGTATCTAATCGATGAATTGCGGATGTCCGATTATGAGAAAATCAAAGCCTATCTCGATGCCAATTTCCGGCCCGAGAGCCTCGGCGGCATATATTGGATCCCCCTTG
>Ga0233431_1006128_pt1 | contig 11062 bp, 13 predicted proteins | sample SI_118_April2016_FD_179867 | JGI IMG/M metagenome (GOLD analysis project Ga0233431, IMG submission 179867) | Seawater microbial communities from Saanich Inlet, British Columbia, Canada - SI_118_April2016_200_MG | ecosystem: Environmental > Aquatic > Marine > Inlet | place: Canada: British...
TCTTTAGGGTCAAATATTTTTCTCTGAATAAATCTATTTCTTCCTGTTTTATACTCATACATAAAAGTATACTCGTTTTACAGGATTATTAAATATCGCTTAGTTTATTATTTTACAATCCCTTACTTAATATTAAATATTCAAAAAAAGGAGCCTAGTATGGGAGAAATGTTTGATTCTGAAGGAAGATTAAATATTCCTGAAGATGCTGCCAACAGCATCCCATCAATTAAGATAAACAATAAAACGAAAGAGCATATTATCACAAAAGCATATTGCCCAAAGGGTCACAGCCTTATTAGCAATATAAAAATAGCCGGCGAAAAAGGTATTCGCCTACTATTAACTGATAAAGATAGCTCTAGAGAAACCTATATAGTACTAAGCCCTGTGATCGGCATAAATAGTAGCATAATACTGATAGGCAAACCATTTAATAATGGTGATATAATCAAAGCATCCTGCCCAGTATGTAAAACTGAACTTGATAAAATCAATGACTGTTCATGCGATTCACCGCTATATCTCATGTATTTAGACAAATGCTTTGATAAAAACTTTGCTCAAATTTTCTGTTCAAAAATAGGGTGTAATAAATCAAGTGCTTTAACATTATCAGAAGAAGCTATGTCTAACTATACTAAAAAGCATACTCTTTGATAAATAATATTTGTTAGAAAATACCTATTTTAAAAAACACGGTTATTTGTTGAGTTGTCAATTTGTATATTTGCAGTTAAATCGACTTACATGCCTTGTAAACAACCTCTGTTTTACTAATTCTTTTTGAGTTATTAACATCGAATATTTATGAATAATTTATTATATCAGACATGAATATGTGACTGTTAGATCATTATACCAAAATACTTTTTTTGATATGCTAAAACAAAGAACGATGATTCGAATCAAATTAACAAATTAACAAATTAACAAATTAACAATCTTAAATGATATGAATAAACTATTACTATTTACAGATGGAAGTGTTAATACCCAACTAAAAATAGGATATGGAGCTTACCTTGCTGCAAATGAGCTTGGATTATCATTAGATTATTTAAAAACGCAAATAAAACTTAAGCGATTTAAAAATACATCATCCACTAAATTAGAATTACAGACTTTATTGTGGGCACTGGCAGACGTTAGAATATTAAAAAACAAAATAATCGTATATACAGATTCTCAAAATATTATTGGACTGCCTGGACGACGGAAACGATTTGAAGAAAATAATTATTATTCAAAGAAAAATAGACGATTAAATAATTATGAACTATATCAGGAATTTTATAGAATTACAGATCAAATGGATTGTGAATTTATAAAAGTAACCGGACATAAAGTATCGAATCAGAAAGATAATATCGACAGGTATTTTACTCTTGTTGACAGAGCTTCAAGAAATGCATTAAGAATTAATAATTAAAAGTTAAAAATTAAGAATTATTAGGATATATTATCATATAAAAATAACTAAATATAAATTCAGATTGGAACATACTTATTATGATGACTAATAATGATATTTTACGCCGCCTGCGCTATACATTTGACTTTAACGACTCGAAAATGATTGCTCTATTTGCATTGGCTGACCATGAAGTAACGCGGGCACAAATCAGCGATTGGCTAAAGAAAGAAGATGATCCAGCTTATCAAAAATGTAATGATAAACTATTAGCTATTTTTCTGAATGGTTTCATTATAGATAAACGTGGTAAAAAAGATGGACCGCAATCACAACCGGAAAAGCGTTTAACAAATAATATTATTTTTAGAAAATTAAAGATTGCATTGAGTCTAAAAGATGAAGATATATTAAATATTATGAGTCTTATACGATTTCGTTTAAGCAAACCAGAATTAAATGCTTTTTTTCGAAAGCAGGATCATAAACATTATCGTGAATGCAAAGATCAAATTCTCCGCAACTTCCTAAAAGGCATGCAAATTAAATATAGAAAAGACAATATAAACAATTAATAAGAATATACCAAAAATGAATATAGATATTGAACGTAATCTTGGTGAACAGCCAATCGCAAAAATAATGGCAGATTATAACTTAAAATCACACGATATAGTTAGCAACTCGACAGAACAACTCACTCATAAAATGATAGCCAGAGCATGCAAAGGCAGACGACTGACACCTAATATAAAATTAAAAATTAAAGATGCCTTAAACAAATCCCTCAACAAAAAATACTCAATCAAAGAACTGTTCACTTACTAATTATCAATGCCGTTGAATTAGTACTTTTTAATGTAGCACAAGCATCTTGCTTGTGAAGAAACAAGCTGGAAGCTTGTCCTACATTGACTAATTAATCATTTTTTTATAAAAGAATATTGATGTTTCAATAGATTAGAGTTTATTAGAAGTCATACAGAAAGAAAGTTGACGATAATCAAGGGGGAGAATTATCAAATACTTAGTAGTACGCTTACTACCTATTGCTGATAACATTTATGTTTAAAACAAATGTTAGCTCTCCCCAAATAATCACAGCTTGATAAAAATAGTACTTATGTAAAAAATGTAATTTTAGACGTTCATTTAATAGGGAGAATGAATAAACTAAAACATAATATTTATATATGTTTTTCTCGCTATTAATTTTTTTAATGCAAAACTATTAATAGAAAGGTAATTGGTAATAAGATATGAAAAAGACTTATTTCCTCATGGTTTTACTAACCACGTTTTTAATGCTGAATTCATTTGTTTTTTCAGCAAATGCCGGAGTTTCAATAGAAAAAGGAGCTCCTGCAAGAATTGCTTTGCCAATCCCGGCAAAATGTGAAATGGTTGTTGGAGACAGTAGAGTAATTGATGTTTCATTTTACAGCAGGCATAATAAATTAAAAAGTAAAAAATTCAAAACGGTTACCAAAAAAGGTATCCAATGGACAACAAATCCTGAGGGAATTATTTCTGTAGATCCATATGGAAGGGTCAAAGCACTAAGATCTGGAATTGTCACAATCAAAGCAACAGCAATAGCAAATCCTAAAGCAACAGCTAAAAGAACAATTATAGTTGTCGAAAAAGCATCCAAAGGTATCAACTATAAAACTCCTATTGTTAATTTTAATGGACAACCAGCAACTCCTGTAAATAATTTACAAAAAATAATTGTCAGATATACTAATACTGAAATTGAATCAAGTACAGTTATTCCGCCATTAGTAAAACAGATATACACAAATCCAACTTCATATACAGGTAAATATCAAACAGTAACTGACGGCAGTGCTATATGGCAAATAGTAGATTTTGCAGACGGCAGCACTGGAAAATATATTTTAAGAACCGACACCAAAACTCCAGATAAAATAGCATATTTTGCTAATATTGATAAAACTCAATATTTTATGGGAAACAGATATTTACCAAATGATGGAAAAAGTCCTGTAGCAATTGCTAGTGACGGAAGCAATGGAATATGGGTTATCGGAACTAAGACTACTGACAATACGCCAGTAGTAACACATATAGAAATGGTTAAAATAAGCTATTCAGATAAAGCAGCTCAAATGGTAGAACAAACAGATAAAGATGTTTTAAGAATGGGATTAGCTTCAGGTGCTCATTGGAATGGCACTAAATGGATTCCTGAAATCTCAGATAATGACGGTTTATGGACAAGCATGTTCGGTGCTGGAGAATTAATGCGTTATGCCGTATTAAAAAAAGAAGGAGCTACTGCAGATCAAATAGCTGCTGCCAGAGCCAATGCATTAAAATCACTAAAAGCCGTATTAATGCTCGCTAATATTTCAGGAAGAACTGCAGTCGTTAATTCAAAAATACACTATTTAACAAATACTTTTACAGGACCTGGAAACAAATATTCAGCAAAATATTTAAAGTATGGAGCTGTTGCCGCACTGGACAATTACGTAGGCAGCCCTGCAGATCATATGGGTACATTCGGTATTGATGCCGGAACAGATACACCTGAGTATGGTCATATTGGCGGAGTAAAAAGATTTACATTGGAAGGAATTAATCCTGGAGATTGGATTACAACAGGCAAAGCAGCAACAACAAAACGTGTTCTTAAAGGTTTCATTGCAAGATCATTCTGTATCCCTTCAGCAGAAGACGTACCATATGGAGACGGACTTTTCATCCAAAGAGATGTAAATAAAGATGGCAAACCTGATATTAAAGGCAAATATCAAAAAGTTCTTTCAGGAGCCGACAGATTATATGATTATACAAAAGATCAACATCCTGTTTTAAAACTTGGCAACAAGCCAATTCCAAAAGTTCTACAGGATGTATTAACGCTTGACGGGAAAAAATATGATGCAACTCAAGTAGCATATAAAGGTGATACCAGCACAGATGAAATTGTGGGTCATCTCTTTATATACAAAATTGCATATGATATTCTAAGCAATAGCAATCCGGAAGAAAAAGCACTAAAACATCTTATAGTAAAAACGGTAACCAATCTTGCCCAGCACTACATAGATAATGGTTATAGTCTTGTAGATGCTACAGGTGAAGGTACAACATGGGGAAAAACTACAAGAAATTATTTCAACAGTGACTTTACACTGGAAGACAATTCTCTTAATTCATTGGTTGTTTTAGATACATTTAAACTGGCATATTATATGACAGGTCAATTAAAATGGGAAGATGAATACTTACTTCTAGCAAATAAAAAACCTTTTGAGTATGCTAAATTAGCAGGTACATACTGGGCTCATTGGATGTGGATAAATAAAAACATTGATTATGAACCAAGCAGTAATTTATATATGCTTAGTAAGGGTGCATCTAAAGTTGAAATGCGAAGACATGCATATTACTGCCTAAATCATTCCGATGAAGAAATGGCTATGCTTGGATATTATCTGCTTTTCCAAATGGAAACAAATAAAGCCCTACTAAAGGAATATAGAGTTGGATTAAACGGATGGTGGGAATCAATTAAAAAAAGCGAAAATCCTTTATGGTATTATATCTATCAACTGGCATATCCAAATACTCCAAAAACTGATGCATATAAAAACAATCTGGTACAAACAGCCTCATGGGCACTTAGCCGCCATCCAATTGATACTGTAGAATATCAGGCATATATACCAGGCTCAAGATCTGATGTATTGAAAGATAACAGTCTCTCCATCAATCCTAATATTGTCATAGGTAAAAGAACTAGTATAACAGACAGAGAAAATGCAGACATACCTTTAAATAAAACACTGGATCCAAACTATAATCCAGAGAATATTTATCAAATAAAAGTATTACCACAGGATGAACGCTCGCTTCATAAGTTCAATGGAACTACTTTTACAGATATAAGCAGCTCTAACAGCAATGATACTGAGTCGTCAACAACTTATACACTTCCATACTGGCTTGGTCGTTATCATGGAATGTTAAACTAAAATAGTTATTATTTAAGAATTAATAGTATATATTTAAACCTGCATGAATTTTATTTATGCAGGTTTAATCTTTTAATAAGATATAATAGATCTTTATAAATCCTAAAACTAATTTTTAAATAGAAAGAGAAAAATAATGAAGTTCCCGAAAGAAGTTCAGGAAGCAATGCAGGATTGTATCCTTAATCTCATATGGCCCAAAGAAGATATTATTACATTTTTCAAAAAACATGGCTGTACCAAAATTGATCTAAAACCAATTAAAAAATTTAATGATTTAACCAGAATAAAAATTGTACATCTGGTATTTAGAGAACTGCGCTGGAGAAAAGATGAAGGACTAGCTGTTTACAATGCAATGAACAGGAATTTACTGAACTGGAAAAATTTCGATAAACATTATTTTGTAGATTTAGAAAAACTTGATAAAGAGGATGCCATAAAAGCTATTTCCGTTTTGCTTAAAGAACAGGATTATTTAGAAGAAGAATAATCAATTGTTAATTATTAATGGTAAATTGTTAATTAGAAACACCTTTAAATGTGTTCTCGCTAGCATTAACCATTAATAATTTATAATTAACAATTGGACGTTATGGTTGCTGACGTGTAGCAGTAATTGCTATTTCACGAATACAGACATTTTGAGGTTGCTCATAGGCAAATAAAATAGAATTAGTAATATCTATTGGACGTAAAATACCGCCCATTTCTTCTTTCCAATCTTCATATCCAGCCTTTATCTCATCAGAAGTAGTATGGCTTAATAATTCAGTTTCAACAGCTCCAGGAGCTATAGTGATAACGCGTACATTATCATCAGCTACTTCTTCACGTACATTTTCACTAACTGCATGAACAGCAAATTTAGTAGCACAATATGCTGCATGATTTGGAAATGTTTTTTTCCCGGCAATTGAACTAAGATTAATTACAGTACCTGAATGTCTTTTTTTCATCGAAGACAAAACAGTCTGCATACCATTCATGAGACCAAGAACATTTACATTTAACATATTTGCCCATTCTTTAGGATCCTGTACATCTAAAGCACCTAAAAGCATAACACCTGCATTATTAATCATGCAGTCAACAGGACCATATATTTTAACTGCTTCTCCAACTGCATCACTAAAAGAGTTATAATCAGTTACATCAACTTTTCTGCACATAGCATTAGGCAAGTTCATTTTTTCTAATTTATCAACTCTTCTTGCTAACAGTAAAAGCGAATGACCTCTTTTACTGAATTCTCTAGCGATTGATTCACCTATACCTGAACTTGCTCCTGTAATTACAACTAATGGGTTTTTCATTTTAAATATTCCTTATGCATTTTAATTAATAATTAACTTTTTCTTGTAAACAGCTATACAATAACCCATATTCTTATAGTTGTAAAATATTATTATTTGATGGATATAATAACTAAAAACTATGGATAATTTATGAATACGACACAACTCAAATATTTTATTGCTGTTTATGATGAAAAAAATATTACTGCGGCGGCAAAACGCTGTTTTATATCACAGCCTTCTATTTCCAATGCAATAAAAGATCTTGAAGGAGAGCTTGAAACCCAACTTTTCATAAGACATAAAAAAGGTGTGAGCATAACTGATGAAGGTCATCATCTATATCCTTTAGCATTAAGAATAACAAATGATATAATTAAACTGCCTGAGCTTTTTAAGAGGAGGAAAAAACGTCTTCCCATAACTCTATCTATTTTCCCAAACCTAAGTCCAAGCCATTTAACTAATTTGCTAAAATCTATAAAATCAGATAATGAAAATTTAAAAATTACACTTGTCTCAGAAAATACACCGTCTGATGCTAAAATAACTTTGGATATGTTTAAAAAAGATGATGAAATATTTGCACCGCTTTGGGAAGAAACTTATAAACTTTGTGCTAATAAAACACATCCTCTAGTTAAATCAAAAGAATTGACTCCTAAGGATTTACATAATTTTGACTTTATTGAATGTCCTTCATGCGATGCACATCAACAGACAATAGGATTATTAGCATGTGACGGATTGAGTTTGAATATTTCAGCAACCGGTGAAGATAAAAGTCAGGTGGTATATTTAGTTAAAAGTGGTTTTGGTATTTCATTTTTACCTGAAGGGATATTAGAGGCAAATCCTGATCTTGCTATAATACCATTTAACGGACCAAAAATGTTTAGACGTATAGGATTCTGTTATCCGGCAAACAAAACCCTGTCACCTGCCCTCTCTAAAATACTAAAATTTTTATATTAGAAAATTTAAGGTATAATAAGTAATGATTAAAATAGTCAAAAGTGATATTCAAATTAAAGAAGTAGTAGCCTTGGCAAAAGAAATCTGGGTAGAACATTATACTAAAATTATAGGGATAAAACAGATTAATTATATGATGGAGAAATTTCAATCTGTCAAAGCAGTTGCTACACAGATAAAGAATGAAGGATATCTTTACTATTTGATTGAGGAAAATAACAGTAATATAGGATACTTTGCAGTGCTTCTCAGGGAAGATGAACTTTATTTAAGCAAATGTTATATTCTATCTTCTAAAAGAGGGAAAGGCTATGGAAAAGAGGCAATGAATTATATTGTAAATCTTTGCATAGAAAAAGACCTTAAAAAAATAACTTTAAATGTTAATAAGCATAATACTAAATCTATAGCAGCTTATAAAAAACTGAATTATAAAATTATTGACTCTGTAGTAAACGATATAGGAAATGGTTTCGTAATGGATGACTATATTATGGAGAAAAAAGTATGAATAAGATAATTATTGATTTCAGGTTTATTAATCCTTTTTACTACAGAATATATTAACTCCGATTATGAATTCCTTTCAAAAAAAATTAATTATCTTGTGGAAGCAAATAGAAAATGTGCCGGAAACTTGATGGTTCTAGCTTATCAGATAGTCTGTATAAATATCCAATAACTATTTGTCCATTTATTTTCCTTTATATTTAAACGTAAATAAAAATTATTTTTATAATCAACACTTCATATAACAGCTATTTTGCTCCGCTTCATAGCTGCATGCTAGCTAAAACGTTATAATTAAAACCAATCTACGAAGAATTAGAAAATATTTAGACATATAAGGAGTAATATATGTGCAACGAAAGAATATCAGAAGTTATTACATCATGCCACTGCAAAAAAATAACACTTAAAATTTTCAATCTGAATCCAAGGTTTACTGTTTGCCATTGCAGCACATGTCAATTAATACATAATGGACCATGGTATGGAGCAGACTGTAGTGATATTAAAATTATTGATGGTAAAGAATTCGTAAAAGCATCCAGCCAAAAGCATGGAGAAAAAGAGAACAAAAGCTGTAATATACAAGGTTTTCTAGTAGAATGGCACTTTTGTGCTGAGTGCGGCAGCAGACTATATTATAGTTTTGATGAATCTGAATCAAAAGATAAATATAATGTTTCCACAGGATTATTACATCAGATTTGTGAAGACGATCTGATAATGGAAGCAGAAAGTTTCTTCGATAAAAAACCAAGTTACTATAGCTTCCACGAAACAAAGAAGTTTGCAGCAGGTGATATCTGCAAAAAACAATCCTGAAAAATAAGACAGCACTCATATAACCAATAATTCTGATTCAGGAAAATGATAAATTTTATACATTATACACAAAGGAGTAAGATATGTGCGACGGAAGAATAGCAAAAGTTATGGCAAAATGCTATTGCAGTAAAGTGGAAATTGAAATCTCTGAACTTGATCCAGGTTTTACGGCCTGCCATTGCAGTACCTGTCAGTTCATACATAGCGGCCCCGGCTTTGGAGCAAGATGTAATAATATTAAAATTATTAACGGACATGAATATGTCAAAAGCTATAAACCGGCATTCTGGGCAGCATGGAATTTTTGCAGCGAGTGCGGCACCAGACTTCACTATAGATTTGAGGACGATGTATGGAAAAACAAGCAGGATAGGTATGTTGTTTCTGTTGGATTATTATATAAAGCTGGTGTTAAAAACTTCAATATGGCTAATGAGGTTTCTTATGAAATGAAACCAAGATACTACTGTTTCGCTGGAAATAGAGAAAAACTTTCGACTAGTGAAACCTATGCACTATATGCACTTGATAGTCAAAAAGCCTAAAGGATACTGTTTTCTAATTATCAAAAATAGTAATTAAGGATATAAGTGCAATATTAGACTCGATTTCATATAACATCTTTATTAATAATTAATATAACTTTAGAAAAATAAAATAATGAAAATACGTAAACCCACACCTGAAATTTATGCCAAGATTTACGGCTTCCTGCAACAGTCATTCAAAGATAGTGCAAATGAACTAGAATTAGTTGAAAATTTGCATAAAAATGGAAAAATAATACATGAATGGGTATGTATTCATATTAACAAGGTAATCGCCTATATTGCTTTTACGAATGCATATAATGGATCGAATGTTTGTGGTTTACATTTGGCTCCATTTGCTGTAAAACCTGAGTTTCAAAAACAGGGAATTGGTTCAGACCTACTCCGTTTTGCTTTAAGACAGACTGTTATTAACGAAAAAACGATTTTCGTTTTAGGTGCCCCAGGTTTTTATAAAAAATTTGGATTTGATTCTTCTGTTATGCCTATTTGTCCCTTCGCTAAAAGCAATCACCATTTCTTAAGTATTCGCAACGATATATCCAGTCAATTTACTGTAGGATATGAACAGGAGTTTAACCTTAAAAATTAATTAAGCATTTTTATTATCTGTATAATAGCAGCAATAAGCTACAAATATTTTCATATAACTTAGGAATATAATAATGAAATTCAGCACCATGGATCTGTGTCAGGAGCTACTAACAAGCATTGAAGAATTAGGATTTGAAACACCTACCCCAGTCCAGGAAGAAGTAATTCCTTTTCTTCTTAAAAACACAACTGATCTCATAGCTCTAGCACAGACAGGCACAGGAAAAACAGGTGCTTACGGATTACCTATACTCGAAAAGATAGACAGAAACAATCCAAAAACACAAGCACTCATATTATGTCCGACCCGTGAGCTTTGCATACAGCTTGCACAAGATTTAAAATGCTTTTCCAATAGGATTCCATCCATAAAGATTCTCCCGGTATATGGTGGAACCGATATTAAGACACAACTTCCGATATTAGCACATGGAGTACAAATTGTAGTAGCTACACCCGGCCGTATGCATGATATCCTGCAACGCAGAAAAGCTAACTTCTCTGCTATTAAACATGTAGTTCTCGACGAAGCTGATGAAATGCTTAATATGGGATTTGAAGAAGATCTGAAAGGTATTCTTTCCAATGTGCCTGCAAATGCACAAACTCTTTTATTTTCAGCAACAATGCCGCAGGAAGTTGCACACATAGCCAGCAACTACATGAAGACTCCTCACGATATCACCATCGGCTCACGCAATGCGACAACTGATCTGGTACGTCATGAAGTTATGGTAATACACGCAAAAGACCGTTATCAGGCATTAGGAAGTGTAATAATATAAATTAAACGATTTGCTGTTTATCTTGGTGCAATCGTATAATTCCATTCTGGATGAAATTCATCACCATATATCACAACTTCTTCCATTTCTTTGTCTGTAACTT
>Ga0233431_1006130_pt1 | contig 11059 bp, 7 predicted proteins | sample SI_118_April2016_FD_179867 | JGI IMG/M metagenome (GOLD analysis project Ga0233431, IMG submission 179867) | Seawater microbial communities from Saanich Inlet, British Columbia, Canada - SI_118_April2016_200_MG | ecosystem: Environmental > Aquatic > Marine > Inlet | place: Canada: British...
ACGGGCATGGAACCCAAAAAATGGCATAAGGCCATTAAAAAACTTGATTTCACCGTTTGTGTAGATCTTTTTATGACACCTACAGCCATGCTTTGTGATGTTATTTTGCCTGCGGCTACTTTTCTTGAAAAAGATTCATTAAGGGCCTGGTGGGTGCCGTTGAATGCCATTAAAAAAGTGGTGGAAGTTGGTGAATGCAAATCTGATATTGATATCAATATTGAGCTTTGCAAACGATTCATGAAAGATTTTCCTTATGAAAACACAGAGCAGCTTTTTGACAAACTCTTAAAATCAGCAGATATCACGTATAAAGATCTTTGTGACAAAACCTGGATGATTCCTCCCAAGGGCCACCCCAGTAAACCTTATTTTCGGCATGAAAAAGGCTTGCTCAGAGAAGATAAAAAGCCAGGATTCAGAACACCGTCAGGGAAAATTGAGCTTTTTTCCTCCTGGCTTGAAAAATGGAAACTTGATCCAATGCCCTATCATGAGGAGCCTCCCTATAGTCCTGTCAGTACACCCGATCTCTTTAAGGATTACCCCTTAATACTTTGTACTGGTCGGCGAATGGGTCCTTATTTCCACTCAGAACATAGACAGGTACCATGGCTTCGTGAACAGCAAACCGATCCCGTGCTTGAAATCCACCCGGATACAGCACAAAAATACGGGATATCAAACGGAGAAAAAGTCTGTGTTGAAAACTGGCTTGGAAAAATCACGGTTAGAGCTCTGCTCACTCCAGTCATTCATCCTGATATTGTAATGGCTGAGCATGGCTGGTGGTTTCCGGAAAAAGAAGGCAAGGAACCAAGCCTCTTTGGTGTCTGGGAAGTTAATGTTAACCAGCTTATCCCCATGTCCCATGAAGGGAAAGGTGGATTGGGTTCCCCCATTAAAAGTATGTTGTGCAAAGTATATAAGGTGAAAGGATAAATAAAATGTCAGAATATGGAATGCTTATCGATTATGAATATTGTACCGGCTGCAAGACTTGTGAAGTTGCCTGTAAACAAGAATATGGCAGACCGGCCGGAAAAGTTGGAGGAGTTGAGGTCAGCGAATTCATACACACTCTTCCCAATGACAAATTGTTTATCACCTATATCCCCAATTTTACGAGAGCCTGTATTTTTTGTGCCGGTCGCGTAAAAGAGGGCCTGGAACCATCCTGTGTAAAACATTGCATGGCAAGAATATTAACATTCGGCAAAATTGATGATCTTCAAAAACTAATCCCAAAAAAAAGAAAAGCCATGCTATGGACCAAGGGATAATTTATATAGTGTTTCCGGTCAGGCACTATATAGGTAAATCCGCCTTATTATCCAATAAGGCGGATTTACAGTATTGATTATTTCTTTGGGTGACAATTTTTGCAGGATGAAGGTGCCGGTCCCTTACCCTTGGGATCACCTTTTTCCTTGTTGTAATCCTTATGACAGCCAATACAATTGGCGTGGATGGCTTCAAAATGGTACTTGGCTATTTTTTCTTTTTTAGGAAGTTTTTCACCTTTTGGTTTTTTTGTTTCTTTATGACACTCAATACAGTTCTGAACAGGATCATCATAAGTTAACTCCAACGGTTTTCCCGTCTCATCATGGTGACAACTGCCGCAGGCAATTGTATATTCTTCTACATGCTTTTTATGTGTAAATTCTACAATCCCTTTTGAATGTTTTTTATACAAAGGATTATCCATCACAATAATATCAATTGAGGCTTTGCCTGCAACTTTATCGGTCTTGGTTGCAGCTTTGGGCTTTTCAACTTTGGCTATGGGCTGAACAGATACTTCTTCAGATACTGCTTTGGCTGTATCTGGTTCAATTTTTTCAGACTTTTTCACGATTGTTTTTTTATCCACTGACGCTACTTTGTCTTTTTGGCCGGTAATAACTTTTGTTTGAGCCTTTTTTGATGTTTTGTGTTTGCCCACAGATTCAGGTGAAGGGATTGCATAATAGCTCAAGAAAAAAATGAGTATTAAAATGACTATAAAAATAATGTGTTGCCCGTTTGATTCTTTTTTCACTCTTTCTCTCCTATTGTGTTTGAACAAAAACCTGAAAAATTTGGTGAGCGTAACCTCTTCTATGAGCTGAGCCCAGTCCAATAATCGGAAAAACTATTGATTTTTGGTCGAACACTATTTACCTATCTAAATTAAGTTTTTATGTTCAGACAATGCCTTTACCTCGAAATCACTTAAAAATCAAACAAATTTTTCTTTACTATAACTGCTGATATTGATAATCAAAACTATACTATGCAAATATTTACATTTTTTTATTTCATTCTTTTTATAATCTATTTACTATAATGCAGTCAAAATACTAATGGAAACTTTAAAATAATAGGGTATGGCCTACATGTTAAACCTTGTTCTATCTTGAATCCATCATAACAAAAATACTTTAAATTTCACCAGGGTAATACCATGGCTCAAAACCCCACATATGAAAATTTAAAACTCAGGATAAAAGTTCTGGAAAACCAATTGATGGAAACCAAAGAAAACAATCAGGTTTCAAATGAGGCGAGCAGAAACTATAAAAGATTTCTAAGATTTTTGCCCTACCCTGTTATTGTCAGGGATGCAAAGGGCCTGATCTCCTATCTAAACCCTGCATTTTCCAAAACCTTTGGCTGGACTTTGATAGAATTGAAGGGTAAAACAGGAAAACAATATGTCCCCAATTCCCTTAAAAACGAACTGATAAGTAAAATAAAAGCTTTGCCCGCCAATAAAAATGTGCTGGAGTTGAGCACCAAAAGGCTCACAAAAAATGGTAAAGTTTTGGATGTCATGCTTCGAGCAGGCGTAGACAAAGATCTGGACAACAATCCTGAAGGCATGATTATTGTCCTCAGAGATGTGACCATGGAAAAAAGAATCCAGCGCAATCGTGACGCCATGGCCAGGATCACTCAACTTCTTCCCCAGTATCCGAATTTAAGAAAACTTCTTTTCTTTGTAAACACTGAAATTAAAGGACTCCTTGAAACTGAAAGTGCCAATACGATTTTACTGGACGAGACTCAAAAAGAATTTTACTTTATAAGTGCTGCTCACGATGATCCTATCACTCGGGAACGTATTGAAAAAGCACGTTTTCCCGTGGATGAGCTCCTGTCCGGTCAGGTGGTGAAAACGGGCAATCACATAATTGTTAATAATTTTTCCGATGACCGGAACCAGTATAAATCAAGGGACCGGAAAATTGGATATAAAGTTAGAAATGTAATTCTTGTCCCTTTAAGGAATAAAGATCGCATTATCGGTATACTTGCAGCCGATAATAAAACAACGGGAGATTTTGATGATACTGATCTTGAAACTTTAAATAACATTGCCGCAGCAGTTGCTCTTTCAATTGAAAATGCCAGAGTTTCACGAGAATTGAGAAAAGCCTATGAAGAGTTAAAAAGCCTGAATCATGCAAAAGATAAAATGATCAACCATTTGTCCCATGAGCTGAAAACTCCTGTGGCTATCCTTTTAAGCTCTTTCAAAATTCTTTCAAAAAAAATGGTCCTCCTTCCTGAAGAAACCTGGCGACCGACGTTTGACAGGATTGGCAGAAACCTGGATCGTATTATTGGAATTGAAGATGAAGTATATGATATTGTTGAGGAAAAAGAAGTCTTTCATCATAAAGTTTTTTCCCTTATTCTGGAACAATGCCAGGATGAATTAGAAGTCCTTATTGCAGAAGAGACCGGAGAAAAAGGAATCCTTACAAAAGTTCGACAAAGGATTGAAGATATTTTCACCCCCAGGGATCTTGTTGTTAAAGACATTTTTTTAGATTCATTTGTTAAAGAAAGAATCAAAACCATTCAACCGGATATGGCACATAGAAATATTTCCCTGCTAACAAGTCTTCAATCTTCTTCCCCAATTCAGATGCCCTTGGAACCCTTAAAAAAAACCGTGGATGGCCTTATCAAAAATGCCGTTGAAAACACACCGGATGGTGGCAAAATTGAAGTCCTTGTTCATAAAAAAGATAATGGAATACAATTTATTGTGAAAGACCATGGGATTGGACTTACACAGGAAGCTCAAAAAAGAATTTTTGAAGGATTTTTCTCCACCCAGGAGACAAAAAATTATTCCTCAAAACAGCCATTTGATTTTAATGCAGGAGGCAAAGGCGCTGATCTTCTGCGCATGAAAATATTTTCAGAAAGATTTAATTTTAAAATTTCAATGTCTTCAAAACGATGCCGACGTATTCCCGAAAACAAGGATGCCTGTCCCGGTTCAATACAAGATTGTGAAAAAATGCCAGGACCTGAATGTGATGGTAAAACAATTGTTACATGCTTTTTCCCTTCTCCAAAACGCCGGTAACGCCTTTTTGATCAACCTTTAATAGCTTCTTATTGAATTTTTCTTTAGTAATTCAAAAGATATGACATCACAATCAGATCTTGATTCACTATTGCTTTCCAAAAAAGCAATTTTCAACATAAGCAATTGATATCATAGCTAATTTTAATAAATCAATTCTGAAAATTCTGATTTATCAAAATATATTCTTTTATTTCAGTATGTTATCCAAAAATATCAAAATCATATTTGACTCATATTTTATTTACGTATGATTTGTTACAAGCTATAAACGGTATCAAATAAGGACCGCAAATGAAATAAGTTGAGCCAAAATAGCGCAGGCCAATCTTTGAAATCTGGTGGCCCATATACAAGGCGCACTAAAGGTCGCATACTATACGTATTCGGCATTTGATGCAACAAAGTAGATGGGTCAAAAGACAAGCAATTTCGTTCAAGTTATAAACTTTGCGGTCTTAAGCTTATTATAATTTTTATACCCATCTGGTACACTATTTGCTAATTCAAATTAAATAACAATATAGTGATTGAAAAAAAATTAGCGGGTTTTGATTAAACGCTAAATAATATATTTCAATTTTAAATTAGAGTGTTAAAAAAACCTTTTACAATCAGGAGGTAAAAAATGAGCAGTCAATTACCCACCCATGCACAGGTGGTCATTATCGGTGGAGGTATTGTCGGTTGCAGCACTGCATATCATCTAGTGGAACTTGGATGGAAAGACGTCGTCGTGCTGGAACGCAAAAGAATTTCTTCGGGAACATCCTGGGCAGCAGCCGGCCTCCTGGGACAGCTTTGGCCCACAAGTCCTTTGACCAAACTTGCAAAATATGGCGCTGACCTCTATGCCGGGCTGGAAGCAAAAACAGGACAGCCAACCGGCTATAAGCGAAATGGATCTCTCAGGGTGTCTCGAACCCAGGCAAGAAGGAGTGAATACTTGAGAGCCTTGGGTATGGCACGGGCATTTGGTATCAAAATGGAAGAAATCAGCTTTGAAGAAGCCAAAAGGTTTATGCCGGTAATGAACACGGATGATCTGACGGGTGTATGGTATCAGCCCGATGACGGGGTGACAAATCCGGAAGACACGACCCAGGCCCTTGCCAAAGGGGCGCGAATGGGAGGAGCAACCATTCTGGAAAACATTAAGGTTCTTGACATTGAGACGGTCCAGGGGGCTGTGACGGGTGTAAAAACCGATAAAGGCAATATTCAGTGTGAGTATGTAGTCAATTGTGCCGGCATGTGGTCAAGAGAAGTGGGTAAAATGGTGAATGTGGCCATCCCCCTGGTTGCAGCAGAGCATATGCACATGACTACTGAACCGATTGAAGGTGTATATAAAGGGATGCCTTATTTAAGGGATATGGATGGCTATATCTATATTAAGGAAGAGATGGAAGGACTTCTCATGGGTGGATTTGAGCCCATGGCAAAAACCTGGGGTGTTAAAGGTATTCCTGAAAATTTTGAATATACCCAGCTTGATGAAGACTGGGACCAAATGGATCTGTTCATTCAAAATGCAATCATAAGGGTTCCTGCCTTTGCCGAAGCCGGCGTAACCAACCTCACCACTGTACCGGAAAGCTTTACCCCGGACACGGCCTATCTTCTGGGAGAAGCGCCGGGGGTGAAAAACTTTTTTGTTGCTACGGGTATGAACTCTGTTGGAATCACCAGTGCAGGCGGTGCCGGTATGGCACTTGCCACATGGATTGTTCAGGGCTATCCTGAAGAAGATCTCTGGCCTGTGGACGTAAGACGGTATAACAAGTGGCAGAACAACCTTAAATACATTGAAGAACGTGTCAATGTGGAATCAGTTGGCAACCTTTATACGGATCACTGGCCTTTTAAACAACCCACTTCATCCAGAGATGTATTAAAAACCCCTATTCATGACCGATTAAAAGAGCTAGGTGCCTGTTTTGGCGTTGTATCCGGCTGGGAACGGGCCAACTGGTTTGCCCCGAAAGGCGTTGAACCCAAATATGAATACAGCTGGGGACGTCAAAACTGGTTTGAGTTCTCTGCCAAAGAACATATGAATGTCAGGGAAAATGTTGGGATTTATGATCTGACTTCCATGGGTAAATTCCTTATGCAGGGCAAGGATGCCCAAAAAATTCTACAGATGCTGTGTGGTAATGATGTGGCGGTACCAGTGGGTAAAGTTGTCTACACCCAGATGCTGAATGAACGCGGCGGCATTGAAGCTGATCTCACCGTGACAAAAATGGAGGAAAACAAATTTTTCATTGTAACGGCCGGTGCCACCAGTACCAGGGATTTTGACTGGATCATGCGCCATATTCCGGAAGATGCCCATGCTGTTCTGACAGATATCACCTGGTCCTATATCATGCTGGGTGTAATGGGTCCTAAATCCAGGGATCTTTTAAACAAAATAACAGATGCAGATCTTTCCAATGAGGCATTTCCCTTTGCCACGGCCAAAGAGATCCATGCAGGATATGCCACAGCCTTTGCCGTTCGCATGAGTTTTGTTGGAGAACTTGGCTGGGAACTCTATATCCCCACTCCCTTTGCCCAGGATGTTTTTGACAAATTAATGGAAGCAGGGGCAGAATTTAATGTCGGGCTTTGTGGTCTCCATGCCCTGGATTCTCTGCGCTTAGAAAAGGGTTACCGCCACTGGAGCAGTGACATTACCCCGGATACGACTCCCTATGAAGCAGGACTTGGATTTGCAGTTCGATTAAACAAGGATGATTTTATCGGCAAAGCCGCACTTGTCAAACAAAAACAAGAAGGCATCAAACAAAAACTGGTGATCTTTACGATTGATGATCCTGAACCTTTAATCTACCATGATGAGCCCATTTATTGTAACGGCGAGATCGTTGGTGAAAACACCCATGGTTCCTATGCACATGTAACAGGCAATTCCATTGGCATGGTTTACCTGAAAAATGAAAAAGGGATCAATGATGACTGGATCATGGATGGTGACTATGAAATAGAGGTTGAAGATAAAAAATATCCCATTACTCTTCATTTAAGAGCACCCTATGACCCTGAAGGAAAATCCATCAAAGTATAGACCAGACAAATAAAGATAGTGTAACCATCCATCGCGTATTTATTGATGGTGCTAAATGGCAAATTGAATAAAGGAGTATAACATGAAACGACCTGTCAAATCAGGCAAACTGCAAAGCGGCGGATTCAGTCTCAATGTGCTCACCGAAGATGAGCTATACGAAATTCATCTGGGAACCCTTGAGATACTGAAAACCACCGGCGTTTACGTGGAAAGCCAGGAAGCAAGGGAAATTTTCAGAATCGGCGGTGCAAATGTCAATGAAAAAAACAAAGTCGTAACATTTCCCAATTATCTGGTGGAAGACTGCATCCGTTCGACCCCGGACACCTTTCACGCCTACGGCCGAATCCCGGAAAGCGATGTGGCGTTAGAGGCCAACAGAGTAACCTTTACAAACTTTGGTGAAGGGATTATGTTTGTAGATCCCTACACGGGAGAGCACAGACAAACCACCAAAAATGATGTAGAGATGGCTTCCCGGCTCATCGATTACCTGGAACATATTGAAACCTATGAACGGTGTATGCTCTCCCATGACAAACACCATTCCGTCCAGGCCCTGCATAATGCTGAAGCCTCTTTGACCAATACCACCAAACATCACTGGCTGGGACCAGTGGATCGGTATCAATGCGGTAAAATAGTAGAAATGTGCTGGGCCATTGCCGGGGGCGAAGAAAAATTCAGGGAAAGACCTTTCCTTACCTTTGTCACCTGTCCCATAAGTCCCTTGAAGCTGTCCTCCCACCATTGCGAAATCATCATTGAGGCAGCCATGAACGGTATGGGAGTCAATTGCATCGGCATGGCCATGTCCGGCGGTTCATCTCCCATCCACATTGCAGGCACATTGGTACAACAGAATGCTGAAGTGCTTTCCAGCCTGGTATTAAGCCAGCTGGTCAAAAAAGGGGCTTCTTTTATTTATGGAAGTTCCACCTGTCCTCTGGATCTAAAGCAGGCCACAGCTACAGTTGGGTCACCGGAAACTGCTTTGATCAATGCCGCAGTGTCGAGACTGGCCAGGTATTACAGCCTGCCGGTTTTTGCCGCCGGTGGCTAGGGCGACAGCAAAGTTACCGATTACCAGTCGGGTCACGAAAAAACCATCACAGGTCTCTTACCGGCGTTGTCAGGGTGCAACGTAATTTACGGTTCAGGAATGCTGGAAATGGGAATTACTTTCGACTTGGCACAACTGGTATTGGACAATGAGGTTGCCGGATTAATAAAAAGAACGGTTAGTGGTATTGAGGTCAATGATGAAACCCTTTCTCTGGATACGATCAAGGAGGTCGGACCCTTTAAGGATTATCTTGCCCATGAAACCACTTTCAAACATATGCGGTTGACCACAAGTCCCAAATTAATCGATAGAAAAATGAGACCCAGATGGGAAAAGGCCGGTGCCAAGAATGCCTATGAGCGTGCTTGTGATGAGGTAAGGCATATTCTTGAAACCTATAACCCCCCCCCACTTTCAGACGAGATCCTTAAAAAGGTACGCGCCATTATTGAAGGTGCTGAGGCTGAACTGGGAATCAAGGAATAATCTAGCACGGGCAAAGAGCTAAACCCCTTTGCCAGTGAAAACACATAGAATTAAAAGGAAAATTCGGCATGAAAACGCCGTGGGATACGGATTCAAAGCAGGACCGATTTGATCCCGAGGACATAACAAAAACCATGAAGGCTGTAATTACCATGGGCAATGGTGGATATGACAAACTCCAGTGCCGCGTGGTAAGACGTCCAACGCTTGAGTCGGGCGAGGCTCTGCTACAGGTCCTCGCAGCCGGGGTCAACAATACTGAAATAAATACCCGGATCGGCTGGTACTCTTCCTCGGTTACAACAGGGACAGAAGATGCAGCAGTTGCTGAGGAACAGCACGCAACGGCTAAGGAAGACGGGGGTTGGAATGAGACAACGCCATTCCCATTCATCCAGGGCACAGATTGTTGTGGCCGTATTGTTGCTGTTGCCCCTGATGGGGATCAAAGCACCATTGGGTCCCGCGTACTCGTGAGAGCCTGCATCAGGAAGTCTGATTTTAACTGTATTGAAAACATCTGGATGGGCTCTGATTTTGACGGGGCATTTGCCCAGTTTGTCAAAGTTCCAGCTTCTGAGGTGTTCCCTGTGAAATGCGATTGGAGCGATGCCGAACTTGCTACGATCCCTTGCGCATACGGGACTGCTGAAAATATGGTCCACCGCGGGAAAATAGGCAGGACAGATAATGTTCTGGTCCCTGGAGCATCCGGCGGTGTCGGCTCAGCAGTCATGCAGCTGGTAAAGAGAAGGGGTGCCAACGTGACGGCAATTGCGGCAAAAGCAAAAATGGGAAAGGTTCTATCCCTTGGGGCGGATCATGTTATTGATCGTGATAAGGATGTTGTTGCAAGCCTTGGCGAGAACTCCATGGATGTCATTATCGACAACGTTGCGGGGCAGGCTTTTGGAGGCTTGTTAAAGGTGCTTAAGCCAGGGGGAAGATATGTCTCATCCGGGGCGATCGGTGGGCCATTAGTAACCCTGGACATGCGCACATTTTATCTGAAGGATCTTAAATTGATAGGCTGTACTGCATGGGATGAGCCGGTTTTCCTAAATCTTATTTCATACATCCAACGAGGAGAACTGCAGCCGCTGGTGGCAAAGATTTTTCCGCTGGAACGGATTGCGGATGCACAGCGAGAGTTTATCCTGAAAAAACATGTAGGCAATTTCGTCCTGATCCCGCCGCCCGTGGATGATTGATGGATTTTGTCTCTATTTATTTTGACATCGTCACCTCATCCACCAGAAAAAGAATGGAGCGGTAGGGAATTCCTGAATAAAGGGACAGCCCGACTTCACAGGTTTTACTGGTGGAATACCCGGCGTCACAGGTACAAACATGTTCATCCAGACCATCTAGTGCCGATTTATTTAATTCCGGAAACGTAAACCCCCGGTCCCCTGCAAAACCGCAGCAATAAATTTCTTCGGGCCATACCACATGGGTGGCGCACATGTGAGCCAGTTTGAGCAATTCAGTCTCTAAACCCATTTTCCGGGTGCTGCAGGTGGGGTGGATGGCAATGGTGGTCTTTTTCGGGGTGAAATTAAGGCGTTCCATTAAAAATTTGAGTACAAACTCAATGGGTTCATACAGGGACAAACGATGGTCCATGGTGGTTTTCATGCGTTGAAGACAGGGACTGGTATCACAGAGCACGGGATATCTGCCATTTTGTGTTGCCGCAAGCAATGCCCCGGACAAACCATTAGATTTTTTGTCTGCTTCGCCCATAAACCCCTTGCTTTCAAAGGACTGACCACAGCACAGACTGTCTAAATTTTCCGGGTAAATAATACCATACCCGGCTTTTTTAAGGATGGAAGCCGTCTTTTCCGGCAAAGTATCCTGGAATGAGTCGTTTCGGGATGTCCCCCCCATTGCCCGGCTGGCGCAACTTGGAAAATAAACAACTTTGTCTGTGGCTGATTCATTCCCGGGTGCAGGTTTAATTCTTCTTCCACCGGAAGGCATCTCCCTATTCCACAACGGCAATTTCTTAAAGCTTGCATTCCTGGCAATGAGTGATGCTTTTTCCATAAACCGG
>Ga0233431_1006131_pt1 | contig 11056 bp, 5 predicted proteins | sample SI_118_April2016_FD_179867 | JGI IMG/M metagenome (GOLD analysis project Ga0233431, IMG submission 179867) | Seawater microbial communities from Saanich Inlet, British Columbia, Canada - SI_118_April2016_200_MG | ecosystem: Environmental > Aquatic > Marine > Inlet | place: Canada: British...
CAATAAGTGGTGAGCGGGTGTCAATTTCAAAATCAGTATGTTTGCACCAGCTGCCATGCTCACCCAGTTTCCAACCATGGTCGCCCCATATGACAACAATCGTATCATCAATGAGATTTTGAGCTTCCAGTTCAGTCATGACTTTACCAATCTGGGCGTCAATGAAGCTCACACAGGCATGGTATCCGTGGATAAGGTGTCTCGCTAATTCATCATCAACTGGCTCATTTCCCTTTGGCATATCATAGTAATTTCTGAGTTCACCAAAATTATTCATGGTGTATTCAGTCGCACCTTCGGGTGCATATGGATTATCTACCAACTTGAAGCTTGAAGGATCATACATATCCCAATATTTCTTTGGTGCTGTAAACGGCAAGTGCGGCTTGCGGAATCCGAGCCCGATAAACCACGGTGTGTCGTTCAATTCTCGAATTTCTTCAATGGTTTTGTCAGCCAACCTACCATCTGAATAAATGTTATCGGCCACATCGGGCGCTTCGGTTACTGGACCCTTAGTACCTGATTTAGGGTTGGTCTCAGCGTTTAGTTTTACAAGCTTTTTGCCTTCCTCTGTCACATAGCCACTGCCCTCCATTGCTCTGAATGGTTCCTTGCTCCAGGCAACAGAGTCATCATCTCCTTTGTGATAGATCTTACCAATCGATCTTGTCTTATAACCATTGTTCTTAAAATGTTCTGGTAGACTGGGGATGTTTGGAAGGAAATCTTCCTTCTTATTGATCAAACCATAGATCTTTGTGTTTTCGCAATACATTCCCGTCAATACGCTGATACGGGAAGGACCACATATTGCCTGCTGGCAATAGGCCCGGTCAAATACCATCCCATTCGATGCAATGGCATCGATATTAGGTGAAATGACCTCATCTTGACCATAGCATCCCAATTGGGGTCGCAGATCATCGATAGCGATGAAGAGAACATTCTTCTTTTTGGAATTCCCTAACATTGCTGGCACACAAGCAGTGCCTGTGAGCGCCACAAGGGCCGCACTCCCAGCGGTAGCTTTTAAAAATTCTCGTCTGCTAACCGATTTCATTTTTTACTCCCTTATTTATTAGTATGGGGTGGATATTTTTTCAAGGTTTCGAGTTCACTCTTTATGCCCTTATCACCAATTCGCGTCATCCAGGCATCGATCTTCCCAGAGAGTTCAGCTCTTACGGATTCGAATTCTGAATTCTGAGCGAGGTTAGTGAGCTCACCTGGATCATTCTTAAGATCGTAGAGTTCCTCATAGGGGTTCATAATCTTGCTTTTAGGATGAGGAATTGTGTGATTGATGTTTCGAATATAGCGATACTTGTCTGTACGAATCGCTCGAATGGGATACGGTGTTTCCTGTCTCCCGTTTTTACTCACAATCACACCTGTATATGAAAAGTAGAGTTCATCATGGTGCTGGTCTGTTTGTCCCTTCCAGACAGGCAACATGCTTTTGCCATCTATGATCTCTGGTGCTTGACCACCTGCTATCGCCATAAATGTTGGCATAAAGTCAATAAAACTCACTTTAGCCTCTGTTGTGATACCCGGCTCCATCACACCGGGCCAGCGGACAACCATTGGCACTCTAGTTCCCGTTTCATACAGCGTATTTTTGGTTCTGGGAAGCTTGGCTTCATTGTCATTGACATAGATGACAACCGTGTTCTCAGACTTTCCATGCTTTTCAAGAATTTCAAGCATTTGGCCAAACTCATAGTCCATATAGTAATTATTGGCATCATAGCCTTTCAGGCCATTCAAGGACTCATTCAACTCTGGATTATGGGGCAGACTGGCTGCATGAAAATGACAGAAAGGGCGGTCATCGTCGGATGAAACCATAGCCTCAATAGCAGCGAGGTCACTCACTCGGTGTCGGTCGTGACGGGGTTCATCAGCACCAGGGACATGATTCTCTGTCTTTTTGATTCGGAATTCCCATTCATACAGATCACTGGGTTTCTGAATACCATCCTTTCCAGAGATCACGGCTCTGTAACCCAGCTCCTTCATGTAATTTGGCAGGGATTTGACCCCATCGAAAAAGCCAGAGTGATTCGCATGAACACCATTTTTAAGAGGGTATTGACCAGATAGGAGGATACCACGATTAGGTGAGCATATTGATGAAGGCGTGTACGCACTGGTGAAGCGCATTCCCTCTTGGGCCAACTTATCAATATTGGGTGTATAACTCGGTTCAGCACCATAACACCCAACACTCCCAATATATTGATCATCGGCAACGTAGATAAAGATATTGGGACGTTCATCACCCTTCTTTCTATCAAATATCTGCCACCATTTCTTGTCACCTGCAAGAGCATATGCAGGAGCGATGCTTACTGCGGCCGCAACAATTCCTACCTTCTTTAAAAATTCATGTCGATTCATATAAGTATCCTCTCGATATTAAATATTTGAAGCAGTCACACTATCTATGACAGACTAGGATGGTACAGCACCACGCCAACCAGCATTCAGCATAGCAGCCAATTTCTCGACCAGGGTCTTGTTATCTGGAAGGTTGGCAATATTCACATTCTCCCCGGGGTCATTCGTATGATCGTAAAGTTCACGCTCGAGATAACCTGCTTCGTCATTTCGCCACTCACAATAGCGGTACCTGGCGGTTCGCATGGATATCCCCATGACCACTCCGACCCCTTTGATTTTGCGAGGGTAGACCGTAAATGCTGCTGACTTCCACTCCATTTCAGGATTATCCAACAGAGGCTTATAGCTTGATCCCTCAATGTGCTTAGGTTTGGGTATTCCAGCGAGATCGCAGAGTGTGGGATAAATATCAACAAATTCTGTAAGCGCCATGGTGGTCTGTCCAGCTGATTTCATCCCCGGAACACTTATTATCATTGGCGACTGTGCCGATTCTTCAAAATTAGTATGCTTGCACCAGATACCGTGCTCAAGAAGATGATAACCATGATCTCCCCATAGTATGACCATTGTGTTGTCACGAAGACCTTGTGATTCCAGAGCGTCTAACATTTTTCCCAGCTGCGCATCGATGTATGATATGCAAGCATAATAAGCTCTGATGAGTTCACGGGCCTGTTCATCACTCACGGGACCTTCTTGAGGAATATCTCTGTATTTTCGCAACTCGCCCCAATTGAAGCCTGCGGCTTCAGGTGCATCAGTGGGCATGGATTGGTTATCTGGTAGCTTAATACTTTCCAGCGGGTACAAATCGTAATATTTCTTTGGAGCTACCCAGGGTAAGTGAGGTTTGCGGAGACCTGCCGCAAAGAAGAAGGGTTTATCACCGACTGTTTCAAGAGCTTTGATAACTTCGACAGCACATTCCCCGTCGGCGAGTTGATCATCCTCTACTTCAGGTGCGCCCCAGGATGGACCTCTGAATTTTCTTCTAAATCGATTAAACTGTTCTTCTTCAGGTAGGTCTTTCAATTCCTGAGCATTATCAGAAATAAATTGTGCAAACTCTGCATTCAGAACATCGTCAATCTCAGGAACTCGATAGTTGAATTTATCTGGATATTGTGACCACCAGGATTCCTCTGACCATGATCGTGGATCATCCTTCGTGGGATGGAATACTTTGCTGAATGAGCGTGTATAATACCCATGATTCTTGAACTGTTGCGGTAAGGTGATGACTTCATCACCCAGAGTATCCCGGAAATGTGTTTTTAGATCCATAACACCATTATTCTCTGGACGGGTACCTGTTAGCAATGATGTTCTAGAGGGTCCACAAACCGCCAACTGGCAATAGGTCCGTTTGAAGAGTAATCCTTCTGAGGCAAGCCTATCAATGTTGGGCGAATGAATGTGGGATGCCCCATAGCAATTCAGAGTCGTATTGAGATCATCAACAGGAATAAATAGTACGTTCATCTTCTTCTGGGATGCTTGTTGCAAAAGATGACTGCATCCAGGCAGTGTTGCAACACCAGCACCGAGTGTTCCGATAGCCAGGTTGCGCAAAAAGCCTCTCCTGCTAAGAGTATTCTCATTTTTTCCAGACATACTATCTTCTTTCATGAGTTTGGGTAATTGTCTAGCGCAATAAAATCATCTTACGACTTGCGTTAAAAGTTGGAGTCTCCAGCACACATAAATAGACGCCAGAACTCCATTGAGAGGCATCAATACTTATCTGATGAAAACCTGCTGGTCTGTAGCCACTCACCGGCTGTAACATCTCTGTACCATCCAGCTTGTAAATAGTCAGGCTGGTGATCCCCGATTCCTTCAATGTGAATGGTATGGTGGTTGTCGGATTAAAGGGATTGGGAAAGTTATACCCCAATTCATAGTTAACCGGCATCTCGCCCTGCTCATTTAAGGCAGATGTTTCAGACATAAAATGAACCATGACGCTTTTATTCTCGGTCATCAGGAGTGTATCTGGGTTCAGGGAACTGCCAACAAGATCTCCACCCCACGAATCAAATTCATAGCCTTCTGCCGGTACTGCAGTAATGGTCACTAGTGTACCCGGTAAATAGCTATCAGTATCTGGCGAAAAAATCACTGATCCTGATGCACTTCCAGAAGTATTCCAGACAGAAATCGAATACATGACAGGGGGCAGGAAATGAGCAATCACTTGTTTGTTGGTGTCCATTGTGATGGTTGTGGTCAGTTCTGCCCCACTGAGATCACCTGACCAATTCAAGAAAGTGTGACCTTCATCTGGAACAGCTGTGAGTGTTACCACGGTTCCCTGAGTATAACCTCCGCCTGGAGGATCAAATAGTACCTCGCCATCACCTATGATACCCACTGTGAGGAAGACCGGTAGATCCACAGTTCCATACCATGATGGTCCGACTTCGTCCGCAGATAATGGACCTCTGGGTCCCATGCCCAACTCATCGGCACCAATATCTTTGAGCTCATCACGTACGAAACCATCAATATCATCCACTACAAATGGATATTCGCCGGTAGCGTTGTTAATGGCTGGACTTGATGCTGAGATTTGATACCAGGTATCAATTAACACCAGTTCCGGGTCATCTTCGATATAGCCGACGTCAGGAACATCTCCAAGATTTGAACCACTCAGAAGATTGCTTTCCCAATACTCATCAATTCCCGGATAGTCAGAATCTGCATCATAACAGCGTGCATCATCATTCATTGTGACAACATTGTTGGCTATAATATTGTCTTTGGGAGGAAGACGAATGGGATCATCATCATCCCAACTACCAGAGTAGATACCTGATTCACAATTAATGATGGTATTATGGGCAATGGTGATGCTATCTGCCCGAACATGACCACCTTCATCGACGATATAGTCCGTATGATCCATACCGGCATATAGCGAAATAGCACTTCTCTGCCCGGTGCCATCCAAATCCTGGAAATAGTTATTAAATATTTTATGTCCGCGATGGGTAATTCTAACCCCTCCGGTTCCATATGCATCGTTACCAAAAAAGTAGTTCCCCTGGACTGTACAATTCATGCCCTGACGCATAGTCAGCGTTCCCATACATTCAACAAAGGTATTATAGCGGTAAATATTATTATGGCACTTGTTTGAGATAATTTCCATCTCACCACTACAGCGGTAGAAATAATTGTTTTCGACAATCACATTTCCAGTAAGATCAGAATATGCACCACCTGCGATCTTAATGGTTTCATATCCATTACCATCCCCCTCAGGAATATCTGTAAAATGATTGTGATCGATAAGGTGATAGCCGTAGGGCGAGCTGGATAGTGAGACATGAACAACGACACCACTATGGCGTTTACCCGATATGTGACAATGGTCTAGCCGGTTGTGAGAGCCTTTTAGAATGATCCAGTGATATCTGGTGTTTGGGTTTGGCGGGTTATACTCTGAGACTTGTGTATTGGTTACTCGGCAATGCTGACTTCCACCCTCAAATACTATGACACTCGACTCATTGTAACCACCATAAAATCTTAAACCATCCACTTTTAAGTATTCACCATCGATACTAAGACGTGAACTTCCATTTAAGATGACATGCCCTGGTGTTTCTGCCCGTAGCAGAATGGAGTCACCCTCTACACCCGAGCCGCTAAAATCAATATTCTGATCCTGCCAGACCCCATTTGCCATTGTCAGAGTGTCACCAGGCTGAGCTTGATTCATGGCACTGCTAATTTCGCCTCGATTGTGAACCAGATAGTCTTCAGCAAGAAGCCGAAATGGAGTGATAGTTATTAAAGCCAGGAGTAGGGGGAAATAAATTGACGGATAAGTATATTTTTTCACAACTACTTTCATCTAATTAGAGTCATTTTTCTTGTTTCATTAAAGGTGCCTGATTCCAGGTGATAAATGTATACGGCTGAAGGAAATTCAGCTCCCTCAAACAGGATTTCGTGATGCCCCGCTTCAAGATGATCGTGAACAAGCTGTTGGAGTAATCGTCCTTCTAAATCGTATACGCCCAAGGTTGTCAGGCCACTTTTTATTATATCATATTTGATCAGAGTGCTGGGATTAAACGGATTTGGATAATTTTGCTCAAGGGCATAAGTCTCAGGGAGAGAAGTATTCTCACCATATAGAGAGGTGACCTGAAGAAAGTTCACCATGATCGCCTTATTGTCATCCATGCGCAATGTGTCAGGATTGCTATTTGACCCATCCAGATCTCCACCCCAGTGACTAAATTCATATCCTGCTGCTGGAAGAGCGGTCACAGTCACGATAGTACCTGGAGTATAAGTTGATGTTGCCGGGTTGAGCTCGACGGTGCCTGAGACGGTGCCTGAAGGATTCCATATGCTGATTGTATAAGTTACTGGAGCACTGAAGTTGGCTCCAATCTCCATATTCTGAGTTACGATGATGGAGATCGTGTCATCTGAACCGTTTACATCACCGAACCAGCTTTCGAATTGATGTCCCTCGTCTGGCACAGCAATAAGGTCTATCTCTGTACCTGGTGCATATATTCCACCAGGTGGATCAATGAGAACGGTGCCTGATCCTGTACCTGAGGTTGACACGAACACAGCCAAAGGTAGGTTCTCATTCCAAATCCATTCTGGACCCACATCTTCTCGAACCAGTGGTCGATTTACGATTGCATCGTTTGAGTATTCATCGGCACCAATGTCGTTTGCTCCGTCACTTCGATTTTGTCCGTCAACATCATGATTAACATATTCATAATCCCCCACCGCTGCTCCAATGGCTGGACTTTCAGCAGTCAATCGCCATAGATCATCTGTAAATTCGAGCGAAGGGTCAGAAAAGTCAATTCCGCTGGAATCAGCAATACCAAGATCGGTTCCATAAAATAAATTTCCAGAGTAGGTTATCCCCTCAACACCCTCTCCCAGACTCGTCATTATTCCAGATGTTTTGTAGCAAAGATTATTTGATATGATTGAATTCCTGGGTGGTACAATTCTGTTCGAACTGGCACTATACATAATCCCAACCGAAATGTTAGGGTCACATTCATACATAGTGTTAAATGCTACAGTAATATTTTCAACTTCAGGATTCTCCACAGCAGAATCATCAGGCTGAGCGTACATCAATGCGATGGCACCCTTTTCCCCATACAAGTTTTCAAAATAGTTGTTATAGACGATATGGTCCTTGCTATACATGCGGACACCAGAAGTCCCCCACCTCTGATTACCGATGAAGAAATTATCGTAAATTCGGTTACCTTCGTTTTTCCTACAGGTAACTGTTCCCATACACTCATAGAATGTATTCCGGCGAATATCATTGTCTCCGGCTTTCAAGGAAATGATCTCTATTTCACCATCACACCGGTAGAAATAATTGTCTTCAATAATCACTCTACCATAAGCAATATCACCACCCTGGATTCTCAAAGTCTCCCAGTTATTGCCTGTCATTCCCAGCGGGACATCTCCAAAATAATTATGGTCCAATTGTGTAAAGCTAGGCTCACCGGTAGGGATGACAACTTTAATCATAGCATCTCTGTGTTTCTTCCCACTGAAATAGGAGTGATCCAGTCGATGATACTGACCTTTTAATTGCATCCACTTGTAGTACAATTCCCAATTCGGTGGATTATAGTCAACCACTGCGATATTTGTGAATCTGCAATGATGGGATCCAGTCGATGTGTTTATTAGATGGTTGTCCTCGTAAGTCTGATAGCCTCCTAAAAAATACAGCCCATCTACAACCAGATAACTGCCATCGAGATCCAACCTCGAGTTCACACCGCTTATGATCACTTCCCCACGAGTTTCTGCACGCAACAAAATGGGAGCACTTTCAGTTCCGTTTCCTGAAAAGCTGAGGGCTTGATCTCTCCATATTCCAGATGACATTGTCATCGTATCACCAGGAGCTAGCAGATGCATGGATGCATTCATCTCTAATCTATCAGTCACAAAATAATCCATGCTTAACAGCAGGTGAATGGGTAGAAGTAGGCCCACCACTATCTTTTGAAAAGCCTGTTTCATTCTTATTTCTGTCTCCTGAAGAACGGTGAAATTCAGTTGGGGGGTCTAATTGTGAATCGCTGTCAATCAATGGCACCGGAATGCATCACTCCGGTGCCAATCGATTACGCTAAGGCTATGACGGTGTCAACACTGACGCTCGCCATAGACAACATGCTATGCTTTATTTCAGAAGGAGCATCTTCTTCGAAATGGACTGTCCATTTGTTGTAAGTGTATATACATACAGGCCCGCTGTCGCTTCAGCAGCATTCCATGAAGCTGTGTATGATCCACTTGGTCTTGTCTCAGAGACCAGTGTTGCAACTTCAGCACCCCTCATGTCATGAACTACCAGACTTACTTTTGATTCCATTTCCAGTGTGAAATTGATACTGGTTGAAGGATTAAAAGGATTGGGATAGTTCTGTGACAGGCTAAAAGCCATGGGTTTAGTCTCAGGAGCAGTTCCAACTGGTGGTGGGGCTGTCGCCCAACGTATATCACCAATAAAACCGCCTGTTGAAGATCTGAAATACAAATATGGAGAATTCACTTCGAGGTTACCATTTGCTGCATCGGTAAAGTCAGGATCGTATTCATACAGGGTTGCTTCATCAATCGTAGCATTCCCATATCCAGTTTGCTCTCCAGGACCTCCTTCGAACAAGACGAAGGTGCTCATACCGGTGGTATCAATATCAAATGTATTGATATGACTGATGCTTGAGCCATCACGATCGATGTTTATCAAGGTTCCAGCTTTTCCCAATGGATTAGTATTTGCAATGAGAATATTTCTTACTGTCACATTTTCACTTTCCCGGGAATAGATTGTTCTGGCATTAGAGTTGTAAAAAGTAAGGTTCTCAAATGTCAGCACAGCGGTAAGCACTTGTGCACCTTTTGCCCCTTTAAATGCAATACAGGCCTGATTATCAGGGCCTGCGCAATTGACAAAAGTAGAGTTCCGAACGTAGACACTATCAGCAACACGGATTGCATCATCATCAGTTCCACTCACCTTCTGAGCCAGAATGACTTCGTCATAAATATTCTCAAAATGGCAATCTTCAACCAGCATGACACCGAGCACTGCTTTCACACCAGATGCTACATCAGTATCGTCTTTTGTCACTCTAATGGCATTAGCTTTGCCAGAGACCTCAGTTGTTCCGGATTCGGATACATTGTAGAATTCACAGCCCCTGATAGTAATATCAAGTCTAGGTGTGTTTGCTTGAGTACCTGTAGCTGGATTGGGGACAATGGCAATTACATCTTTTGAAGAGAATATATTTAGAGATCCATCTGAGCGTGTACCTTCAAAAATAACGTTCTCAACAGTAAAATCGGCCCATACTTCTAAGTACCTGCCTAAAGTATCTCCAACAGCAGCACGGATAGTTGGTTTGACGGCCAATCCTGCTGCCGCCCGAATAGTGAGAGGCACTGAAATCGAATCAGTTGCCGAAAATTCATAAAAACCACCATCAGTTATCAATTCAATTACGTCAGCAGCATAACCACCGTTTATGGCAGCCAGAGCATCGGCCAAATCTGCACCAGCAACACCTGCCTGTGCTTGAACTGTTTGCCCAAATGACATGCTCACCAGACAAACCAGAATTAAACTCGTAACTACTAATCTCATAGTTAACTCCTTTTTAGGTTATTGATCTTTTTAATAATCATTGGAACGAATGCTTTTAAAGTTTACTCCTTTTTTATGGTTATATATCTTTGTTCTATTCTCTATTCTAGCTTTAATGTGTTGAAGACTATTCTTAACCTTGGGTGCTTAAAAAATATATCTATAGCCCACGGAAATATTTTCAATTGAGTTCAAGACATAATTAGTATTACTAAAATACTGATCATAATACTTCAGACTGCGATTTTCATATGCCACATCAAGATATCCTTCCAATATTTTTATACTGGCTCCAGCAGAAAAACTATTTTCAGCCGGTCCCCTTTCTGTGATGGCAGCACCATCAGGGATGAAGGTCTCAGGCATGGAACGATATCCCCCCAGCAATGATAACCATGGGAGTGGCTTAAACTCGATTCCAAGACTTACTATAAATTGATCTGCCCAACCTCTGTGAGTTGAATCTTGTGATGCAAATGTAAATTCATTTGAACTATGGTTCGTTTTACTAATATCTCCAGCGATTCTAAAAAAGTTAGTCGGTTGGATACTCACTCCAAGAGCATAACCCAATGCAACATTCATCTCATCAGTGCCTGATAATACTGCAGTTTCCAGCGTATCATTCTCAATTGTATAATTCCACTCTCTCTTAACTGTATATCCAGGATTGACTTTTAACCCTATACTGATTTTACTGTAATTAATAAGTGTGCTTATGCTCAGTGAGTTTGAGCTAAATTTTGAGGTGCCAGAGGTGCTGGTATTCAGAGTATCGTAACTAAATGTCATTTCATTTGCATCGATAAGGTCAAACCATCCCACACGGTTTAAAAATGAGGAGTCATCAGTTTCACCATTCATCATTTCAAAACCCAAACCAAAGCTAACATTCTCATTCAATTGCATACCAATGCCAGCATTATAGCTCCAAATATCACCCGTTCTAACACGCTCATA
>Ga0233431_1006132_pt1 | contig 11055 bp, 10 predicted proteins | sample SI_118_April2016_FD_179867 | JGI IMG/M metagenome (GOLD analysis project Ga0233431, IMG submission 179867) | Seawater microbial communities from Saanich Inlet, British Columbia, Canada - SI_118_April2016_200_MG | ecosystem: Environmental > Aquatic > Marine > Inlet | place: Canada: British...
CATCTCATAGCGGTTTCCTGTGTCATAAAACTAGTCACATATTCCTAATATGCAAAAAGTTTCATTCCTTGAACACCACTACGATATATTGTAAAAATCGTTTAATTTATTTATGTACACTTCCTATGTATTGCATCAAAACTATTCTTTCCTTTATTGTCCATTTCCTGAATTGCAAAATCTATCATCATAATACCATTTTTTGCAACAATACCAAGTAATAAAAGCATACCGACGTAAGCAAATAGTGTTAAATCAGAGTTGAAAAAATAGAGTATTCCTAGACCGCCGACCGTAGCTGTTGGTAGTGTTGTTAATACAGTGAACGGATGAATAAAACTTTCATATAAAATTCCGAGTAAAATATAGAGAAGGAATATTGATATACATATTATATACGGCAGACTGGCAGTTGTTTTCATAAATTGTTCAGAAGTTCCGCTGAATGATCCGCTAAGATTAATTGGAAGTATTTCTTTTGCTATTTTATTCACTGCTGCTGTTGCTTTGCTCATCGGTACGCCCGGAGCAAGATCGAATGATACTTCTGCCTGGACAAGCTGATTGGTTTTATTGATGCTGTCAGGTCCCAATGTTTCATTCCATGTAGCAACAACACTCAGAGGAACAAGTTTTCCATTTGAAGATTTTAAGTATAGAAAAGATAAATCGTCAGGCGTTTTTCTGTACTTTTTATTTAACTGCAGGTAAACATTATAAACTTCACTTCCCTGATTAAAATCTGTTGCTTTAATTTTTGTATAAGCTGAAGCAAGTAAATCTTCTATTTGAGCAACTGTGATTCCTAAAGCAGCAGCTTTATTCCTTAAAATATGTACAGTTAACTGTGGACTATTTATATTTACATTAGTTTTTACAGAAGTGAAATCAGAGTTTTGTTTTAATTTCTTTTTAAGAATATCAGCATATTTATATACCTGTGTACTATCCGAACCTGAAATGCTGTAAGCACCGCCGCTACCGCCATCTGATCCCATATTTAACAGTAAAACAGGAAATTTAAACAGATAAATAGATCCAAGATTGTATGGTATTGCTTTAAAACTTTTTTTAAGTGCGGCTATTTCTTCATCAATTGGCTTTCTCTGTCCGATAGGTTTTAGTAAAATCATTATTTTACCTGTATTTGAGCCTTGCGTTCTTGCAACACATGTAGCAATATCCTTATTTTTTTTGAGAATGTTATAGATATAATCTCTATATTTTTTCATCTGTTTTTGTGAAGTACCTACAGGAGCAACGAAGCTTCCCTGTATAAAGCCGCTGTCTCCAGAAGGTATAAATGTTTTATTAACATTATTATAGAAAAAGATTGTACCTGCAATACATATTATCCAAAGAGCTACTGATACATAAGGTCTTTTTAGAAAGAAATTTAATATCCTACTATATTTAGCAATGATATAATTCAATACGATATCTCGACCTTTTTGAAGCTTTGATTTTTTAAGAGTTGTAACAGAATTTAAAATATGAGCATTCATCATAGGAGTTAATGTGAGTGAAAGCAGGCCTGAGCATATAACCGTAATAATTACTGTTATTGCAAATTCTTTAAATGTCTGTCCTATAACTCCCGGTGCAAAAATCAGAGGGATAAATACAATACCAACTGCTGTTGACATTGAAATAACAGATCCGGTAATTTCTCTAGTACTTTTTATGGCAGCCTCGAAAGGTTTTTCGCCTAATTCAATATGTCTGACGGTATTTTCCAGGACCACAATTGAATCATCTACAATAAAACCGATTGATAGCGTAAGTGCAAGGAGAGATAAATTGTCTATACTGAACCCGAACATATACATTCCGGCAAAGGTACCAATAATTGATATTGGCAGAATGACCCCGGGAATAATTGTTTCCGTTAGACGACCTAAAAACAAGAAAATTGAAAGGAGAACTAAAATAAAGGCAAAAATTAATGTTATTTTTACATCAAATACTGACTCTTTAACTGTGGTAGAAAAATCAATAACTGTTGAACCATGTACCGAATTCGGTAAAGTTTTTTTGACTCTTTTTATTAAATTATTAACTTCATTTGATACAGTTATTGTATTTGCTGAAGGCTTTTTTTGAACTTGAATATTGACAAAACTTGCACTGGTACTAACTACTTTGCCTCCAATAATAAATTTCATAGAACGTGTATCATCGTCAGCTGCTTTATAAGCTTCACCTATATCGGCAATGGTTATTTTATGACCTTTAACATATTTGATGACTATGTTATTATAACCTTTAACTGTGGTAAGTTGACCTTCTGGCTGGATTTTCATGTTTTTATAATTACCGTCAAGTTCTCCTCCTGGAGACATTTGGCTTGCACTGGTTACTGCCTGTTTTACCTGCGCCAGTGTAACATCATAAATAGCCATTTTGCCAGGGTCAAGTTTAATGTAAACAGCAAATGAAGGAGAATAAACCTGAACATCTGAAACACCAGGCAGCATATTCATAGGTTGGGCAACTCTTTTATTTATCAACTCTGTTAAATTACGATTACTCAATGTCTCAGAATAAAACAGATATACTATTATCGGTATATCTGATGTATTATCTGTATAAAAAACAGGATCATTAGGCAAATCCGGCAAGTCTCCTTTTGCTCTCTGTAGTGCTGACTGAACATCCGGAATGACATTATTAATATTAGTGCCATATTTGAATTTTAGATAGATACTTGTTTGACCATAACTATTATCAGAAGATATCTTTTCAAGACCGGGTATTCTCATACACTGTTTTACTATAGGCGAAGACACCTTCGTGGACATGATTTTAGGCGTAGCTCCGTCATAGGATGCATAAATAGTAATATAAGGATTTTGTATATTAGGAAGGCTTGCCACCGGTAGTTGGAAATATGCTATTGTTCCAAATACCAGCACTACAACAATTATTAAAATTGTAGTGATAGGCTTATTAATAAAAATTTCAGATATACTCTTCATTTTACTTTACGTCTTTTTTGGTGCTTATAGATTTTTTGTCAGTTTTAACATTTTCAACTTTAACAAGAGCGTAAGGGGCAAGCTCCTGAAAACCTGTAATAATCACCTGGTCTTTGTTTTTGAGTTTTCCCTGAGTAAGTAGAGAATATCCCGGGAAACTTTCTCCGGTTACGATTCTTGCTATTTCAGCTTTGTTTCTTTTATTTATTTTATATACATATTGACCTGTTGGCCCAAGTTGAATCGCAGCTTTAGGTACAAGAACAGCATTTTTTATTGTATTTAATATTACTCTTATATTAACAAATTGACCCGGCAGTAAATAATTATCTTTATTAGTCACTAATGCTTCCAGTGCTATTGTTCCTGTGTTTGCATTAAATTTATTATTAATGAATTTAAGAGTTCCGTTGTACTTAACTTTTTTAGAAATTCCATATTCATTCAATCTATTTACTGTAACAATAACTTTAGCCGTTTTGTTCTCAATAGCTTTTTGAAGTCTTGCTGCATTACTACCTGGTAAACTAAAATCGACATAGAGTAATTCATTATTTTGAATATCGGTTAAAACATCTGTTGTTGATATAACATTGCCGACATCTATTTTTTTCTCGCCTACAATTCCACTTATCGGTGCTTTTATATAACAGTAATTGAGATTGATTTTGTCACTTAAAATTTTGATTTTCTGAGTTTTTACATCAGCTCTTGCTACTAATAGATCAGTTTTATCTGTTTCATATTTCTGTCTTGCTATTGCAAAGTGCGCTGCAGCTTTCTGCTCTTTGGTTACAATATACTCTTTTAAATTCAACTCTGCTATTTTGCCGTTCAGGACAGATTCATCGTTTAGTAATTCTGTTTTATACCTATTTGTATCGAGCGTTGCAAGAAGATGTCCTTTTTTTACGTGCATTCCAGGTGTGAATAGTATTTGAGTAATCTGACCTGAAATCATTGGATTAATCTGTACACTTTGATAAGCTTTTAATTTGCCAAAAGCATCAATATAATTTGGTACATCTTTTGATATAACATTTTCAGTCTGTACAATTATTGCAGGTGGTCCACTTTTAGCACTTTTGTCTGAATCAGAGCAACCGCTGAGCATGAAGCATGCAAGGACACTCAAAACAGTTAATCGTAATATATTTTTCATTTGATATTATCTCCCCATAATATTATTTATTCTTTACTTATGTTTCCTAAACCTGATATTGTTGGATTTACTATTTTAGGGTTGCCGTAATATGTAATTGTTCCTATTCCTTTTACTGTTGCCTGTAGATTATTATTGGCAAAAACATCTGCTTTAGCTACTCCGTCAATTTCTATATTAACATCTACTGCTTTAAGTTCTTTTGTATTAATTTGACTTGCACCTTTGCTGAGAACAGTAAGAGTATCTGTATTGCCTTTCAGTATTATATTCCAGGCTCCTTTTATGCTTACTGTAAATGATTTGTTACTTATATCATTTACGTTTATATCCCCGGCTCCGTATAAGGATAAAGCATTAAGATTATTCGTATATATATTGAGATCTAGAGGTAAGTTAGTTTTTATTGATTTTTTATAAGATATATTCAGTATGTTATTATTTACTTCTGTTTTTATTAGTGGAACAATATTCTGATCTCCTGAAATTACAATATAATTTTTACTGCTTTTTGTTGTATGTATATGTACGTTATAGCTACTTCCTTTTAGGGCTATTGAGCTAAAACTACTTAAGTTTTTTGTTGCTTTAGTTGGAATGCCATTCCCCGCAATTTTTGCACAGCCTGTGAATATTATACTTGTTGATATAAAACTAAGTATTAATAAGATTTTTGTTGTTTTAAGCACTATGATTTATCTCCCCAATAATATTATTTATTTCTTCATAAATTTATGATTAGTTATTTGTAACCATATTTTTAATATTTTATTTTTGACTAACCACTAACCACTAACCACTAACCACTAACCACTAACCACTAACCACTAACCACTAACCACTAACCACTAACCACTAACCACTAACCACTAACCACTAACCACTATTTCCCTGCTCCGAGTGAACCGATACCTGAAATATTACGGTTGATTTTTTTAGGATTCCCATAATAAGCAACATTGCCGATACCTGTTACTGTCGCATTAAGTGTGCTTTTAGCATAAAGTACAATGTTCCCTACACCCGTTGTATTAACATTAACATTTTCAGCAATTAGGTCTTTACAGTTTATATTGCCAGCTCCGTTTGTTTCTATTTTTAGATTATCAGTTTTTCCAGTTGCCTCAATATTTCCAAAACCATTGGATTCAATAAAAAAATGTTTATTATTGATTCCTGATAATTGAATATTCCCAGCTCCGCTTAAGATAAATTTATTTAAAGTTTTGGCTGTAATTGTAATTTTTAACGGTAGCTTTGTTCTAAAATTTTTATTTTCTTGTAATAGTAATATTTTGTTCTTAAGCTGGTGTGTTACATAAGGCAGTATATTACTGTCACCTGATAATTGAACTTGGTTTTTATTGCCGATAATAATTTTTATATCGCCCGAAGTTTTCATGTCAATTGTATTAAAATTAGACAACTCATAAGTTTTTTTTGCATGAACTCCATTTCCGGTTATTTCGTGTGAAAATGTGCAGGACATAATTACCGGAACTATGATTGTTGCTATAATTGAAATAAATATCACGGCTAATAGTATGGTAAATAATTTATTGCTAGTTTTCATTTTTCTTATCATGCTCCCTTGTCTTATGTAATGTATATTTATTTGTAATTTCTTCCCATTCAATATTTAACAGATCTACGGACTTAAAAAAATCTGGTAATTGATTTTCTATAAATTCATTTTTTCTTTTTCGTAAAATAAGTTTTTTTGCGTCCTTATTTACAAAGTATCCTATACCTCTTTTTTTGGAAATAATTTCCAATTCTTCAAGATAACTATATGATCTCACAATTGTGTTAGGATTAACTTCAATACTGGCAGCATATTCTCTGACAGACGGAATACGGTCACCGCTAACCCAACTATCCTGAAGAATATTCTCACAGATAGTTTCAGCAATTTGTAAAGATATAGTTTTTGACTGTTTAAATTCCATGTTTTTCTTTATTTATAAGGTTATGGCTATTTGTTCCTGATTTGAGATCTTACCTAGGTTTTCCAGTTATCATTAACAATTAACCATTAATAATTTACTTAATACTGCTCTCCTTCAATTTATAATATCCAATCAGCCAGCACATAATTGGTAGGAAAATATAAAGCAGGCATATATACCAATTTTTTACAAAGTCAATAGTTTTTGCCATGTGATGAAAGTTAAGATTGTTCGGTACAATGAAGCCACTTTGTTTAAGTATTAAAGCTAAAAGTATAATGACGATTATCATTATCACTAGAGCAAGAAATACAGAAGCAACTGTTTTAATTATGGCAAATTTTTTAAAGCAGATTCCACCGAGGAAAAATATTGAATGACAAACGATAAAGAATGCTATAATTTTCCAAAATCCAACTATGTAAAGATTTAAGTAATATATAGGGAATCCAAAAAGAAAATAATTAATGATTGAGCCTATGAACCAGCCGAGTAGGTAAGCAACAGTATACTTAATAAAAAACATTACCGTTGTCATTAAAAGCCTGCAGAAATATTTTTCAAAAGTTGAAGACGGGAGCATAAGATATGTTATTTTTTCATCTTTATTTTTTAGTTCGGAGAATGCACATGAAGCAACTTTGAGTCCTGAAATGTAAAGAAAAATAAAATAAATATTTATCAGAGTTGCATATTTAGCCTGATAAACAAGAAAAACACTGTCGGAAACTGCTCCGTATATTACATTCAAGAGCATAACAATGACTGTTGTTAAAACAAAGACATGTAAAAGCTGTTTGTAATTTATGCCTGCCGTATACTTAAAATTAAGCCAGAATCTATTTAAACTGAATGATGAATTGTTTTTCATTATATAACCTCGCTATCTGATAAAATTTTTTCAATGTTAGAATTTTTATCAACAACGCTGTTGAATAGAAGTTCAATATCAATTGGTCTTGCATTCTCTGCTAATTCTTTATTATCTGTCAAGTATGTATATCCGGCAAATGATTTTTCAGAGTAGATATTTGAGGATTCCGAAGGTTGTTCATTTGTAGTAACCTGTATTAATTTATCTTCAACTTCTTCCATTGAGTGGTTAAAAATAATTTTGCCTTCATCTAATATTATGATTGGGTCTATTAAGTTTTCTAAATCTCTTACCTGATGTGTTGAAATCAAAATAAGCTGTTCTTCGTTGAATGAATTTATCATACTCTTTCTAAACTGTTTTTTTGATGGTATGTCAAGGCCGTTTGTCGGTTCATCAAGAAGCAGCAAAGAGCAGTTGGTCGAAAATGCGAAAGCAATAAGGAACTTTTTTTTCTGACCAAAAGACATTTTGGTCAAATTTTTATTTATGTCCAATTCGAATTCATTTAGCAGGATTTTAAACTGGTCATTACTGAAAGAAGGATAAAACGGCGAATATAATTTAACATATTGCTGTCCGGTCAAAGAGGGAACACTGAGTTTTTCAGGAAGAATAAAACACTCTTTAAGAAAGTCAGTTTTTCTATCCGCTGGATAAAGGCTATTTACTTTTATATTTTTTTTGTCTGGAGATAATAAACCTGCTATTAGATAAAGGAGTGTGGATTTACCTGCTCCGTTTTTACCTAATACGCCGCAAATACTACCGTTGTCAATACTTAGATTCAGGTCATTGAAAAGTAGATTTTTGTCATACTTAAAATTTAATTTATTAATATTGATCATTTTACCACATTCTATTTATTTAGTTATATTAGTGTACTAGCATGATAATACACCTAAAAGATTATTTTTCAAAGGAGTTTATATAAAAAGATTAAATTTTTCAAAGAAAAAAGTGCTTAGAGTATATAAATCATGACACAGAGTTATACAAAGAGGAAATAATACTTTATTTCTTTACAGCTATGCGACACTGCTTTTATGCAGCAGGTTAGTTTGAATTATTTTAGATATAAATAGCTTTTAAGTTGAACTTAAGATTTTTATTTATAAATTCATATTTGGGACTTATTTTTAATATAAAATGAAATGTGGTTGGTGAATGAAAAACAGGGTTTTAATTATTGGTTTAGATGGGTGTAGATCTGATGCATTACTGGTGGCGGATACACCTAATATTGATAAATTATGGAAAAATGGTGCATTTAATTTTTATGCTAAGACAGATCCGATAACTGTGAGCGGACCTGCTTGGACAACAATGCTGACCGGAGTATTCAGTAATAAGCATGGTATTTTAGATAATGAATATGATGCTGAACCAAAATATCCACATTTTTTTAATGTTGCAAAGAAATGTAATCCTGAATTAAGTATAGCTTCTATTCCGAACTGGGGTCCTATTAATAATATTTTAAAGTATGGAGAAAATGACATTGTTATTTCGCCTGACTCAAGTTGTGGTGTCACAGAATTAGTTGTTAAAACTTTGCATGAAAAAAATCCTGATGTTATTTTTGTCCAATTTGATGATATTGATGCAGCAGGGCATTCAAATGGTTATGGTCCGCATATTCCTAATTATCTTAAATCTATTGAAAAGATGGATGGATTTGTCGGGGAAATTATATCTGCATTAGAAAATCGTAAAACACTAGATGAAGAAAACTGGCTTATAATAATAACTTCTGATCACGGAGGTTTTGCCAAAAGGCATGGTGAAAATTCTATTCAGGAAGAAACAGTATTTTTGATTTTAAATGGAAAATCTGTTATTAAAGGAGATATCGAAGAGCCGCCTACTGTTGCTGATGTTGCAGTAACTGCTTTAGCTCATTTAGATATAAAAATTGATCCTAAATGGAATTTAGACGGAAAAGCTGTAAGCCTAAAATGATAATTATTAATGGTTAATTGATGTTGTTTAGTATTTTTATGATTACCTTATAATAAAAAGTAGGGCTGACTTTCCAGTCAGCCGTTTACTTTGCTTTAACCAAAGTATTAACTATTTCTTTTCATTATGTTTAAAAAGTGTATTTGTCCAGGCATATTTATTATTCTTATCCTGGATTTTTATATAGACATACTTCCACTCTTTAGGAATTTTAAATGAGTAATCAGTAATAGCTTTCACTCCAAGTTGTTCTGCACTTTTTCCAAATCCGTCTGAACTGGGACCGACAACCCAAATCATTTTTACCGGAGATGTTTTGACATGTACTTCTTTACCGTCAAAGGTAATATCTTTAAACTTTGGTCCGGTAGAAGCATAAAAATTTCCATTTCTGATTGCATTCATTACATTTATTCTTGTTAAAGATGGAACATTTACCACTATCCAACCGCCGCCCCAGCCAGGAGCATCTGCATCCATGTGAGTATCATCACAGGCTGTTCCTATAGTATTAGGATTTTTTTCCAGCATTCCATTCCATTGAAACTGACTCAGTCCTTTACCGTTTAATTGGTGGCAAACATTATTGTATATTTCGCATCCATCAAGATTATAGCGTAATGCTTCGGCAATAGTGTCTCCGCACCAGGCTGGATGTGCCAATATTAGAATCGCTCCTTCTTTTTTGGCCTTTGCTATTTGGTCAGCTAATGGATTTTTTTCGTTTATTCCGGATGTTTTTCCTAAAGTCAAAATATGATAATAAGTTCCATGTGAGTCCTTTCCCCCTAATTCGTTTCCATCTAACCATAATAATTTTTGTTTGAATTTAAAGTCTTTCACATTTGATGAAACATGATGATCTGTCAAAAAAAGAAAACTGTAGTTTTTAGACGCATATAGTTTATCCAGTTGCTGAGGTGTCTTTGTGCCATCTGAAAATGTTGAGTGAGTATGAGTATTTCCTTTATACCAGTTTCCCGTACAATTGTAACGAAATGTATTTTGTTTTGCATACATCATTCCAGGAATCATAAGTAATCCAATAATTACGCTTAAAAGTCCTACACATTTTTTCATTTTTACTACTCCCCTATAGTTTGTTGAATTGCTTTATAAAAAACACGATTGATTTTTATTATTTTAAATAATCTTTTTTTATAGTTTTCACTTCCTGAACGATATTTTTATTCTTTTTTGCCCATGCGGTAAGTTGTCTCTGTTCTTCAGCAAGAAAACTATCTAGTCCGGCACGTTTTAATGCCGTCTGAAATTTTGGAAGGTATGTTTTTGGATTCATTGTGCCTGTAAATAGTCCAGGTGTATATTGTTTACAGACATTACTAATTGCAGCTAATTCACTTGTTACAGGTGTTATGTTAAAATGGAATCCCAATATTTGTGATTTAACTGCAGATGCATTCCATTTTTTGAATTGCTCCCATTTATTTGCCGCATCGCCAGGTGTTAAATATGTAATAAATAAATTGCCTAATGTAAAAGCCGGTACCAGATAACTTTTATGTTCAGGGAGATATTTAATACTATTTGGACCTGTTTTTTTATAATGAATTCCTTCAATGCCGTAACCAAGTAGATTCCTCAAATATTTATCAGTGTTCAATAAATTAAGAAACTTCATATCAATATCAGGTCTTTTTGCATTTATTGATATTGCAATCATTGAGCCTTCTACTGAATAGCTGTTGATAACAGGTTTAGATTTGGGAATAGACACAACTTTATAGTCATAAGCATTAGTCCATGCTGCATCAGCACATGGTTGATATTGTGCAATACTTACAGCACTTTTTCCTGTGAGCATTTTAGAATTACTATTAGAAATTACTGAAGCATCGGCTGGTATTATTTTATCATTGTATAGTTGATGATACAATTCAAAATATTTCATGTATTCCTGTGTCTCAAATTGATTGATAACTTTGTAGTTACCTTTTGCCAATTTAACAGCTCCAGGCATATTTGATCCGAGAAGGTAGGTGAAATTATGAGAGTGCCAAGCGAAGCTGGTACGAATAAGTTGGCTAATCCAACCTAGATAAAGTTTAACCAACAATCTAGAACCGAACCTCACGTGTAGCAAGGTAACAAGTTACATGAAGCTGAGGA
>Ga0233431_1006134_pt1 | contig 11053 bp, 9 predicted proteins | sample SI_118_April2016_FD_179867 | JGI IMG/M metagenome (GOLD analysis project Ga0233431, IMG submission 179867) | Seawater microbial communities from Saanich Inlet, British Columbia, Canada - SI_118_April2016_200_MG | ecosystem: Environmental > Aquatic > Marine > Inlet | place: Canada: British...
GTGATACGTATGCGACGCTTGATAATAGTTATATGGAGTCAATATGGTGGATATTTAAACAAATCTGGGATAAGGATATGATTTATAGTGGATACAAGAGTATGCATATATGTCCGAGATGTGAGACTCCTCTGTCAAATTTCGAAGTTACTCAGGGTTACAAGGATGTTACAGATCTTTCTGTTACTTGTAAGTTCAAGTTGAAAGAGGATGCCTTAGAGGCGATTTCTGCTAAAAAGAACGAAGACGTATATGTTCTTGCTTGGACAACTACTCCTTGGACTCTTCCGGGAAATGTAGCCTTGGCTTTTGGGCAAAAAGTTAAATACGTGAAGTTTGCTATCAAAAATTTCTCTGAATATCCTGATGGGACATATCTTGCGGCTGAAAATTTTTATAAAGAAAAATTTGAACATTATGACAAAGTTGGGGAGGGAAAGATGCCGAAGTATGCGATTTTGGAAAAAATTGATCCGAAAAAATTGGTTGGAACTCATTACGAACCGCTATTTGATTTTTATAAAGGGAAAACTGAGGACAAGGCTGTTTATGAGATTCAGCTTGCCGATTTTGTGACGGACCAGGATGGTACGGGAATTGTTCATATTGCGCCGATGTTTGGTGAGGATGACTACCAGTTTGGTTTGAAATATGATCTTGCCATGATCCAACATGTGGAAATGAATGGTTGTTTCACGGAAGACGTGAAACCTTGGGCTGGAGAATTTGTGAAAGGAAAAGATATAGATGTTGCTGTTTGGTTGTTTGACAATGGATTGCTTTTTGAAAAACAGAATTTCAGACATTCTTATCCTCATTGTTGGAGATGTGACACTCCATTGCTCAATTATTCTACTAGATCTCTTTTTATAGAGGTGACCAAGGTCAAAGACAAACTCCTGAAGAACAATGAGAAAATTAATTGGGTTCCGGATCATATCAAGGATGGTCGTTTTGGTAAGTGGCTTGATGGTGCTCGTGACTGGGCTATTTCTAGAAATAGATTCTGGGGAGCTCCGATCCCTTTATGGGAATGTAGCTGTGGAGAGACTTATTGTATTGGGTCTGTGAAAGAGTTGGAAAAAATGTCAGGTGGTAAATTGCCGAAAAACAAAGGTAAATTGGATCTTCACAAACCTTATATTGATAAAGTTAAGGTTAAATGTAAGAAATGCGGAAAGAATGCGACGAGAATTCCTGATGTTTTGGATTGTTGGTTTGAAAGTGGAGCTATGCCTTATGCTCAACTTCATTATCCGTTTGAAAACAAGAAGTATTTTGAGGAGAATTTCCCGGCTAATTTTATTGCGGAAGGCTTGGATCAGACTCGTGGATGGTTTTATACGCTTCACGTGTTGTCTACAATTTTGTTCGATAAGCCGGCTTTCAAGAATGTTGTAGTGAATGGAATTTTGTTAGCCAAAGATGGTGAAAAATTATCGAAGAGAAAGAAAAATTATCCTGATCCAACGCATTTGTTTGATTCGAAAGGAGTTGATAGTCTTCGATATTTCTTGTACAGCTCAACGTCTCCACTTGGTGAGGATGTGAGGTTTTCGGAAGATCATGTCGATGAGGTAGTGAAGAAATTCACGTTAACTCTTTGGAATGTTTATAGTTTCTTTGTGACTTATGCGAATATCGATAAATTCAAGCCTTACGATGAGGCCAAAGCTGCTCGCTTCAAGCCATCAAATAAGCTTGATCAGTGGATTTTGTCTGAGTTGAATGTTTTGATAGAAGAAGTTACGAAAAACATGGATGCATACAATCTTACTTGGGCGACTAGACCGATGCAGGATTTCTTGGAAAACTTGTCTAACTGGTACGTCAGGAGGTCGAGGAGGAGATTCTGGAAGAGCGAGAATGATGGTGATAAAGATCAGGCTTACCAGACTCTTTACATTGTTTTGACTACTTTCTGTAAAATTCTCGCACCATTTATGCCTTTCATATCTGATGAAATTTTCATCAATCTTACTGGGAAGAAGTCTGTACACATGGAAGATTGGCCAAAATCAAAAGATTCTCGAATAGATGATAAGTTGAATAGGGAAATGGCTGCGGTAAGAAAGGTTGTTAATCTTGGTCATAGCGTCAGAGGTAAAGCTAGGATCAAAGTTCGTCAGCCACTTCAAAAAGTTCAAATAGCTCTTCCTAGAGGAATTCAAAAAAAATGGATAAAAGATCAAACAGTTGTCATCCTTGAGGAATTAAACGTAAAAGAATTGGAACTTGTTGATGAAGTAGGAGATATAATTGAACAAACTGCTATGCCTAATGCGAGAGTTCTTGGTCCTAAATATGGCAAGGAAGTCCAACAGATTATCCAGCAAGCTAAAAGCGGGAAATTCATTCTTCAGGCGGGTGGAAAAGTTAAGGTTGGAAAATATGTTCTTGAGAATAATGAAGTAGAGGTTGGATTCAGAGGAAAGGAGGGTTATGACGTTGAAAGTGAAGATGGGGTTGTGGTCATCTTGGATACTAATGTGACCAAAGGTCTCGTTCGCGAGGGATATGCTAGAGAGATTGTTAGATATATTCAAGAAATGCGAAAAGAAGCTGACTTCAATGTGTCTGATAGAATATATTTACTTGTCAGAGCTGAGGGTGAAATAGAAGTTGCCGTGACCGAATTTGCAGATTATATTGAAAAGGAAACGTTGGCCATAGAGATCAGTCAGGCAGGTGAACTTGACTACGATATTGCGAAAGATGTTGAAGTAGAGGGACAACCTGTTAAGATACTTATAAGAAAAGTTTAACCAAATATATATGATGACAATATATCGTATAGTTATAGGGATACTAGTGAATGCAGGAGCTTTGTATGCTGTTACTACGTTTGTTGACGGAGTTACTTATACTGGAGGAATTAAGTTCTTTGTTATTGGAGGATTGGTAGTTGGATTGATCAATGCTGTTGCCAAACCTGTGATAAAGGTTCTGTCTCTTCCTTTTATTTTCATTACCGGTGGATTGTTTTTGATCGTTATTAATGCTGGAGTTTTGTGGTTTTTGAGCTACTTTCTCGGTGTAATCGAATTTAGGGATGTAAGTTTGCTATTCCCAAATTTAGGTAGTTATGCTATAGGAGCTGTTGTATTTGGTTTAGTAAACTTTATTGAAAATTTATTCTTAAAAAAACGAAAATAATATGCGTACTGTACTTTTTGTAACACAAATCATTTTCTCTCTATTATTACTTCTTTCTGTTTTGTCTCAGCAAAGAGGCGGCGGACTTTCTGCTACTTTTGGAGGAGGAGGAAGTTTCCATGCGAGTAAGAGAGGAGCTGAAAAAGTATTACATATTGCGACGATTGTTTTTGCAACTTTGTTTGTCTTGAACTCAGTCGCTTTCCTATTTTTCCAATAAATATGAAATTATTTCGCAAATTGGGGAAGGTTTTTAGATCCTATAGTGATTTTGATAAAGCTGTAAGTTTCGGAGCTTTAGGGATCATTGTTTTGATGTTTATCAAAATGATAGTTTTTCCTTATGGTCTTTTTAATTTTGGAAAAGTTGATATCTATACTGAAGGGCTCGTGAGCGTGAATGGGTTCCAGAATTTGAATCCTCTTTTTGTCGATTACAACATTACTGATCGCGAGGTTTCTAGGTTGGTTTTTTCTGGTTTGATGAAATATGATCCGAAAACAAACGCTATTATTAGTGATATGGCTGATCTGACTATAGATGAGTCGAAGACGGAGTATACATTTATTCTGCATGATGGAGTTAGATGGCATGATGGTGAGCTTTTGACTACTGAGGATGTGTATTTTACTTTTGTTGAGGTTGTGCAAGATCCTACTTTTGCGAATGAAATTTTGAAAGCGAACTTTGATGGGGTTGAAATAGAAGTGATTGATGAAAAGACGATAAAATTCAAAATGGATAAGCCTAATGTTTTCTTTGTTACTAGTTTGGCGACCGGAATTTTGCCAAAGCATATATTGCAGGACGTACCTGTTATGGATCTTCTTCAGCATGGATTCAATAAGCAGCCTATAGGAAGTGGTCCTTATAAAGTTTCTGAACCTATACAGGTTTTCAAGGATGGAAGAATGCAGGTCACCCTGGAGATGAACAAAGAGTATTATGGTTCTAATCCAAAGCTGGATCATTTCAGATTTATTTCTTATCCTTCTGAGGAACAATTGCTTGGGGAGATGAATTCTGTGAACGGTATTGTTAAAATTTCAGGTGAATATGCTTTGCAGGTTAAGGAGGCTGGAGGTTTTGTTTTGATATCTTACGAACTTCCTCAATATATGGGTGTTTTTATAAACATGGATTCTCCAAAAGTTCAGGAAGACAAGGTTCGAATTGCTCTGCAAAAATCTGTATTCAAGGATGATTTGATTGCTCAATTGTCGGATAAGGTTCCTGTCGATACTCCTCTACTTGAATTGGATCATTCGGATGAATGGATATACCAACCAAGTATGGATGTTGCTAATGGTGCTATATTTGATGTTGGATATAGTTATGACAGTATAGATTCTAGGTATAGAACTGATGAGAATGGATCTATTTTGTTGCTGAATTTGATCGCTAGAGAGTTTCCTGAAGGAACGCAACAGGCTGAGGAAACTGATGTAGTTGTGAGTTATTTGGAAAAGCAGTGGAAGGATATTGGTATAGAGATTGAGGTTGAACTGTTGTCTGTGGGTAAGTTGAATGAGAGAATTATGGATAGAAGTTATGATTTATTGTTTATAGGACAGACTCTTGGTTACAATTTTGATACTTACAGTTATTGGCATTCTACACAGGTTGGAGCTAACGGCTTGAATCTCTCTAATTACAAGAGTTTTCAGGTTGATAGTTTGATTGAAAATGTGAGGATGACTTTTGATGTTTCTAAGCGTGAGGAAGAGCTTAAAAAGATTGGTAAACAGATAGCAGAAGATGTTCCAGCAATATTTTTATACAAACCTATTTATTATTACGCTTCTGATGGAAAGGTTGAAGGTATCAATATGGACGGAGTCGCATTTCCATCTGACAGATTTTCGTATATTTCAGACTGGTCTTTCGTTATTTATGACGAGGAAAGTAGTGAATTAGAATGATATTTTACCTTTACTTCTTGGTGGATTTTCGCTATTTATTAAGGGCTAAATTTTTTAAAGACAAAAAAAATGAAAGTAATATTAAATGGAAATGTTCAAAAACTTGGTTATAGAGGAGATATTGTTGAAGTAAAAGATGGTTATTTCAGAAATTTTCTATTTCCAAAGAAATTAGCAGTTGTTGCTACAAAAGATAAGATAGCTTTGGCTGCAAAAAGAAGAGAAAAGATGGTTATGGAGAAAGAACGTCTTCTTGATAATGTCAAAGAAGTTATGGATAAGATTGGTGGCTTGAAATTGGAACTTGTTGCAAAGGTTACTGCCGAAGGTAAGGACACTTTGTACGCTGCATTGGGTGAAGACCCAATCATTGTTGCTATAAGAGCTGCGAGCAACGTTCAGGTAGAAAAGAAACACGTTAAAATTGCAGAACCAATCAAAACTATTGGTGAACATAAGGTGATTATTGATTTTGGTGGAAAAAATAAGGTTGAAGTTACCGTTAACGTAGTCGCTGAATAATATGAAGGTTTTAGGAGTAGATTATGGGAGCAAGAGAGTGGGGATTGCTTCTGGTGATTTGAGTAATAAAATTGCTTTTCCGAAGGCCGTTCTGCTCAATAAAGATGAGGATCAGTTGCTTTCTGATTTATTGAGTTTATGCGAGGACGAAGGTTATGGAGTTGTAGTTTTTGGAGCGCCTTTTCATATGAATGATGAGGAAAGTTCTATTTATAAGGAAGTTGCTAGTTTTGTGGAGAAATTCAAAAAAGCTTTTGTTGAAAGGGGATTGGCATTGAAAGTTGAGTTGTTTGACGAGAGGTTGTCCAGTTTCGAGGCTGATCAATTGATGGAGGATTTTAAGGGTAAAAAAGTGCGTATGAAAGAAGGAGATAGGGATATGTTGGCTGCGAAAGTTATCTTGGAGAGGTGGTTTGATCGGTAGGGTTGACAATCTCTAGTGTTAGGCTATAATCATTCCTTGATGAAAATCATGAATTGAATTAGACTAATCCGGTATGAAAGATTTTCTTGTAATTATAGGGATAATATTAGCTTCAGCGACGTTATTGATTGCTGTCTTGGCTGTTTTTTACAGGTTCAAGAATCGTCTCAGAAGAGTAGCTGAAAAGAAGACTGTTTTGCATATTAGTGTTCCTAAAGAAGTTGAAGCGGGTCCGATTGTTGCGGAGCAGATTTTTTCTGCAATTCACGGGGTTTATAGGGAGATACCTTTTATCAAGAGGTTATTTGGAGATAAACAGGACTCTGTTAGTTTTGAGATCTCTACTGTTGATAAATCTATAAATTTTTATGTAGCTTTTCCCGAAAAATTAAGAAATTTGGTTGAAGGGCAAATATATGCGCAATATCCAGATGCGGAGATTTTGGAGGTTGAGGATTATACGAAAACGATGGACAAAGAGGTCTATCAAAATGCCATAGGAGCTGAGCTTGAGTTCACTGATGCTGATGTGTTTCCTATTAAGAGGTATACGCAGTTTGAAGATAAATTGACGCGTGTGGCTGTGGATCCGTTATCAGGGATTACTTCGACTTTAACAAAATTCAATCATCCATCTGAACAGGCGTGGATTCAAATAGTTGCGACTCCTTTGGCTGATAAATGGAAGATTGTTTTGATTAAGTGTGTGAAGCTTATCAATAAGGGATTTTTCATGAGTATGGATTGGTCTCAGAATGCTTATGCAAAAGTGTATGTTACCAGGAAGTTATGGCCTAAATTTGTATTTTTTCCACTTTATGTTTACTTCTGGTTTAGAGGGATTTTCGTGCGTGCTGGTGTGAAAAATGTTCTTAAGACCGAGGGGATGATGTTGGATCATGATGATGATGTTGGAGAGCAAATGGCTATGAGATCACACGAAAGAGAATCTGAGTCGGATGCGTGTATGGATAAAGTTGTACGTCTTTTATATGACGTAAATATTCGATTGGTTTATGTTCCTAATGAGGGGAATAAACAGAAAATTGAATCAAAAATCAGAGAGATGGCTGGTAGTTTCAAACAGTTTAACCAACCCCATTTAAATGGTTTTAAGATTAAAAAAATTGAGACAGGTTTACATGTAGTTTCTAAATTTAGGAGAAGGGAAGTTGAGGGAGGATTTATTATGAGTAATGAGGAATTGGCTACGATTTATCATCTGCCGAGTATTACGGTGAAAACACCGAATATTACTTGGGTGAGAAGTAGGAAGTTAGAACCACCTGTTGATTTGCCTTTGAGATCTAACACTTCAGATGAGGAAGGATTTACTCTTGTTGGTAAAACAAATTTCCGAGGTAATTTGGCTGAGTTTGGGATAAAGGATAAAGATAGGGGAAGACATATCTATGTAATTGGTAAAACTGGTATGGGTAAATCAACTCTTCTTGAAAATATGATTTATTCTGATGTGATAGAAGGAAAAGGAGTTGGGTTGATTGATCCGCATGGTGATCTTGCTGATACTGTTCTGGGGTTCATTCCACCGAACAGAACGAATGATGTTGTCTTGATAGAGCCTTCGGACAGAGATTTCCCGGTTGCTTTCAATATGCTTGAGAATATTGATCCGGCTTTCAATACAATTGTTTGCAGTGGGCTGGTTGGGATTTTCAAGAAAATTTATGCAGATAGTTGGGGGCCAAGGTTGGAGCATATTTTGAGGAATACAATTCTTTCTTTGCTCGAATATCCTGGCACGACTATGTTGGGGATCACTCGTATTTTGCAGGACGATGCTTATAGGAAAAAGGTAGTTCCGAAGATAACAGATCCTATTGTAAAAAGTTTTTGGGTTAACGAATTTGATAAGATGCAGGATAGGTTTAGGGTCGAAGCGATTTCACCAATTCTGAATAAAGTTGGACAGTTTTTGTCTAGCCCTATTATTAGAAATATCGTTGGTCAGCCAAAAAGTGCGGTTGATTTGAGGTTTGCGATGGATAAGGGAAAGATTGTTATAATTAATCTTTCAAAAGGTAAAATAGGTGAGGATAACTCTTCTCTTCTTGGTTCGATGTTTATTACGAAGTTTCAGCTTGATGCGATGAGTAGAGCAAATACACCTGAGAAAGATAGGAAAGAGTTCTATCTGTATGTGGATGAGTTCCAGAATTTTGCTACTGATGCCTTCGCTACTATACTTTCCGAAGCTCGTAAGTATAAGTTGAGTTTGACGATGGCTAACCAGTATATTGCTCAGATGCCTGACGAAGTGAAAGATGCGGTGTTTGGTAATGTGGGTACTTTGATGTCTATGCAAGTTGGGTTTGATGATGCCGAATATATTTCTCAACAGTTTGGGGAGGAGGTATTGCCTCCTGACCTAGTTGGTATGAGTAAATTTACAGCCTATACGCGTCTTCTTATCGATAATATGCCTTCAAAGACATTCTCTCTTGATACTTTGCCGCCAATCGCTGACGAACCAAATTTGGAGCGTGCAGAAAAGGTGAGAAAAGTGAGTAGAGAAAGATACGCAGCTAATAGAAAAGAAGTTGAAGATAAGATTATGCGGTGGAGCGGAGTGGGGGAGGGTTAATAAAAAATGATAAAAATTTGCTATGGATTTTTTAACTGCCAATCGTTTCGAATATAATTTTCAAGACATTACCTCTATCGAAGAAGGAGAGGAAGTTTTTGAGCTTTTAGATCAACTTTTGAACCCCAATCGTCTTCTGAGTGCGAGATTGAAGGCTGTTGAGGAATTGATAGAATTTGATCTGGAACCTTATTTTCTAAATATGATCATTGGTGCTATTAATGATCTTATTGATCAAGGGGGGTTGGAACTTCATGATTCACCTAAAGGTGTCGCTGGGACGCGTACTGGATCAGAATCAGAAAGGTTGAGGCGTGTTTATCGCAACGTTCGTATCAGAATTATGTGTAAGGATTTTATTGCAGAGGGGACGTTTCCTCGATCTCCAGATGGAACTACTCCTGGTATTTATATTCCTGAAGCTTTGACTTTGGCAACTTTGAGACAAGTTAATGAAACTGTTTGGGGGGCTGACGTAACATATGAATAAAATCAAAAAATTTAGAAATGATTTAAATGAGAAATGGTCTGTTTTGTTTAAAGACAGAAGTTTTAGAATCTCATTTTTGTTTAGTGTTGTTCTCTTCTTTTTTGGACAATACGTTTTGATATCTGCGGCTCAATATAATGATCAGATGTTTCAGGTTGTAACTGTTGGGGATATCATTTTGGATAATATTCCTACTTATAATTTGTCGTTCTTGTTTACCTGGGGAGTTTGGTTCTTTTTGATTCCAGTTGCGTTTTATGCTCTTGCTGTGAGACCTGAATTGGCGCCTTGGGCTTTGAAGACTTATGGTTTGTTTGCTTTGATTCGAGCAGCTTTTATAGTTATGACTCATTTGGGGCCTCCTGAGGGGATGTTATATCTTCAAAGTCCTGAGTTGTTAACAGGAGATGGGCTTTTTGATAGATATGCTTTTTATAATGATCTTTTCTTCTCAGGCCATGTTGGAAATACTTTCTTGGCTGCTCTTATCTTTAGGGCTTATAAATTTAGATGGTTCTGTTTGATTGGATCTATAGTGATGGCTGTAACTGTTTTACTTATGCATGTTCATTATTCGATCGATGTTTTTGCATCTTTCTTTATCACTTATGGTATCTATGCTTTGTCTGACAAAATTTTTCATAAGTGGAACACCAGATTCAAAAGAATTTTGAAAAGAAATGGTGAGGTTAAAATTGGGGGCTTAACCTAGTAACGGTTCTATGCCTGGAAGTATTTTTCCTTCTAGGAATTCTAGGGATGCACCTCCGCCGGTAGAGATGTGAGTGAATGAATCTGCTGGTATGTTGAATGATTTTATTGCATTTATAGTGTCTCCGCCTCCTATTATTGAGGTAACGTCACTTTTTGCGATACATTCTGCTATTGTACGAGATCCTTCTTGGAAAGGTTTCTTTTCAAATACTCCTACTGGACCATTCCAGATCACTGTTTTGGAATCTACTATCATATTGCAAAATTTTTCTGCGCTCCATTTTCCAAGGTCGAAGGCTTTCATATCTCCAACAAAATCTTCTACCCCTACGTTTGCGGTTTCTGTGTCATCTGTGCACTCATCTGCAGCTACGAGGTCATGCGGGAGGATTATTTTCGTTTTGTATTCTTGGCAGTCCATCATTATTTCTTGTGCGAGTTCAACCATGTCGTGTTGAACTAGAGATTCTCCTAGATTGTAACCTGATGCTGTTAGGAATGTATTCCCAATTCCGCCTGCTACTAATATGTGATCTGCTTTGCCTATGAAGTTTTTTATTACACCTATTTTTGAGTCCATTTTTGCTCCACCAAATATGATTGTTAATGGATGGCTTGGGTTATCCAGAACTTTGCTTAATTCTTCTATTTCTTTTTCCATTAATAGTCCTGCGTATGCTGGAATGTATTCCGCTATTCCCGCTGTTGATGCGTGTTTGCGATGAGCGGTTCCAAATGCGTCGTTTACAAAAATATCTCCTAACGTAGAGAGTTCTTTTGTGTATTGCATGTCACAACTTTCTTCTTCTTCGCGGAATCTTATATTTTCTAGCATCAACATGTCTCCGGCTTTCATTGCTTCGACTTCGTGGTGAGCCGTGTCGCTTGTTATGGCGTCGATTTTTTTGACTGGTTTTTTTAGAAGACTTTCTAGTGCTCTTGCTACTGGGTCGAGACGTAATTCGTCGACGACTTTTCCTTTTGGTCGACCAAGGTGGCTTATTATTATTAGTTTGACCTTTTTTTCCAAAAGATAATTGATTGTTGGCAAAGCTTCTCGAATACGAGTGTCGTCAGCAACTTCTCTGTATCCATTTTCGTCTGGTTCTGTAAGTGGTGTATTGAAATCTACCCTGAGTAGGATGCGTTTTCCCTTGATGTCTTCTAGGTCTTTAATTGTTTTTAGATTCATTGTTTATGAGGTCAAAGTATTTTGACC
>Ga0233431_1006135_pt1 | contig 11052 bp, 9 predicted proteins | sample SI_118_April2016_FD_179867 | JGI IMG/M metagenome (GOLD analysis project Ga0233431, IMG submission 179867) | Seawater microbial communities from Saanich Inlet, British Columbia, Canada - SI_118_April2016_200_MG | ecosystem: Environmental > Aquatic > Marine > Inlet | place: Canada: British...
TCCTCTAACTTGATCTATTGAAAAAACTTCTGAAGGAAAATTTGAAGGGATTGAATTGAAAGAATTCTTAAGATCATCAACGACTTCTTCGCTATTTTTGTCTGATACTAAGATATACACAGTTTTTCCATCCGCAAGATAGAAAACGTTCCCAATCCTGTATGGCAATTCTAAAGACTTTGTCGCCATGGCTATCTGTTTCCCTTCTAAAGAAGGTGGCGCATATATTATCTGGTCTATTGAAACACCTTGTCCTTTACTGATAAGTTGCCCTTCAACAATTTGAAAGTTTAGTTTTCGTTTATAGTCTACAGTTTTCTCTGCAGATTCAGATACTGAGAACGCTGCAAATTCATCGTTCAAAGCGATAACCAATTCTGAAGAACCCAGAGATCCAGAAAGAGCAATATACTGATACCCGAACCCAATCAAGAACATGAAAATAACACTCCCAATTATTATTCCAAAAATAAGACTCAACGGAGTAGACATCTGTCCTTTATTGTTCATAGTACGTTATCCCCACATAATCTTTGTAGGCAGTAATAAGAATTGATTCACCGTTAGAAACACACTCAGGGTTTCCTGCTTCTGGCTGAAAATGTTCAATCCCAAACTTTTCTTTATCAAACAAACCAAGCGGATAAAGATACAAGTTATTTGAGCTATCAGTCACTAATTGCATGGTGTCTGCTACCTCTTGTGAACAAGGATTCCCATCATCAACACAATTAAACGCTTGTTCAGAATCATAGAAACATAATTTTTCTACTTTTGTTGGTAATTCAAGCTCATACACTTTTGCTGATCCTTCATCATAATTTCCAAACGTATCAATATTATTTTCAATATCTCTTATTGAGTCGAGCATAGAGACATAATCTGCTTGAGATCCAAGATCCATAACCCATCGCGCCCCGAAGAATAATATCATAGCACCAACCACCAAGGCGAATATTAAAACCAAAGGTAACCCCATTAACTGCCCCTTATTTCTCATATAAGAGTTTAGGCAACTTTTGTTTATAAACTTTACTGCACTAGTAAATTTGAATTTCCAAGAGAGACAAATAGTGGAGAATACTCCTTAACTAAATCCAAAAGATTTTAGTGTTAGTCTTCTAATATACCATGTAACAGTTTAATGATATGTTCAAATTCCAACTTATTGGAATTGATATACTCTTCCTTTACAAAAATCCCATCATAAGAAACCCTATTTCTAACATTTTTCAATGCATGCATTATTTGAGCCTCATATTCATATTGAGGAAAATTGTGTTTAAAGAAAGAAATCAAACATTCATGATTGTCTGATTTTAAACCATTTTTAAGCAACAACGCAACTAACAGTTCCTTTAATACTTCATAATAATCTGTGGCAATTATTGATGCTGTTTCTTCATCAAGTCCAATATTTTTTGTTACCTTTAACCGTATATCACACATCTTTCGTATCGACGCAATCTTTTCCTGATCTGGTTCAATATTCTTGATATGCTCTTGCAAACAAGTACTCCAATGCATAATTTCTTTCATTGTATCTTTATGAACCCTCTCAACTTTACACCATTAAAAATATTGTTCAACAATTCTTTTGATAAGTTCTCCAAATTAGGTTCAAAAAAGAGATTTATTTTATGATGTAACAATTTCTCAAACTTCTTTAGATTATACTTTGATTCTTTGGCTTGCACAAAAAGATCTATATCACTATGTTCATCATACTCCGCTTTTGCAAAAGATCCAAAAAGAACAATACATCTTGGGTTACATTCTTTTTCAAGATAATCAAGCAATCCATCTTGTATAAGTTTTTTTAGAAATTCCTGTCTTTTATAAAATCTGTACATATCATTAGTTTCATTCGCTCTAAAACTTGGAAAAACATTTTTTTTATGTTTAATGACCAATTCTTTATCTAAAAGATTATTGATATGATAGCTTACGGTTGTTTTAGGAATGTTGAGCTCTTTCGCAATACCTCTAATCTGAAAGTCTTTCGTCGGATTTTCAAAGAATAGGTTCAGTATTTTTTCTTGTACCATTTTTTAGTCCATATGTCCAATATTTAAGGACACATATAAATGTTTCGCTTTTTAGGAGATCTAAACAGACAGAGGTTTAAGAATACTCCTTAACTAAATCCAAAATATTTTCAGCAAATGACAGATACCACCAATATTGGTTCAAGTCCTTATTGGATGATGATGTTCCTTGTTATGCTGATTGTTCTGTTTTCTGTGAACATTTATTGAAGGGTAAAACTCATTTCTGGAAGAAATTTTATCGAGAAGGCACATACTAAATCAATGCAGTTAAATCAACGAGATACGTTGCAAAGTTTCCGAACGTATCTTCACAGATAATATTATACTCTAAAGCTTCCAAGCTTGCTTCATGTTCTGTTAATCCATCACCAGTCATGCTTGTTCCTTCACCGAACGTGAACGCTGTATTCGCATACTCACATGTTGACTCTTCGCTCACTCGTAAGAATAATACATTGAACGCTGTATCAACATATACTTCTTCAATGGTTGGTCCGCCTGTGTCAATATCAATAGAAATTTCTGTTTTATTTTCTGCCCTATTCCCAGCAATATCCTGACAAGCTATATAGTATGTATACTCTCCTTCGATAAGTTTTAATGGTTGTGTATGCATGGAACTATTACTGTTCAAGAAAGGTATCATTCCATTATACCCAACATCTTCCAGGCTAAACCGACATTCTGCTTGTCCATTTTCTGCCCCTTTGTTGGTTTCAACTTCTAACATAAGATCAGTTCCATAGAACAACCCTGAAGGACCGACGCTTGTAATCTCTAATGGAGACTCAGTACTCTTTGTAACAAACTTAAAACTATTTTCGTTTATGTTTCCTGATTGATCTTCACATCTAAAATAGTAATTATTGATTTCACTGTTCGAAACTCCGGTCAACGTTGTTGAACATTCATACGTTCCATAGAACGCTGATGATTGTTGAAACCCTGACGTTGGACATTTCATTTCTCCACCCATAAACTGATACCCTGTATCATTGTTCGCCCATCTACAAGTTGATGGTTCATTGGTATACACTGCAAAATTTAATGTATCAAGTTCATATTGCATGTACGAGCCTGAGGTTACCGAAGTGAACGCAACCTCTGGAGGGGTCAAGTCTGGCGTTGTATCGACAGTGAATCTGATAAAATAATCTCTTTCGTTCGCATTCCCGATCGAGTCCGCACACCGTACATAAACAGTATGCACACCTTCCGTTACTGCAATAATTTGTTCTTCAGTTACCTCATCACCTAGAGAGAAAAGGATAGAATGATTATACAGATACATATTTTGACCAAAGAAACTATTCATAACCTCAAATTCTGTGTCTGGTGTAGTTGTATATTTACACTGTGCTGGTTCATCAGTATTGATAGCCAACTGTATCGGCGTGAATGCTTTTATTTTTTCTTGAATTTCAAACCCTTTATTACCTTCTTCCGTTACTTCCTTTAAAGTTAAATCTTCATTCAATAAACTTGAGATAGGTGTAATGATTGGCGAGTTTACATCATTCGCGTTTAACGATACACACGTTTCATTCTCTGTTCCAACATTAATTATATCACAGGATGCTCCTAAAGATTTACACTTATATTCTGAGCAAGGCGTGTTTGGATTATTACACTCTTCACAGTTTTCTCCGCCCGCTGGCGGCTGCCATAGATTACATTCTGCTGTGTATGTCATCGTTGTTTCATTTTGGAACCCATATTCCACTGCTAAATATGCTACCGCAGCAATGGAAGCAACATTTGCAACCTTTGAGATGGTTCCCGCTGTCTTTGCTGTTTTAATACTCTTAGAAATTTTAGTCCAAGCCTCAGATGCCTCGAGAAGAGCATCACCTTTAATACCTTTATCAACTTTCTTACCGAACAATCCTAGAAGAGGAATAGCCGATCCAATCCCACACGACACATCTCGACCTAGCGTTTCTTTCAGAGTCCCTTTCGCTTCCGAAAGCGTCCCTGGTAAGGCTAATGCTTGTTGTCCTGTTTGTAAAGCAGTAGTTGCAGTTGGTTTTGTATCAACACGGTATGGAACTTGTGGCGCCAATAATGGATTTTCTGGTGATTTTGAAAGCCTTCCAATACATCTTTGCTCAACATTTCTCGCTTCTTCTGTACATCCTGCATATAATCCTCCACTTAGAGTACTACATTCTTTGTTTTCATAAGCAACTTTCTCACTCTCACATTTTTTTTCAATTTCCTCTTCAGTTATTCCACCAGAACCAGCAACAGCTTCAGCTTCATCAACACATATATTATATTTTGCTAACTTACCACCAATCTTGAGACAATCTCTATATTCTTTATTTGCATCATTATCTATCCTACCAGCCTTAGACAAAGAAGCACAATCACCAAAATGAGTATGATAACATTTCTTTACATCTGGAGTTGCCGTATTATAACTTTCCAATGCTCCACCTACTAATCCCACAGGAGCAGCAACACCACCAGCCAACGTCGACAATGCTTGTGTTGCTTTAAGATCTTTCCTTGCAACATCAGCGGCAGCCTGAGCAGTATCAGCAGCATTACATTTAACAGCCCCAGTTATCCCTCCAATCAACATAGAACCAAGACCTATATACGTCGCTGGATTCTTAATAAGTTTCTGACTATGGAACCCCACAAACGCGCCTTCATCAACATCATCAATATTTGATAAATAATCCCAATCTCCAAGATCACTTGCTTCTAACTCATCAACATCAAAGAAAAATTGTTCATCTAATAATGTGCTCGTTAATCCATCATACCCAGCATCACCTATATAATTGAAGTATGCTCCACAATCTCCCAAACTTTTACAGACTGTGTTTTGTTGCACTAACCATTCTTTGGATGTGCACCCATCCGGACTCTCTTGAAGCATTTTCCAATTATTCACGTTCGCTCGCGTCCGTCTTCCAAAGATATTCTTCGTTCCACCTATCCTCCATGTTGCTGTACATTCAGTTGTTGCTTCAGAACACACGCTCGATGATGAGACATCATCCGCAGCCCCAGTGTCTGACCAGAATTTTAATCCAGGCGGCACTTGAGGCAAACAAATACCTGCAGAAGTTTCATCATCCCCAAACAATTCCAAAGCTTTCAATTCTTCTTCTGTCCGTGGTCGTACATCTTCTGTCCAAAAACAATCTCTCGCATCTTCATCAGTACAACAATTAAACCGTTCTGTCATTCCAGTTTCAGGATCATTACACGGGCTACATTCATTCCTATTTTCTCTACACGCTGCTTCAACATAATCACTCGTTGGATCCAGGTTCAATGATTCCAAATTACTAAGCGTGTCTTGGCTTAAGATTCCATTGATACAAAGTTCTTCCCTAAAGTCTGCACATGATTCAGTTACTTCTTCTCCATTGATACATAGATGTCGATAATGTCGAGAACCGACTGCATCCATTCCTTCCCCAGGTCGTGAATCAAAGATACACCATGATTCTCCGTTCAATCGTGACTGTCCTGATAATGGGCTTGCATCATGCTCGAACGTTTCTCCACAATTAAGATCCACGCATGCAACATCCCCAACAGCCATAACATTCAGTGTATCTTCACCACACGTCATCCCTCGTCCATAATCACAGTTCCCACAAGTAGGATCATTAGGGCTTGAAGCAGTACAAGAATCAATCTCTTTTAACACATATCCACTATTGTACGATTTTCGTGCATCAGTACTATAAATATTTTCTCTGTTCCCGCACGAATCATACCAATATATTTTTCCTTGATAGCAACCAGTTGTTTGTTGCTTTGCACAGTCGGTATTCAAAAGATCATTAGAACAAAGCACATTTTCATGAAACCCTTCAATGGTCAAGTTTGTTCCTGGTTCCGTTTCTCCAACACCACATTCTTCTCTTGTAACGAATGAAGCACTATCTCCTTGAACACAACATCCAAGATCTTTATTTTTCACCACTGAAAGACACGCTGCTTCTGTAGGAATAGTAGGATCAAAATCTACTAACGCATCTTCATACTGTGACCCAACAGATTTACACTTAACTTCTGTCACATAGAATGCTTGATCAGCAATGGTACAACATCCTAACTGACACTGAGGAATATCATCAATAGAATCCGAGCTCCATGTTGTTCCTCGTTCATCTTCACAGGTTGCTCGTGGAGTGTTTGCAAAACACGTTCCATCATCAGAAGTAAAACATGTTCCAACCTGACAATAAGACGTTTGTTCACACCCAGTGTTTGTTGAAAGATAATTAGAATCACATTGCTCTTGGTCAGTAAAAATACACCACTCACCAGAACTTGTCCGTTCACAGCATGCATCTAAAGCAGAAACAGAACTAACAAAAAAGATCATTACCAATAAAGCTAAGACTATCCCTCTTTTCAGTTCCATCATTTACTAAGTATCTAATTATACTCTTTAATTTATAAAAGTTTGGCTAAAAGAAAAATATTAAACGTTTGCTTCGCCTTGAACAGCGAACTGGAAAACATAATCTTGTTCTCTCATTTTTAATTGATAAACTGTGTCAGGGTACGGTTTATGCTTATAGATTGTGTACTTGCTTAACTTTGAAAGCATGTATAGAAGTTGATCAAAATCTCCGATCGTTGCATGCTCATTGACAATATCCTGCGATACTTCATACAATTCCCCAAGCGGCACATTCAATGTTTCTGAGAATTCATCCTCGGACGCAACATCATCCCCTCTTGTAATTTCTACAGGATAATAAAGATCAAGAGTTACACTATTTCTATTGATAGCAACATCTAAATCCCATTCCGTTGCCGCTTCCGCATCATCACTATACTCATACACATTGATACACGTTTGTAAAGCCTGATTGATTGATTGTGTAAGTTCTTCTTCCATATGATTTACGGTTAGAAGTCTGTTCCTACAGGTTGGTATCCCTTCCTGATTCCAACAAAGATAACTTACTTGCGAATCGTTAAACATCCTGAACGTGTCAGGCCCAGTAGATAAATACCCACCCTGTAAACCAAGGATTGTAACATAATCCATTCCTACTTCTTCTAAACAACCAGTAATATGCTCATCAACATCTCGTAATTCTGAAGCAGCATCTGACGGCGTTAATAATGGCGGAATAATGTTTGCCTTTGTTAGAACAAAATAAAGAACGACTGCAGTGACTAACACAATTCCTAGAATAATGAATATAGTCATCTGTCCTCTTTTGTTCATTACCATTGTATCTGTTTTAGTATATATTTAAAGGTTTTGATTACCTATCGATACCAGAACAGATCTTATTGAAAAATTTTCTATTTTTCTTGAGCAAAATTTATTAAAGACTTTCTCCTAAAGAACTATACGATTATCCACAAATACGTTCAGTACCAAAAAGATATTGGTCTGACCTTAAATCTAAACTTACTCTAGAAGGATTTGAACCGTACGATAAAATCGTACAGTTGAAAATGCCTGCAGAAGATGGTAAACTAAGTCAAAGGCTAAGGGAAGAAGGAAGTGAGGTGGTGATAAATTGTCACCGACTGAAATTACGTGCATCTGATGGAAAATATTATTCTACAGATGCTGCAAACACTAAGACTATGTTTAGAATTATACAATCTATCCCTTCTAAAAAGGCAGAACCATTCAAACAGTGGGGTCAAATACATACCCTTAACCAAGAACAGCTTAAAGGTTTTGATTACCCTCGTTTGTAACGTCCCACTAATTCTGTTTTTTCTAAGACATGTCCCTGCATTGCTTGTTCAACTTCTGTTTTTGTTGCGCTCAGCGACAAATCAAGTTCGATGTCTAACGCGTATAGCTTGAAAAAATATCTATGTTCTCTGTCTGGCGGGCACGGACCCCCGTATCCATTCACTCCACTTGTGTTTAATCCTTGAATTCCTGGTGGTTCTTGTCCTTCAGAAATGGTTGTTGTTATTGGTGGAATATTGAACACGACCCAATGATCCCACATCCCATCTTCTCTAATATTTTTCGGCACGTCTGGATCATCCATAATTAAGACCAAACTTTTTGTGTTTTCTGGAATGTTTGTAATAGTTAATGGAGGGTTTATGTTTGCCCCATCACACGTATACTTGCTTGGTATGTTTCCCTGATGCTCAAATTCAGAACTCGTTAATTGCATTGTCATTGTTGTACACCCTCCCATGATAATAAATAAGGTTAGGAACAGTACTAATTTCTTAACCATATAACAATACCAGAAAAAGAAACATATAATTCTTTCGGTTCTCAGTATCCATGTTTTTTCAAATACTTCTCTAAATCCTTGTATCCTTTATCTCTATCTAAGACACATAATATTTTCACATACTGTTTATCAACAACATAAACAAGTCGTTTAGCTTTTCTCTCATCAGCAAAGCGAATACGAAAAAGAAAAAGAGTATATCCATTAATTCTTTTAAAACGAAAAGGATTAATTTTCAAAAGAAGCAATTTCTTTTTTACTATATCCAGTGCAGATGGACTTAAATCTTCAAGCTGTTTCAAAAAGAAACAAGAAGGTTTTAGAACATAATTCACTTGTCTTTTCTCCCAAGCTTCTGTAATAGTTCTTGTTCAGTTCCATAAAGATCATCCTTTTCTGTAAGTTCTAGAAGTCTTTGTAGAAGAACAAGTTCCTTTTTTGAAATCTTGGGTTCATCGAATACTTTTTCACGCAACGTATCCTTTATCAAATCCTGAACTGTCCCATAACCTTTTCTTGTAGCATAGGACCTAGCTGAGGTAAGAAGTTTCTTAGGTATACGTACATTTATTGGAGTATTCATGGTACCTATTGGTATCTCTGAATATATAAGCTTTTTGTTCTCCATAATCACCAATATGGATTAAGCTTTTATCAAGAGAATGTAAGAATTATTGAAATATTTCCTAGATATTGATAACATAACTTCCTTCATTCCCAAAAGTATCTTGACATGTTAGATAGTATGTTGTTAAATCTGTTATCCCGAACGATCCTGAAACTGCGGTTCCGGCACCATATGTAAATTCTTCAAAGTAGAATTGACAGCTTGCAGATTCATCTATATCATAAACAACAATACCTTCTTGCACATATAATCCTGTTAACTGTGGCGCATCATCATCTACTTCTATCGTGAATGAAATTTGTGAAGTATCTTGGTTGCCCGCGACATCCATACAAACAATATCATAAACATAATTTCCTCCTGGTAAACCTTGCAAGGATTGCGTGTGTACGTTTGCTTCAGTGTTAAAGAAAGGAATACCTCCGTAATTACAAATCGCTTTCCCATTCTCTGCACCAACCGATGTTTCTGCATAGAGTGTTACTTCGGGAATATAGATTGTCCCATTCGGCCAGACTCTATCCAGGCTTAATGGTTGCGTGCTGAACAAACTGAACGGATAATTCTGTGCGTTCTTGTTACCAGATGCATCTTCACAAGCAAAATAATATTGGTTAGATCCATTAACTACATTCAAAAAACCATGACATTCATTATCAAAAAGTGTTGTATCTGTTGTAGGGACGGCAGGACAAGTAAAAGAATATTCCATAAGGTCAAATTCCACGTCTGTACTAGACCACTTACATGAATCTACAATTTCGTTCAAGAATAAACTTATTGATGTTTGATTAGCTTCTGCCTGAACATATCCATTGTTAAGAATACTTGTTGTTTCAATCGATGGAGGAGTAATATCATCCCCTCCCGTTGTTTCAATTTCAATAACGAACGCATCAATATTGTAATTACCACTGTTGTCTTGACATCTGACATAATAGGTAAACTTCTCATTCGGTGTCAAAATTCTTGACTGATTATGCACATAACTATAGTACGAGTCTGGGAGGAAATTCACCATATCTTCAAAAGTTTCTCCAATATTACTATCAATCTTACACTGGCCTGGTTCATCAAGCTTGATTCCAAAAGTAACGGTTTGGTAAGGATGAACTTTCTTATTGAAAAGCAAGGAATTATCAGGTTGAAACGTATAATCTCCCGTACCTGAGGAAAGATATCCACCGGTATCTTGCATTCCTACATCATTCATATCTTGAGAAACATCAACCATGAACTCTAATATTTGCGGATGGTTTACATCATTAACTTCTATTCCAATACACTTAGGCCTATCCGTTCCTACATTCTCCGCAATATAATCACAACGTGATCCTAAAGATCTACATTTATATTCTGTACATTCATACCCTCTCAAAATATTTCCCTGATTATCATCGATAGCAAGTCCACCTTCAGAAACAGGAAGATCACAAAGCTTACAATAATCAACCCCCAGGGGTGGTTGCCACGCTTCACAGTGTGCGACTATGCTTGCTTCCTCGGTCTTTCCACCCGATGCTAAGATTGCCGAGACACCCGCGATTACTAAAGCAACGATTGAAGCCACCCAACCCACTGGCCCCATACTTGCAGTCACTCCTGCCACTGATAAATATATTCCTGTTGCAGTCACACCAGCACCTATCGCTGAACTAATAACCAAAGCTTTAGCTTTTTGTTGACGTTCTATCGGATTAGCAGTACTAGATATTTCTGTCCACGCAATCGTTGTCGTTATTGCTGTTACCAAAGCTGAACCAACCGCTGCCGTATCCGCCCCAACAGTTGCAGCATCTTTTAATCTCAAAGGATTAAATTTATCAAGATTTTCAAGCTTTGTTCCAGCATTTTTTAGAGCCTCTTTTGCTGCTGTTGATGTTTCCTTCGCAATAGTAACTCCTTGTTCTGCAGCAGCTGAAGCCGCTTTAGTAGTCGCTACACTTTTCACTGCTTCCGCTTGCAGTCCGCCAAGCATTGCTTCTTGAACAGCCTTCTGTGCTGCCGTATGTGTAATCCCTGTTTTAATAGTATACTGAATCACTGCAACATGAGCTATTGCCCCAAGACCACTAATAATTCCTAAAGCAATAACACCACCAATATTCGCCCCTATTTCATTCAATTCTTTGTTCTCTTGCGCTAATGATAAACCAACCAACCCGCC
>Ga0233431_1006141_pt1 | contig 11041 bp, 7 predicted proteins | sample SI_118_April2016_FD_179867 | JGI IMG/M metagenome (GOLD analysis project Ga0233431, IMG submission 179867) | Seawater microbial communities from Saanich Inlet, British Columbia, Canada - SI_118_April2016_200_MG | ecosystem: Environmental > Aquatic > Marine > Inlet | place: Canada: British...
TTTTAGGGTGCTTGATAATTGGATTTTTGTTTGGAATTATTGCAATTTCACAATTAATAGGGTCTAGAACAAGGTTGATGATGATAACTGGATTTCTTGGAGCTTTTACAACTTTCTCTTCATTTGGTTACGAAACTTTTGCTTTGATTCAAAACCAAAAATATTTTTTTGCATTAGTGAATATTTTAGTTCAGGTTATAGGCAGTCTAATTGCTGTTTGGATTGGTTATGCTGTTTCAAAAATGATAGCTAAATGGAGTTGATTTATGTTATTGCAATATTTGATGATTGGAGTTGGTGGATTTTTTGGGGCAATTTCCCGTTTTTTTGTTTCCACACAGGTTCAAAAGCTTTCAAATTCATTTTTTCCTTTTGGAACATTGACTGTCAATATGCTCGGGTGTTTGTTAATTGGCTTTCTATTTGGAGCTGTAAATAGCACTCAACTATTTAGTCTAAGTGTCAAACATCTATTAAATACAGGTTTTATTGGAGCTTTTACTACATTTTCCACATTTGGGTATGAAACTTTTATCCTAATCAGAGATAAAAAATTCATACAAGCTTTAGCCAATATTTTAATACAAATAGTTGTTGGGATACTGGCTATCTCTCTTGGATATTGGGTATTTAATATTTAATATAAAAAAAGGCAAATTCATGAAAGAACATCAATATAAACTTTTAAGAATTTTTATTAATGAAAATGAACGCTATGCAAAACAGTCACTCAGTGATTGGATACTAAAAAAAGCCTTAGACGACGGTATTGCTTCGGCAACTGTTTTTAGGGGACTCGAAGGTTTTGGAAGAGAAAGAAAAATCCATACTACCAGAATATTGGCATTATCGATTGATCTTCCGCTTGTAGTCGAAATTACTGATAGTGAAGACAAGATTAGAAAATTGCTTGAAAATATTGAGCCAGCAATTGCTCATGGAGTCGTAACCATAGGGGATGTTACCGTAAAATTCTATGGTAAAAGGAATTTAAAATAAGTATTGATTTGATATCCCCATTGGATGGATATATTTTAATATGTCAGTTTATCCTAGACTAGATTTGCTTGACAGAAGTTTTTCCGCACGATCAAATCTAGACTTCACTCTGCGAATTACGCTTTGACACGTTTGGCTTTGCTGGTTTGCTCAGCCAAAACTAAGCTAGCAATTGCAAAATAAAAAAGCTTAAAAATTCAGATTTTTTTAACTATTATTTATTAATAGTTAAAATTTAACACAATTATTTAGTTGGTCCTATGAACTTTAGAAAGTATGGTGAAGCGCTAGAACACTTAGTTGTAGAATGTATGAATGAAAAAAGCTATACTCGCTCTGCAATTTTTATGCGAGGCTTCCTATTTTTTATTTCAAGGTTTTACCGAAATGTAGTTCAGTTCAGACATTGGCTTTATGATAAAGGTATATCCAGAAGGCATCCTTTAGGTTGCCTGGTTGTTAGCATAGGCAATTTAACATGTGGCGGAACAGGAAAAACACCTGTAGTGGAGGTTTTTTCTAGAACTCTCTCTAAAAAGGGAAGAAAGGTGGCAATTCTCAGTAGAGGCTATAAATCTAAGGATAGATCTTTTATCGAAAAAATGAAAGCACTCAGTAATTCTAAAAAAAATGAAGTCCCTCCAAGGATTGTCTCTGATGGACAAAATCTTTTACTTAATTCTGCGACTGCTGGAGATGAGCCATATATGCTAGCATCAAACTTAAAAAATGTTCTTGTTTTTGTTGACAAAGATCGAGTTAAATCAGGAAGATTTGCTATTTCCGAATATGAAGTAGATACCTTAATATTGGATGACGGATTTCAATATCTTGATCTAAAACCACATATTAATATTGTTCTGGTTGATTCCACTTCACCTTTTCACAACCACCACGTCCTTCCACGTGGACTACTACGCGAACCTATAAAAAACATACGACGTGCCGATTATGTTTTCCTTACAAAATCAAACGGTGGAAATCATTTAAGACATCTCAAACGTTTTATTGAACATCACAATAGGCATGCCGAAATCATTGAATGTTGTCATAAACCACAATATTTAGAAAATGTGTTTAAAAAAGATGAACAATTACCATTAGCATCGCTTAAAGGTAAAAGGATTGCTACAGTTTGTGGAATTGCAAGCCCAACAGGCTTTGAAGAATTTTTATCTGACAGAGGTGCAGAAATAGTTTACAAAGAACGCTTTGCTGACCATCACACTTATACGCAACAAGAAATGATTGATTTTGTTAATAACACTAAAGAAGCAGGAGCCGCCTGGATATTGACAACAGAAAAAGACGCGGTAAGAATGCCACGAATGGGGCGTCGGGATATCCCTTTTTATTTTCTAAGAATAGAAATCGATATTCTTAGTGGGCTTGAAAACTTTGATCAATGTATCTCGCGAATTTGTTTTAGATAGTTTGAGCCTGTCTAGTTACAAATTGTCTCGCCTTCAATTGCCATACTGCAGTAATTAGTTTATTGGTCTTATGAGAGTACTGTTTAAGACCATACGAAACATCTAAATTTCATATGCCGGTTAAGTTGTTTATTTTAAATGGATTAAAAATGAAAAACATGCAAGATACAAAAAAGTCTATCCTTAAAGTCAATAACCTTTCTGTTGATTTTTGTGTAGAAAAAAAATGGAGGCCCGCTGTAAGCAATCTTTCTTTTTCGCTCTATAAAAGTGAAATTCTAGCTATTGTTGGTGAAAGTGGATGTGGAAAAAGTGTTACTTGTTTATCGCTTGGCAAACTTATTGATAACTCCGCTGGACGCTATTCAAGTGGAAATATTAATTTATATTATTGTAATAAAAAACACGATATTCTTTCAATGTCAAAAAAGGAACTTAGAAAGATTCGCGGGAAAAAGATTGCATACATTTTTCAGGAACCTTCTGTTTCTTTAAATCCCGTGTATAGAGTAGGAGAACAGGTCGCTGAAGCTATAATAGTCAACAGAAATGATGTTGATAACATTGAAAAAGAAGTTGTTGCGCTGTTTGAAATGGTTGGAATCCCCGAACCGACTCAAAGGATATTTTGCTACCCTCATGAATTAAGCGGGGGAATGCAGCAGAGAGTTATGATAGCTATGGCGTTAGCAGGCAAACCAGATATCCTCGTTGCTGACGAGCCGACTACAGCCCTTGATGTAACAATTCAAGCACAAATACTTCAGTTACTAAGTGATATTAGAACTAAAACTGGTATGTCCATTATTATTGTAACACATAACTTAGGTATTGTCGCCGAATTGGCTGATCGTGTAATTGTAATGTATGCAGGACAGGCTGTAGAAGAAGCAAAAACAGAGGACTTATTTAATTTTATGCACCATCCATATACCCGTGCATTGCTTTCTGTAATACCAAGACTTGGTCAGTCAAAAAAACGATTAAAAACTATCCCTGGCACAGTGCCTTCTCCAGACAGTTACCCTAAGGGGTGCCGCTATTACGAAAGATGTGATCTTTGGGAAACGTTGAATGATCAGGAGAAGTCTACCTGCATAAATAACCCCCCTTGTCTTCATAAGCATAACACAAGTCATTTTAATAGATGTCACTTTTGGTATTTGGCCAAATGACAACTCTGAAATTTTATATTTAAAAAACTTCAAATTATTTTATAAAAGTAGTTTGCAATAGTTTTAATGACCTTTAGTTTAAAAGTCCTTTCATTTGATATTAGAAACGAGGGGAAGTTCTTTGATATATTTGAGAATTGAATTGTGCGGATATCCCGCAAAGTCAATTTATGTACCATAGGTATTTTTACCTAAGGTATAACTTTTAAAGTTTAGTAGTTCACTTTATGGACAAGATTAAAACTTTATATAAAAAGATTATACGCAAGAGGATTTTCCGGCTTTGCCGGTATAAAATCTAAACTTGTTTAGTTTTTTATGGAGAGTTTGATCCTGGCTCAGAACGAACGCTGGCGGCATGGATTAGGCATGCAAGTCGAACGATGAAACCAAGCTTGCTTGGTGAATTAGTGGCGAAAGGGTGAGTAACGCGTGAGTAACCTGCCCTCAAGTTTGGAATAATTCTCCGAAAGGAGGACTAATACCGGATGTGGTTATAATATTGCATAATATAATAACTAAAGATTTATCGCTTGAGGATGGGCTCGCGTCCCATTATGCTTGTTGGTGAGGTAACGGCTCACCAAGGCTCTGACGGGTAGGTGGTCTGAGAGGATGGTCACCCACACTGGGACTGAGACACTGCCCAGACTCCTACGGGAGGCTGCAGTCGAGAATCTTCCGCAATGGGCGCAAGCCTGACGGAGCAATGCCGCGTGTAGGATGAAGGCCTTTGGGTCGTAAACTACTGTCACAGGGGATGAATAAATGACAGTACCCTGAGAGGAAGCCACGGCTAACTACGTGCCAGCAGCCGCGGTAATACGTAGGTGGCGAGCGTTGTTCGGATTTATTGGGCGTAAAGGGTTCGTAGGGGGTTTTTTAAGTTTGATGTGAAATCCCGAGGCTTAACCTCGGAACTGCATTGAAAACTGGAAGACTTGAGTACCGGAGAGGAAAGCGGAATTCCTGGAGTAGCGGTGGAATGCGTAGATATCAGGAAGAACATCGATAGCGAAGGCAGCTTTCTGGCCGGTAACTGACCCTGAGGGACGAAAGCGTGGGTAGCGAACAGGATTAGATACCCTGGTAGTCCACGCCGTAAACGTTGTGTACTTGGTGTGGGGGGATTCAACCCCCTCCGGATCGTAGCTAACGCGTTAAGTACACCGCCTGGGGACTACGGCCGCAAGGCTAAAACTCAAAGGAATTGACGGGGGCCCGCACAAGCGGTGGAGCATGTGGCTTAATTCGAGGCAACGCGAAGAACCTTACCCGGGTTTGACATATAGATGCCATCCATGGAAACATGGATTTCCTTCGGGACGTTTATACAGGTGCTGCATGGCTGTCGTCAGCTCGTGTCGTGAGATGTTCGGTTAAGTCCGGCAACGAGCGCAACCCGTATCGTTAGTTGCTACCAGGTAATGCTGGGCACTCTAGCGAGACTGCCCGTGTTAAGCGGGAGGAAGGCGCGGACGACGTCAAGTCAGTATGGCCCTTATATCCGGGGCTGCACACGTGCTACAATGGTCGGTACAGTGGGACGCAAGATCGCGAGGTTGAGCAAATCCCCAAAGCCGGCCCCAGTTCAGATTGGAGTCTGCAACTCGACTCCATGAAGTCGGAATCGCTAGTAAAGGCGTATCAGCAATGGCGCCTTGAATACGTTCCCGGGCCTTGTACACACCGCCCGTCACATCACGGAAGCTGACTGCACCCGAAGTCGCTGTCCAAACCCGTCAAGGGATGGAGGCGCCGAAGGTGTGATGAGTAACTGGGATGAAGTCGTAACAAGGTAGCCGTAGGGGAACCTGCGGCTGGATCACCTCCTTTCTAAGGAGTAATTTTCGAAAGACTTAACCAGCTTTCGGAAATACGGTTGAACTCCTGCTTTTTGCAGGATGTGAATAAAGGTAACTTTGTTCAAACCGATTTAGTGGTGATATCTGCACAATTCAATTTTCAAGTCGTTATCGACTGAAACGGAGTTAATGAATGTTAGGCTTATGATTGAGTGTTAATTTAGTCATTTAACATCAAACATCTAACATCCAACATTAGTTTCGGGGCTATAGCTCAGTTGGCTAGAGCGTCAGCTTTGCAAGCTGAATGTCAAGGGTTCGAGTCCCTTTAGCTCCACCAGCCTTCGCTTCGAGCGGAGCGAGAGCGTAGGCTGTCACGCCGTAGTCTTTGCAGAAAGCAGAGCGTAGGCGGACTCAATAACAATTAGCTCGAAGGCTTCGGCTTGGCAAGCCAGTAGCTCGAAACGTATTATATAAATGAAGTATTACTATGTTTACATACTAAGTTCATTGAAAAATGGAAATAGTCATTATGTTGGGTATACAGAGGATATTAAGCAACGAATTTGTGAGCATAATGAAGGGAAATGTAAGTATACTAGTAAGTATAAGCCTTGGAAGCTGGAAACATATATAGCGTTTACAGATAAAGATAAGGCAGTTAGATTTGAGAAGTATTTAAAAAATGGTTCAGGACGAATGTTTAGTATTAGACATTTGTAAATAGTTTCGCTTCGAGCGAAGTGGAAGATATTTACATAAATACCCTGAAGTTCTTTTAACAATTTTTTTATATGGTTGCGTTCTGGCGGAATCTGGATTGCAGCCAGTATGGGCGTATAGCTCAGCTGGTTAGAGCGCGTCCCTGATAAGGACGAGGTCCGTGGTTCAAGTCCACGTACGCCCACCAGCTTTCGCTTTGAGCGAAGCGAGAACGTGAAAGCTGTCTCGCCGTAGACTCTGCTGAAAGCAGAGCGTAGGCGGACTTATATTGATTTGCTCAAAGACTATAGTTTGGCGAGCCATTCTTAAGAAGGCAGGCCATCCTATAAAGGATAACTGGTATACCATATATATAATAGATTTTTGTACGTTAAGTACATAGTTCTTTGAAAATTTGAGAGAATGGAGTCAAATTTCCATTAATATTGTAGGTAAAGAAACAACTTTGCATAATAAACAAGAGTTTTCTTGGTGGTCAAGCTACTAAGGGCACATGAAGGATGCCTTGGTTCTGACAGGCGATGAAGGACGCGTCAAGCAGCGATAAACCTCGGGGAGCGGCACTAACGCTTTGATCCGGGGGTGTCCGAATGGGGAAACCCAATAGAAGTAATGTTCTATTATCCTTAACTGAATACATAGGTTATGGAGGCGATACCTGGGGAAGTGAAACATCTCAGTACCCAGAGGAAAAGAAATCAAAAGAGATTCCGTAAGTAGTGGCGAGCGAACACGGAATAGCCTAAACCGGAATGTTTACATTCCGGGGTTGCGGGACCCGAATATGATACAACAACGGTTAGCAGAATGAGCTGGAATGCTCATCCAAAGAAGGTGAAAGACCTGTACGCGAAAACCCGAGTTGATCTACGGGGATCCCAAGTAGGGCGGAACACGTGAAACTCCGTCTGAATCCGGGGAGACCACTCTCCAAGGCTAAATACTAGTCAGAAACCGACAGCGCATAGTACCGTGAGGGAAAGGTGAAAAAGTACCCCGTGAGGGGAGTGAAAAGTACCTGAAATCATGTGCCTACAAAGTGTAGGAGCTGGGACTTGTTCCTGGTGACTGCATGCCTTTTGCATAATGAGTCTGCGACTTACTCCTGTACGGCGAGGTTAAGCTTCGAGCGCAGCCGCAGCGAAAGCGAGTGTGAATAGCGCGTTTAGTCGTACGGGGTAGACCCGAAACCAAGTGATCTATCCATGGCCAGGCTGAATCTCCTGTAACAGGGAGTGGAGGGCCGAACCATTGCGTGTTGAAAAACGCTTGGATGAGCTGTGGATAGGGGTGAAAGGCCAATCAAACTTGGTGATAGCTGGTTCTTTTCGAAATAGCTTTAGGGCTAGCCTTACGTAATAGTTATCGGGGGTAGAGCACTGACTGTTCGCGGGTCCTTACCGGGATACCAACAACTATCAAACTCCGAATACCGTTAACCTTATCGTAGGAGTCAGACTGTGGGGGCTAAGCTCCATAGTCGAGAGGGAAACAGCCCAGATCGCCGTCTAAGGTCCCTAATCTAAACTAAGTGGATTGAAGGAGGTGGAGTTGCATAGACAGCCAGGATGTTGGCTTAGAGGCAGCCATCATTTAAAGAGTGCGTAATAGCTCACTGGTCGAGTGATTCCGCGCCGAAGATGATCGGGACTAAGTTTAGAACCGAAGACGCGGGCGCACAGTTTACTGTGCGCGGTAGAAAAGCGCTGTATACGGGGTGAAGTCGAAGCGTAAGCGACGGTGGACTGTATACAGGTGACCATGCAGACATGAGTAGCGAAAAACCGGGTGGGAATCCCGGTCACCGAAAGCCCAAGGTTTCCTGGGGAAGGTTCGTCCACCCAGGGTTAGTCGGTCCCTAAGGCGAGGCCGAAAGGCGTAGTCGATGGACAAAAGGTTAATATTCCTTTACCACCTTATCGGAGTGACGGAGGGACGCAGGAGGCTAGATCAGCCGCCGATTGAATGTGGCGGTCTAAGGTCGTAGGGCGTGATATAGGAAAATCCGTATCACACAAGCCTGAGAACCGGGGACTTGGAGTCTACGGACAAAGAGGATTGATCGATGCCATGCTGACGAGAAAAGCTTCTAAACGATGATGATAGGGTGACCGTACCGTAAACCGACACAGGTAGGCGAGGCGAGAAGCCTAAGGTGCGCGAGAGAAACCACGTTAAGGAACTCGGCAAATTAGCCCCGTAACTTCGGGAGAAGGGGTGCCTGAAGAAGTGAAGAGACTTGCTCTCAGAGCATTATTCAGGTTGCAACAAAGAGGCTCAGGCGACTGTTTAGCAAAAACACAGCACTCTGCTAACACGCAAGTGGATGTATAGGGTGTGACACGTGACCAATGCCGAAAGGTTAAATGGAGGGGTTATTATTCTTCGGAATGAGAAGCTCTGAAATGAAGCCCCGGTGAATGTCGGCCGTAACTATAACGGTCCTAAGGTAGCGAAATTCCTTGTCGGGTAAGTTCCGACCCGCACGAATCGTGTAACGATCTGAGCACTGTCTCAACGTGGATCTCGGCGAAGTTGTAATTCCGGTGAAAATGCCGGATACCTGCAGTAGGACGGAAAGACCCCGTGAACCTTTACTGTAATCTGATATTGGTATTTGGTTATTCATGTGTAGCATAGGTGGGAGGCTGTGAAGCTACTACGTCAGTAGGAGTGGAGCCAATAGTGAAATACCACCCTTGGCTAGTTGAATATCTAACTGTCGCCCGTGAATCCGGGTGCAGGACAGTGTCAGAGGGTCAGTTTGACTGGGGCGGTTTCCTCCAAAAGAGTAACGGAGGAGCTCGAAGGTACACTCAGCATGGTTAGCAATCATGCGTAGAGCGTAAGGGTAGAAGTGTGCTTTACTGTAAGACCGACAGGTCGAGCAGTTGCGAAAGCAGGACCTAGTGATCCAGCGGTGGAAAGTGGAATCGCCGTTGCTCATCGGACAAAAGGTACTCCGGGGATAACAGGCTAATAGCGCCCAAGCGTCCATAGCGACGGCGCTGTTTGGCACCTCGATGTCGGCTCATCACATCCTGGGGCTGAAGAAGGTCCCAAGGGTTCGGCTGTTCGCCGATTAAAGTGGTACGCGAGCTGGGTTCAGAACGTCGTGAGACAGTTCGGTCCTTATCCACTGCGGGCGCAGGATATTTGACAGGATCATTCCCTAGTACGAGAGGACCGGGAATGAGTAACCTCTGGTGTTCCAATTGTGTCGTCAGATGCATTGTTGGGTAGCTATGTTACGAAAGGATAAGCGCTGAAAGCATCTAAGCGCCAAGCCTTCCTGAAGACGAGATATCCCTTCCAGTTTACTGGACTGAAGGCAGGTTAAAGACTATGACCTTGATAGGACGGATGTGTAAGTGCAGCAATGCATTCAGCTTACCGTTACTAATCAGCCGTGAGGCTTGACCACCTTATTTTTTATCTGTCCGAAAGGACATATAAAAAGTAAGTATATTATGTCAAGTCGCGTCTATAGCCAAATCTATTAATAGAAATTTCCATTCTTCTCAATTTTCTTTTTACAATAATTAAAAGTTGCTAATTATTAATTATTAGTTATTTTGTCCTGGTGTCTATAGCAAAGTGGAAACACCCGTTCCCATCCCGAACACGGAAGTTAAGCGCTTTTGCGGCGATGGTACTGCATTTAAGAGTGTGGGAGAGTAGCTCGATGCCAGGACTTTTTTTGTGCCCAAATTCTGAAATATTAAGCATGTCTAATCTTCTTTGAAGAAATATTTTTATTTTGAGTTATACTTAATAGTATGGTAAGCTGTTCTAATAATAGAAATTTAATGAACTTCATGGAGGATAAATGTCTAACTTCCTTTATAAATACCTAAATATCTGTAAAATAATTTTCCTGCTTTGTCTTATTTTTAATCTGAACCTTTCTTTAATTGCTTCATTACCGGGCTTTGAACAAGGTGTTCTACATTTTGAAGCAGGAGATAAACCTGCAGCATCAATTTTTTTTATTGACTCATTAAGAAAAGGTAACCCCCTGGGGTATACTTATTTAAATTCTATGAAGAGTTCCGGAGAATTAGTTTTACCTCCTGAAGACGAAGAACTTTTTGATAATGTGCCGGAGATATGTAAAGAAGAGAGCAGCATATATTATGAGGCTTCAATCTTAGCAATAAGGCGTCCTAAAAAAACTGCAAAAAAGAAGAAAAAAGCTGGCAGAGCTGCTGCGAGAGTAGAAAGAAAAAACGGTCAAGCTTTTTACTTAGAAGGTTTACGATCGGAAGCTGCAGGTGATAATGGTGGTGCTTATGAAAATTATCGTCAATCATTTGAGCAAAAGAATCTAAGAGCTGCATTGGGGCTTCGGCGTTTAGACTTAGATTTGTCTCCAGAACGTCTGATGGATATCGCGAATAAATGTTCGAGATTTAACAAAGGAGGGCTTGCTTTAGCTGATCTTTTGTTCTTATTGCGGCCAATGGGTTTCAATATAAATTCTGTGGTCTTGGAGTGTAGTGATGGTCTTTCAAGAATGAATATAGAAAATATATCCAAACTTCCCGTAGAAATAGTCAGATATTTTTATCTAGTTTTTATGAGAAGATATGGAATTTCACCAGAAGACCTTGCTTTAGCAGAATGTAATTATGCCAAGATGCTTCTCTATGGTAAAGGCGGACCAGAAAATCGAGAAGGAGCAAGAAAGTATTTTCTTAGAGCGGCAGAAAAAGAACTTGCTAAAGCAGAATTTTATTATGGCCAGATGCTTAAAGAAGGTATAGGCGGCGATAAGGATTTCAAAGAAGCAAGAAAATATTTTTTAAAAGCGACAGAAAAAGATGACCCTGATGCTATTGCAGAATATAGTTATGGTCTTATGCTTCACGATGGTAAAGGCGGCGATAGGGATTTAGAAGGAGCA
>Ga0233431_1006142_pt1 | contig 11037 bp, 12 predicted proteins | sample SI_118_April2016_FD_179867 | JGI IMG/M metagenome (GOLD analysis project Ga0233431, IMG submission 179867) | Seawater microbial communities from Saanich Inlet, British Columbia, Canada - SI_118_April2016_200_MG | ecosystem: Environmental > Aquatic > Marine > Inlet | place: Canada: British...
TTTTTAGAGAGTGTTTCAAATTTAGATCCTCTATCTATTCTTGGCCAAGTATTTGCTAGTCGTGTAAGAGATCACTTTAGAGCTATAGGAGCTCCTGTTACCAATTCTTAAATTGGAATGTGTATAATTATCCTTATTTCATTTTTTAAGTTTATATTAGTTATAAAGTTAATTGTTAATTCGTGAAATTAAATTTATAATTTATGCTGTTTATTGTTAAAATTATTAGTTTTATTTATTTATATAATTACGTTGTTATTTTTTTGTAATTAAAGTGAATAAATAAATAAAATATGACACAATTTCATTCCAAATATTTTGCTCATGCTTTAACACTTAAGCGTACGTCTGGTGATATTAAGAGTTTAACTCGTTCTATCGCTAATGCACGTGTTGATCTTAATTCTCATCAAGTACATGCAGCTTTGTGTGCATTAAGGTCTCCTTTGTCTATGGGGGTGATTCTTGCTGATGAAGTAGGTCTTGGTAAAACAATTGAAGCAGGTTTAGTTATTGCTCAGAAATGGGCCGAATGTAAGAGAAATATTCTTTTGGTTGTACCAGCGTTTCTTAGAAAGCAATGGGAACAGGAGCTTAGCGACAAGTTTTTTTAGAATCAATGGTTTTGGATTCTAAAATATTTCGTATAAAACAAAAAGAGGGAATATTAAATCCTTTTAACGATAATTCTAAAATGAGGCTGTTGAAAGCTGAAAATGTTCTGAACAAATAAGTGCAGATCCTTAATTTAGTGTTAAAAAAGATTATTTTGGACTTATTTTCTGACATTGATCCATTTTTAGCGTTGAAATCTGAAAATTTTATCCAATTTGGACACACCTCTCCCTAAGTAAGACTAATATTTGGTGGATTTAATGCCACAATTCTTTTTAAGTTGAAGCATATTGCTTGCATAAAGGCAGCAAATTGATTCTTAGCAACTCCTCTGTAACGAACTCTTCGTTCTCTCTTAGAAAAGACTCTTTCATATGGAGAACGAATTCCACTATACCAACGATCTTGATCTCTATTTTTGTTTTTCATATTATTTTTTTTGATCACAGCTAAATGTATTCCTCTTTCTTTAGCTGTTCTTGTAGCAGGATTTATACAATATCCTTTATCTAAATAGCATGCTCCTTCTAGGACACGCATGTTTGAATCCTGATGAATCAGTAACATTAGCAGGAGTAATAGCAACCTTGTTAATTAAGCCTGTTTGCATATCAACACTGATATGTTGTTTATAACCATACCAGTACTTAGTTTCACTTTTAGTTCCTATCTTTGCTTGTTTATCAGAAGAAAATTTAGAAATATTTTAATTGTTCAGTTTCTCATACTTAGCAGCAATAGCTTGGTCTCTTTCTTCCCATAGATTAGCTTTAGATATTAAATGAGTCGCATCAACAAAAGTAAATACCTCATTCATAAGGCCTTGTTTTTTAAGTTGCTCTCTTAACTCTGTAAATATTTTTGATAATAATTTAGTTCCAATTTTAGCACGTATTTTACAAAATACTGTGTGATCTGGAGTTTTTTCTGATAGATTAAAACAACAAAACCATTTAGCTGATGTATTTTCTTGAATATACCTTTCTAACTCTCTATCACTGATGTTTTCCATGAATTGTAGCAGTAAGCATTTAAATAATCGTAAAAGTCCATATCCTTTAAACGAGTTATCTTTTTCAAGTTTTTTAAGATGTTTTTCTACATAAGTAAAGGACCAGATTTTAATAAATTTACGATAATTATGATCTTGGGGAATTAAATCTTCTAAACTAATCATTTCAACTTGTTGCATCAATCTCTCCTTAATAAAAAAAAGAAATTATAACAAATAGTTGAATATTATGCCTCAGCTTTCAACAGTCCCATTATCTAATACATCTTGAACGGGAGCTTTTATACTTTGTTTTATGAGTTTTTATGTAAATAAAAATATTTTATTAATATATAATATAAGATTTATTACGATTGTAAATTAATTTAATTGAAAATATATTATTTTAATTGTTGTTTAGTTTGATTGTTGTGGTATTATGTTCGTTATAAATTTACCCCAGTTAAAAGTATGACAGTATTAAATATATCGTTAAAAGAACCTGAATATTATCACCGTCAATATGATAATGATGTTAAACACCTTAAATCTGAAAGCAGTGCTTTTCAGAAAGCCCAAAGAGTAGGTCTTATTGCATTGCCTTTCCTTAGCTTACATAAACCTCTTGGATCGGTAATATCTTTAACTATGAACTCTACAAGAAGTTTTTCTTGCTTAAGTCAAAGTAAAGATGCCTTTTTAAAAGGAGATCTAAAGGAAATTAGCATAACAATGATACAAAGTACTTTGGCTGTTGTATCTACTGCTACAGTTATATTTGGGAATGTATATGGAATGATGCTTACTTCTGCTAATGATATTATAATGAATTTACATGAAATGACACAGTTATTATATAAAGGACAGCATGAACAAGTATTGGAAAAATTTTTACAGCTATGTAATAACACTCTGTATTTAACTATGCTTATACATGGATCTTTAGAAATTATAGTTCTTTCCTTTATAGCTCAAATCCTAATAGAAGCTTTTAAATCTCAGGATTTATTAAGAAAATTCAAGACTAGTGGTGATGTTTTAGACATGTTAGAGGGATTGGCGCACATTAGCATGAGTGCTATTAGAGGATATCAGATGAAACCTCAGTTGAAGATGCTTAAATGTAAATGGGAAAAAGAAAATGAAATAAAAAGGCGATATGAAATTAAGAAAGCTGAACAACAAAATTCGCAATTGGCCGAAAGTAAATCGACAGCACCATTGAAACCTTTAAAAACAGAATCTCTATCTCAGGCAAATTTGCAAGTTAACGATCAACATCTTGATGATAAAAATCGAGAATTTTTAGAAAAGGTCGAATTATTATTAAAAAAAGATCCGTCCACCTTAAATCTACATGCACAATTTGTTGGTGATGAGCAACTAATTCTTCTTGCAGGGATTCTTCCATCTCTAAACATTGAAACATTAGATCTTTCGAACAATAGCTTTGAATATAGTGGCATGCTAGCTCTTGTGAAAGCTTTACCTAGCACTCAAATTAAGAATCTGGATATTTCCAGTACATATGTCTGCGCTTTCGAAAAACTGGCAGAAATTTTACCCCAAACACAAATCGAAAAACTTAATTTATATGATACTGGACTTCGCGATCGAGAAATGGAATCTCTGATTGGAATTCTCCCAGAAACCAAAATAAATGACCTTAATTTAGGATGCAATGATATTAATGACTATGTCTTTACACTACTTAATATGTTTCTTCCGGAAACAAAAATTCAAACATTAGATCTTTCTAATAATGATATTTGCATGAAAGATGATGAAGCTATAATAAGTTTTCAGTATGCGATTACTAATAGTAAACTTGAACGATTAAATCTCTCTGATAATTCAATAAAAAACAGAGGTGCTTTTGCCTTGGGAGAGGCTCTTCCATTTTCCCAGATTAAAGAATTGAATCTCTCCTGCTGCGGAATTAAAACACAAGGAATTCAAGGTCTTTCAGAAGGTCTCGCTCACTCTCAGATAAAAGCGCTGGACTTAAGTACAAATCATCTGGGTAGTAAAGGGCTTGTTGCATTGTCACAGGCACTTGTATCTTCTAATATTGAAAGATTAGATCTTGCTTTTGATCAGGAAAAATTTGATGTAAAATCGCTTGAATTGTTTAAGGATGCTGTCATCAATTCAAAACTTAGTAATTTTTCCTTTGGATTTAATGAAATTAGTATTGAGGGGGCTAAAATACTTGCAGAAATTTTAGAAAAAGGATCTCTAGAAACATTAAATTTACGCTGTGATAGGTCGCTAGGTCCTCAAGGAGCAATCTATATTGCTGCTGCACTAAAACGTTCCACTCTGAAGTATCTGTATTTTGATTCTAACAATATTCAAGATGAAGGATTTATTGCTCTTGCAAATGTTATCCCCTTTACAAAACTTGAAAAGATTGACTTGCGAAATAATGGCATAACTGAGGAGTGCTTTGAAATGTACCGTCACAAGTTTTTGCAACGCGAAATTATTATCAGATAATTTAGAATCTTTTCTAGACGTATGATTTGATTTTGGCAACACTTTTTTGCTTGTTCAAAAATCATTTTTAATTAGTCGAGTAGATTTTTTTACGTAATATAGCCGTAATTCTTAATCAACCTACATAGACAAAGGTTGATTTATCTTTCCTGTCTTTGCTTGTATTTTTTTTCATATACTTCTATCCTATGTAATCAAGGTTAATTTAAGGATATTCTTAGCAGTTTTCATAGCTTAGTTTTCAAGACTGTTAATCAATTGGTCGCAAGTTCGAATCTTGCACTCGGAGTTTTCTATGAAAAAAGGCAGTTAGAAAGATGATTTTTGACTGTCTTTTTTATGTTTTGGACAAAAAAGCCCACAGTAGATCACAAAGTAATGGATATGCAACTCTTTATCCATTTTGTTACGGCATTAGCTTTAATTTTAGTTCTATATGAAGAGATATTTTTATAGCACTTCTATTATACTTAGAGAAGATCTATCCTAGAAACTTTCTGCGCCCATGTACAACCATCTAGCTTGCAATGCTCAAGAGCAGATTCTATGCTTATACGAAGAAAGGCCATCGAAATTCGATCAAGCCCAGTTTTTTCAACTATTTTACGCATGGTTTCGCTGAGAATATGAGCATACCCAGCTTCAGTAAAAGCTCCAAGTCTGCCGAATTCTTTAGAGATAATATCTATTATATTTTTTTCTTCATAATAGGCTGAAGGTTCTAATTGTTTTTTAAGACAATATCATAAAGATGCTGCTCATACTCCCTATGTTGTTCATCCTATGGGAGTAGCTGGCATTTTATTTGAGGAAGGGGGAATTGAAGATAGCGACATCTTAGTAGCGGCTATTTTGCATGACACTTTAGAAGATACAACGTTAAAGGTAGGCGAAATAGAGGGAATATTTGGTAAAAAGGTGCTTTCAATAGTTCAGGAAGTGACAAATGATCCAGGACTCTCTTCCGAAGAGAACAAACGACAACAAGTGAAGCATGCTCCCTATATGTTTTTAGGAGCTAAGTTGGCAGATCGCCTTTATAATGTGCGCGATTTAAGAAATCCTCCTCCTGACTGGAGTGAAAGTAAAGTAGTTGCCTATCAACAGTGGGAAAAAAAATTGCTCGAAGCTTTGGGACAAGTTAATGAACCACTTGAAAAAGCTCTAAAATCAGAACTAAACCAGGATATTGCATTCTAATTGCTAAACTTGGTTGAAAATAATGATAACGATGAGAAAATCATTCAAGGAATGTTAGATGATATTTTTTTAAAACAGAAATGGAAGAGATCGTGTAGTCAAAAGATAAATCCTTAATTTCTATAGATAAAATCTCGCGGTCTTATTTTGAGTAAGGGGAATTAAAATTATTTTCAAAAAAAAATATCTTATAATATTATTGGTTAGTTTTTATTATTTTTTTAAGGTATTAAAATGTCTAATGAAATTCAAAAAAGTTCAAAAATAGCTGTTTTTAAAGGAAAGCAAATACGTAAAATTATTTATAATGATGAGTGGTTTTTTTTAATAACGGATATCATCAGTTGTACGAAAAAATCGAACAACTGAAGTTTATAGTAAACACGATTTTTTGAGAAAGTAGCTTTCTGCTTTTAAGATTAGGGCCAAGCATGGTTTTTATCCTGTAAAAAGATGTTTCAATAAGAGATCTTCGGTGATAGCCTTTTAATTTTTTCCATATAGACCTAGCCAGATCATCATCTCCAAGGCCTCTTATCTCCATCAATATTTCGCTTCTTTTATAGTGCATTTTTGCTAAAATGCATCCTAAATTGTCTGAATTTTTAGCAAAGGCTATCAAAATTTATGGAGAGAACTTATCGAAGTAACAGATAAAAAATGGAAGCATCTTTTAGAATTTGAAAAAAGATGCTTCCATTTTTCAACGAGTTTAAGATAAGAAAGAAATTTTTGAATTTTTTTTAAATTTTCTTTCAAGTTTAAGCAATCGAAAGTTCGCAGTGTTACCAGTAACTGGGTGGTAACCCACTCAAATTGAGTGGATTTTTTTTATATTAAGATGTATCTAATTGAAGGTCCTTTTCCTTTCCTCATAAGCTTTTTCTGTTCTATCAAGCGATTCAATTTTCTTGTTGCTGTGTTTCTTGAAACTTCTAGATAATTCATGACTTCAGAGATGCTTAATTGAGTTCTTAATTTTGCCAGTTCTAAGATAGATTCTTCATCACTTATATCAGCTTTTTTGGACGGTTGAAAAAAGAATATTACTTTAACAAAATCTCCCTCCTCATGGAATTCAGGAGGTGTTAGTCCTGCTTTTCTACAGCTATCAAAAATAAGTTTTATTCCTGTTCCCATTTTTTCGACCAATCCTAGTTTGCGTGCAAGTCTGGCGATATAGGGATTACGAAGAAATGTAGTTCCATCTCCAAGATGTTTCACATCAACTAGCCCAGGGAATCCACCTGGACTGAAAATTTCTATGCGATCCTCATATACTGCAATCTTTACAGCACCAGGAATAAAGTATTTACGATGAATGAGAGCATTTATAATAGCCTCTCTTAAAGCTTCATTGGGAATAATAGATTTTGATTTAAGTTTTGCTCCTTGGAGATTAAAATGACGAGAAATCCAGGACTTTATTAACTTCAAACTAATAGATGCTTGTTGTTCAAGATTTCCTGTAACTTCTTGTGTTTGTATGATATCACGACCGGAATTCCCCTTAAACTGAGTGCATAAAACTGTTGCTTCAGGAATATATTCCTCCGGATTTTCACAAAAATGGATGATTCCAGCTATTGTTGGAAAGAATGTTTCAGGATTAGCGGTAGAGGGTGTGATGACTTTTTCGGATGCAAGATGTCGTTTTGTTTGTGTAGAGCCAAAAACCGGATTAAGTAGCTCTTTAGACAGTATTTCAATGGAGTTATGAATCGACTCTTCGTCATAAGAAATTCTTCTGGATTCTCTCATTAATTCTTCGATATATTCTTCAGTAGCACGCCTTGTATTTGAACCGACTCGAAGATAGACACCTTTAGGTATCCCTTCTTTTTTGTTAAAGCAGGGCTTTTTTAGACTTTGGGGTATTTTGATAATGATAACAGAATGTTCATTGAAATTTTTTTCATATATTTGAGCCAGCAGGTTTGGGCTTGTTGAGTCATCTAAGCTGTTTGGAAATTCGTCATAAACCCTTTTTCTTATTTTTTCATTGATCCCGCATATCTCTAAATTGTTGTCTTCCACGCCAATGACGATGGAACCTCCGATACCGTTTGCAAATGCTATACAGGTCTTGATCAAAGTTTCAAACTTTGGAAGAGCTGATTTAAGCTCTAATGTTTTAGATTCTCTTTCGTCAAAAAATTGTTTTTTTGTCATGATCGCACCAATTACACCTCAATTTTGATAATTGCACCAATCTTATCATAAACGCACCAATTGCACCAATAAAAAATAATTTTGTTTATAGGTTATCCTGGATTAGAAGAGCTTGTTCTGATAGCTGATTCAGTTAAAAGTTCGCAGTGTAACCAGTAACTGGAGTTCTAAAGATAAGGCAGTTAGGTACAATAAACTAACTGCTTTTTTTGTTTATTTCACAAATTTTTCACACTACTTCACAACAAATAGCAAAAGACAATGCATAAAATTGCATAGAAAATTTATGCATTAAAAAGCATTAATTGTGAAATCAATTGTGTACAGAGTGTGAAATCGTCAAAAGTGCTTATTGATAAATAGTTAATTATCAAAGCAAATATGACTAGTAGCCACTTGATTAATAATCATATGTTTGTGTTTTTTGCCTTAAAAATGGTATTATTTATAACTCTTAAAAAGGAAAACATATGGCTTCAATTAGAAATCATCAAACAAAAGATGGGAAAACTAAATTTTATGTTCAGATAAGAATGAAAGGGCATGCACCTCAAACTGCATGTTTTGATCGACTTACTGATGCGAGAAAATGGATACAGGAAACTGAATCTGATATACGAAACAATCGATGCTTTAAAACTGCTGAATCTAGAAAACATACATTTAATGAATTAGTAGATAGATATATAAAAGCTGTTTTGCCAAGCAAGAAAAGCGCGTCATCTCAAGAAGCTTAATTAATTTGGTGGAAAAAACAGATAGGGGAGAAGCTTCTTGCAGATGTTATCCCTTCTTTGATTTCTCAATATAAAGATAAATTATTAACTGAAAAGACAGTACAAGGGAAAAAGAGATCTCACGCTACTGTAGTTCGTTATCTAGCTATACTTAGCCATCTTTTTACTATTGCATCTAAAGAATGGGGGTGGGCTACTGATAATCCTGTTCTCTTGATATCTAAGACAAGAGAAGCAAAAGGTAGAGTTAGGTTTTTAGATGAGGCAGAAAGACAGGCGTTATTAAAATCTTGTGAAGAGAGTAAAAATTCTAATCTTTATATAATTGTGATTTTAGCATTATCTACTGGAATGAGACTTGGTGAAATATTAAATTTAACTTGGGATAGAGTTGATGTTCAAAAAGGAAGGATTATTTTAGAAGAAACAAAAAATGGAGAAAGAAGACAAGTCCCATTAGCTGGTAAAGCTTTGGAAATAATAAAACGTCATGAAATAAAGCGTATTATATGTTCTAAATTTCTTTTTCCTGATACCAAAACTTATAAAAAGCCTACTGATATTAGATCTGCGTGGAATGCAGCTTTAAAACGTTCTGGAATCAAAAATTTCCGTTTTCATGACTTGAGGCATTGTTGTGCTTCTTATTTAGCAATGAATGGCTGTTCTATTGTTGAGATAGCGGGCGTATTAGGACATAAAACATTGCAGATGGCTAAGAGGTATTCACATTTAAGCGACAGTCATTTATCAGATGCTGTTTCCAGAATGAATGAGAAGATTTTGGCCTAAAATATCTATGGAGATTTCTTATATTCTTAAAGCTATCTAGATTTGTATTCGAGCTAATTAATGATTTTATATAACGTGAGTTTTGTTATTAATCATCTGCCAGGCTGAATTCAAGTTTTTAATGAACCAAGTTGTTTTTTAAATTCTTTTAGAGGAGTACTCCATCCTAGAATTTTTCTGGGACGGTTATTGAGGCGATGTTGAGCTAGTTTTATTTACTCCATTGTCACCTTTGTAAAATCAGTTCCCTTCGGAAAATACTGTCTAATAAGACCATTCGTATTTTCATTTGTCCCTCTCTGCCATGGACTATAGGGATCTTCAAAATAAACTTTTACTCTTGTTTGTTTGGTCAGTTCTTTATGTTCTGCCATCTCTAAGCCTCTATCATAGGTCATTGACAATCTCATGTCCGGTTCTATTTCCTGAAATACATCTACAAACGATTCCCTTACCGTTTTAGCATCTTTTCCTTTTAAAGGAACTAAGATAACGAGCCTTGTTTTTCTTTCCACAAGAGTGCCTAAAGCACTCTTGTGATTCTTCCCAATGATAAGATCTCCCTCCCAATGCCCCGGAACACTGCGATTGTTTATTTTCTCCGGCCTATTAGAAATAGAAACTGCATCTATAATTCTTCCTCTTTGCTCATGGGCTTGAGATCGATCTTTCCTTGAGCGGCTCTTGCGTCGCAAGTGATGAGCAAAAACCTTTCTGAGATCACCTTTTGGGGTAGCATAAATATATTTGTAAATGGTCTCATGAGAAATCCATTTTAGCGGCTCATCAGCATATTCAATTTTAAAAGTTTTGCTAATTTGCTCAGGAGAATAATCTTCTACCAACTTTTTCACGGCTTCATACCAGACCTCGGGTCTTATGTCTATGATCGGTTTTCTCCCTCTAGAGGGAGAGAGTCTTCCTGCTTGGATATGAGCTTTGGAAGGAGAGTACTCAAAACGTGTTTTGCATCTCCTCAGTTCTCTAGCAATTGTAGTATGTGACCTATTTATTGCTGAGGCTATCTCTCTGTTGGACTTTCTTCAATAGTTAGCCTTCTGTATTTCATGCTTAAATAATTCCATAATTTTATTTATGGTGCATTAGATTCTTGAACCCAGGTGCAGTAAAAAAACATTCTAGTATGGCGCTTTTTTAGTCATTAAAAAAATAATAGTTAACGCTAGATGTTTTACTTTAAAAGATAATTTTATATCTTGTTTTAAAAAATAGAATGGTTTATCAATTTGCGTTGTCTATAAAAAGGCGTTTATATTATGACCCTGAGGGTTGAAGGAATACCGTATGTGGTAGTGAGTTGTGATTTTAATCAAAGAGATAGGGCGAAATATGATGAATTGTGTGAGGAAGTAAAAGATAAGTTAAAGGAAACACTTTCTGATTGGTTAGAAATTACGGTGGGAGGAGATACTTCAGTAGAGAGAACTGTAGTAGAGGAAGTATGTCAATTAGGATATAAAGCCGAAATTATAAAGAAATATAACGAGAGATTCGGTTCGTGGAATGAAACGATTATACTTCGAATAACTATTCCTCAAGATTGTCATAGCGAAAAAGTTATTATTAATGTTTGTTGGAAAGATCTTGATGTTATAACGATAAGTGCTAATCAAAAACTCCGTATCGATGAGGGGTATCTTTCTTTGATTCGAATAATTAACGAAAAAATGGTAAGAGAGAATAGTAACTTAAAAACAAGTTGTAGATTCGATTTTTATTCTTTGTGTAAGGAGTCTTTGAAAATAACAGAAAAAAAGGTGGTTTTAGGATATCTTAATTCAATCAAGGATGAGCTGCAAAAAGCAGGGTATACCTTGTTGGATGAGGGAGAAGAGTATCGGTAATTGTCAGGATAGTTGTCGCCTAAATTATTTTTTTTAAACCGCCAACTTTAATGTATTTTTACATTTATCCGGATTTAATTTCACTTCTTTAATTTCGCTCCAATTTCTTATTGCTTTACTCCATCTATGAGGAGATTTAGCTTTAGCTTGAAGATATACCCCGGTC
>Ga0233431_1006144_pt1 | contig 11035 bp, 25 predicted proteins | sample SI_118_April2016_FD_179867 | JGI IMG/M metagenome (GOLD analysis project Ga0233431, IMG submission 179867) | Seawater microbial communities from Saanich Inlet, British Columbia, Canada - SI_118_April2016_200_MG | ecosystem: Environmental > Aquatic > Marine > Inlet | place: Canada: British...
ATGCGAGAGGCTCCAAGGATTCCCTGATAATTGGACTGCTATTGGCACTGGTGGTGAAATCTCAGACACACAAAGATACAAGATGTGCGGAAATGCTGTAAGTGTTCCGGTCGTTGCTGCGGTAGGGAAAAGAATCCTTGACATCCACTAACTAATCACTATATTACACACAAGGAGGACACTATGGTAAAGATGATCATAAACGATAAAGAAGTAAAGCCACTCGAAAAGGTTGTACAGAAAAAGATCTCGCAACTATTGAAGGATGATGGCTGGCATGTGGATATTATTACGTCAGGGCTTTATGGCGGCAATGGCATCAGTGATATTATCGCAGTGAAGCGTGGTAAGTACATGGCTATCGAGGTAAAACGATTCCCAGGGATGAAACCATCAAAATTGCAAGCAAGTTGGCTGGCTGATGTTGCAAGGCATGGTGGAATTGCTAAATGTGTTGGATCTGTCGAGGAGATGGAGAAAATATTAACATGGTTTAACAGCCAAGGGAGTTACGAATGAGCCAAAAACGAACGAAGATGATGCGCCGTGAGGCAAGACAATTTGCACAAAGAGTTATGAAAGAAAACATCTTAGGATTCCAGACACTACCCTTTTGGGATCGATGGCGTATTGCCAAAGCTATTCTGTTGGAGCAGGGTGACGGGAGTCCGAAGAAATGAAATCAATCCTACTCGAAGCACAATCACTTGTTCATGGCGATCGGAATAGTGCTTACGGGAATCCAAAAGAAGACTATACTCGCACTGTTAGTTTATTTAAAACATTAATGGGCGAGAAAAAATGCTCTGAAATGACACCGGAAGATGGCATATTATTTATGATCTGTGTTAAACTATCCAGGGAAGCGCATCTACATAAGACTGATAACCTGGTCGATATCTGTGGATATGCTGCCTGTAAGGAGTGGTCACATAATGATCCTGATGAATAGAACTGACGAATACTCTGAGTATTGGGAACGTACCGAGGAACACATGATCTATAAGTGTAATCGTACCGGAGAGATATTTGCCACAAAAGAAGGTGCGATCAAGAGCTATAAGGAGAATAGTAATGAGTGATGTAAAATGTAATCAGTGCGGGAACAAGGTATATCCAAAACACCATTGTAATAAATGCTATGCAACAATAGACAGGGATGAACTTAAACGGCTTCAATCCCTCGAACAGGCGCCGAGTGGCTTGAGAGTATATACGGCAGATGAAATTTGGGCTGGTCGTGAATATAATCCACAGGCAATTCCGATGGATATGGAGTTTATTGAAAAGGAAAAATATATCTGTGAATCAGTCAAGCAATCTCCTGAGTCTATGATAGCGGAGCCAGTAGATGAATATGAAGATAAAACCATTTATCGAATTGAAGACAGCACAGGTGAGTATATTGGTCTAATCACTACCGATATAGAGGGTGTTACTGGTTTAGTCTGCAAAGATAGGAGTGAAGTATGAGTGACTTGAAATTGACAGAGAGCTTTATTAAAGAACTATCTTCATGTGCTGTAGGTTATGGACTGATAGGAATGGGTGAGGGAGCTAAATTAAAAGAGATACTAACTAATCTCGTAGCCCCCGAACAATCCCACCAAGCCCTACTCGATAAGATAGAGGGGAGTCAAATAATAGAATTATATAAGGTTGATGGTACATTCTTATTAAAGCCACATAAACCAGCAAGGGTCGCAATGGTTTTGTATAATGAAAGATATGCAGGGCAAGGTGGTGGAAGTATTGACTTTTGGGACAAGCTGACAAAAGGTGAAAAAGATACGTGTAGAAAGATAGTCAGTGAAATAGAATCTGCACCAAGCGAAGAACTAACTCCTACACCCACATAAGGAGGATGAGAGATGTTTTTGAGAACACCTGAGAATGACAAATATCAATGCAAAGAGTGTAAGCAGATTACAAATAATCCTGTAAGATTTTCAGAAGACAATAAACTTGAGAATGTTCGCACTCACTATTTGATGTGTAAAGAGTGTGGGCATAAGGGAATAGAATCTATTGAAACAACCAATGTTCCAGATGACACGTCATTATTCTCTATCGAATATGATGCTTGGACACAAAAGCCACAGGAATTTTAAAGGACTAACCCATGACAATACTTGAACAGAGGATTAAAGAGTACGAGGCTACAGGGAAAGAAGCGATATTTGAGGGATGTGGTTACTATGATGATTTTGTCGAATGGCTTGCCAATAGAAATGAATGGGTGAGTGTGGAGGATAGGTTGCCGAAAGAGGGGCAGGTCGTTGATGTGATTGTAAAAGATTCTCAACAATTCGATTATCAACTTCACCGAGACAGGTGGTGCGACATTAAATTTATCAATAATCAATGGGAATCTTATCATGTTGATGCGCTTAAAATAGAGGGAGTCACCCACTGGAAACCACTACCACAGGCTCCACAGGAGGACAAATGAGCCTTTGGACCAAGCTGTTTATCATTGTTATTGGTGGTATCTTCATAATGCAGTGTGTGATGGTACCGGTGATGATCACTCGTCAGGCGGTGTTGCAGATCCAAGTGAGAAAGCTCCAAGCAAATCAACGGCTTATTATCCTGGCGATAGGTGAACTCGACCAACAGATCAAACACGAAGAATACAAGATGGCAATCTATACGGCTGCCTATAAATAGTTGTCCGTCATCCCAGCAGTTGACTGACTGATTAAGGTCAGGGGTTTTTACCCTTGGCCTTTTTTTATTCCTATCCGATGCCCAACGTATCCGATGTCATCCAAATGTGGTCGATTTTGTGATCGCAAATGAGACTCATTCTCATTTAGAAAATGGTCTCAAGTCACTGATTTATTTTATTTTAAGAAAATGCTTTTTTTGTTTGACTTGTGATAATTTAGCCCCATATTATGGCAAGTTAATAAACCAGGAGGACAAACAATGTTTAAACTTTTCCCGAATAATGATGAATTTGAATTGTGGATCGCATTAGGCGCGGTTTTGATGGGGTTAATGTTAATAATAGTTGGCTATATAATAACGTAAATGAGGAGTTAAGGAAATGAGACAAGTTAATCTAGAAAAGTTGTTCAAGCCATTTGTGAGTAAGGATGATCTTAAACCGGCGCTTGTGGGTGTATGGTATGACAAGGAAAATAATAAGCTCGCCGGTTGTGATGGCCACAGGGGGTTTATACTTGGCAAGGTCAGTGATCAGTTAGTTATTGAAGGCCCTAACTGTATCTTGCCAGTTGAAATATTCACTGAGTATATGAAAAGAGCCAAAGGTCACTCGCTTGATTATTGCAATGAATATATAAAGTTAGTTGTCAATGATAACTTTGTTGAATTGCAGCAAAGAGCCAGTGAAAATAAACCTTTTAAAACGTTTTACGGTGCTGACTGTATCAATGAAAATTACCCTGATATTTATAGCGTAGTTCCCGCCAGGTCGGAATATGAGGACACTTCACCAAGTAAATTTGGAGTAAACCCGAAATACATGGGTGAGATTTGGGCAGCTATAAAGCCAAGTGTCGATAAATATCACTTTCCAGTAATCCACATTACAAGTGGGCATAGCTACTATAAACCACTTATTTTAGACTTTCCCGCTCTCGATGAAGATAGCATCAGTTATGATTGTTTTTTAATGCCGGTTAATACTGAGATGACAAAATGAAAAAGCAGATATGGGTAAAATATGAATTTGTTGGCGCTTTTGGTGATAATTCATGTGGGATGGTAATGCTAAGACCTGGTGAAACTGCAGTCGCTGCCAAAGGCACGGAAGAGGAAAGCCAGCTAAGTAACTCTATACTATGGGAAAAAGTGAAGGAATACACACAATGACAAGTGCTGACCGAATCCAATTTCGCGCCGGCTATATGGATGGCCTGGAAGACAAGAAGCAAAACCGGCAAAAGGACCTTGAGCTATTGGCCAGGGTAAAGAGTAGTCAGTATATTGACGGGTATAAAAGAGGAGTGAAGTGATGAAAAAAAGCAACATTAAATCGGGCAGCGCGGTTACGGTCTATGAGTTAAAAGGCGACAAGCTCCAAGAGCTAGAAAAAGCAGAGCATAGAATATATTTTCCCGGTGGCTATGTGGGAGTGACAAGAACAAGTGAGGGTAAATATTGGGCTCATGTTGGGATACAAAAAGAGGAAGACCGACACGAGGGGCGCGGAGTGGGTAGCGTGTTAGATTCGAGAATTGACTTCAATTATAAACGCGGAATTTCTGAAGGGATCCCCAAGATCAAATATATTGAAGATGTCCAACATTTAGCCGTATTAATTGAGGTGTCAGAATGAGAACGATTAATAAACAAATGAGAATGTCAAAGAGTGACAAAAAGGCACTTGAAACACTAAGAGGTGAAAAGCCCAACTTGCCTGAGACACATTTGACACCCAAAGAAAAAGATATAGTTTCTAGTCTTTATGGTAAGTACATCAGGAAAATAGATAACCAGGGACATTATGAAGCACTCTATGAGATGGAGTTGCACGAGAGATGGCCATCAGGACCACGAGTTAAACACCACGAAGCAAAAAGGTTTATACTTGAGAATCTTTTAGACTTAAATCATCGTGGAAAAATGACCGACAAACAAGCGCAGTCATTTTTTCATTGCATGATCAAAGGTATAAGGCAAAGCTATCAGCACTTAATCTATTTTGCCTACTGTGAATCATTATGACTCACAACCTATACAAGCTCATTATCAGTTGGAATATTGTTTGCATAATTGTATTAATATCAATAGCAGTAGGGAAGGGGTAAGTTATGAATGACTATTTAGAACGTATGCAAGAGGCTATTAAAAACCTTGAAGCAGCAAAGGCGATACTTGATAACCTGGCGAATGGCAGCGAGTACAAAAGGGCCAGTCTGATGTGTCGTATTGATATTGAGGGAGTGATAGCAAAATGTGAGGAGTTGGTGAGATGACAGGACAGGGAATATGCCTTAAAAGAGTAAGGGCTTTAATATTGCAATATCAGGATGACCTGCGATCAGAATTAGCCCAAGCTAAAAAAGATATTGGCAAAACACCCCTTGAAATGGATATCAACCTAGGTATTGACTATGCTGTGAACGGAATTGATGAGGGTTGGTATGATGAGAACGGAGATTACACGGACGATCTCAGCTAAACCACTAACAACAGCGAAACACTAAGCCGGTGTGAGAGCCGGCTTTTTTGTGTCTTGTAATGTGAACGCTATCGCGACACTGTGTCGCTAAAAATGTCGCGATAGAGCATATAAAACCAAAGCCCCACTGATTAGGTGAGGCTTTGGTTTTGGTGGTGGTGTTTAATATTGTTCTTGAATTTTCTTTAATCTTTTTAGGCACTTAGGGCAAACAGTGAATTTCCCCAGCCTCCAACCTCGCTGTATGAATGTTTTCATTGCCTCATGTCTAGGAAATGATTGTACATCTTGAATAAGGCAAGAGTGGTAATCAATCTGACTATCACAAGTCACAGTAACTTTATTAGTGCTAAATAACATTCTAGTTGTTACTGTGCAGACAGTCTGTTAATTTGATATTCCAAGGCCTCAATTAGTACATTGTATTGCTGCCAGGTATAGTCGGTACTTCTATTGATTTGTAGATTATCTATTGAAGCCTGGTAACCTGCTTTTGATAGTTGAAGATTTAAGAGTGCTTTCTGTAATTCGCTCATCTTGTCCTCGCTTTGGTTGGTTGTTATCATCTTGGAATCAAGTTAAGAAACTACATTGTGGATTGTCAAGTAAATAATGACAGTGATTGCGATTATTTTTTGAGGCGGTTATATATAGTATATAGTGGAAGGTGAGACAAAAGCCCTTTATCGTATCTTTACGATAAAGCCATGTTACTCGGTGGTAACAATGAACCCGATATCAAGCTGTGATTGCCTCGCGTGATGCACAAACGTGCACCTGTTGCGTACCACGCAACGCCCCCTCTGATTTATAGCTCCTAGCTGTCGAAGTTGTGCTAAAACTTCGCGCTTACTGTATTAACAATAGGTTATGTCATTAGTGTGCGGATTATGTGCGGAAAGTTGGATCATCCGGCCAGTGTATAGATGGTAATGAGACTCGTTCTCATTAAAGAGGGGGGGTGCGGACCTGGGGGTGGTGGTCTTCATATATACTATATCGTCCGAGCCTAGAGCCATCAAAAAAAATAAAAAACCTAAAAAAAATCAATTCTCTATAAATTAGCTATTGTCTAATCTAATTTTTATATTAATATGTATACTAGTTATAACTCAATGCTAAATAACTCACCAACCCCTTCTCACTACCATATAATATTTCTCTTGCTATCCCCACGATCTGTGCTATCTTAGTGCTAACCTGGCCAAGCCGGGAGTAAACGAGAAAAGGAGAGGGAATATGAAACATAAACACTTTAAAGAAATGACAGAGTATGCTATTGATGCTCAGAAGACTGATAAGCCTTGGGAGTTGTGGGAAACAAGCATGACTCCAGGAACAGACCTTTGTCAATGGAGGCCAGTTGGTAGTCACCCAGCTTGGCACACTTTCTGTGCTTACCGCCGTATAGACCCCTACCGAGAGCTTAAAGAGGCACAGGAGCGAGGGGAAACGATACAAACTCGTGATGGCAGTGGTGGGTGGTTCGATGTAATTAAGGGGTTCGCTGTCTATGATGCTATTGAGCGTGGTGATGCCCTACCATACCCTGTTGAAGATTACCGCATCAAGCCAAAGACCAAGAAACTCTATTTGTGGGCTGTTAATTCAAATGGTTCATGGAGTGTTCATAGTTGGATGTGTGAGACAGTAGATGAAGTTCAACAGGCGTATAATAAAGATGTTGTGAACGAGTTCAAGCGCCTCGACAACACTATAATAGAAGTGGAAGCATGAAAAGATCCGCATTCCTCGCATTAATGGTGTCACCGCTTGTATTGCCATTTGTGAAAACGGAAGCTCCTGTAACCGTCAATGATGATTTGATTGAGCATAATGGACTTGTTTTTTATAATAGTCAGTATCGTAAGTTGTTTCCGCTTAAATATTACGGTTTAGATGACCATCGCCTTGATGCCATGCGGTATTACAGTGGCTCACAATTTTCTGAAGCCCAAATCCAAATGCTAAAGAATCAGCGTAGCATTCAAACGCTTAATTATATCAAAAAGGTATCATCATGAGCAACAAAGAAACTCGCCACGCCGAGGCCAACGCGGTAGTGACAGGATTAGAGAGTATTGCAGGGATTGCACCGGAGGCAGCGAGCAAGTTTCTGCGTGAGACAGGGAATTACATTATTTCGTTAGTTGAGAGAGTTGATGCGCTAGAAGCGCCTGAAGAGGAGAGTAAAAATGACAAAACCTAGTATTGACGTTAAGCACCGGAATTTACCAGTAACGATCTTCGAGTTGCCATCGGGATTGGTTTTTAAGGAGATATTGACCGTAATCGAGGAATATGCTCGAAATCGCAAGATCACGGCATGTTTTGTTAAGATGGACTCTCAATATGACCTGTATAGCGTGAACGCCGAGGGCAAGGCATCACAGATCCACGAGGATATCGGGCAGTGGTTCCATGTTCCTGATACTGTGTGTAATGTAACGCAGATAGTTCGCGCCGATTCTTCTGCCTCATTAGTTGAGCAGTGTGAAGAGGCTGGTTGCCTACCATTTAAGATGTATTCCAAACAATTTGTAAAAGATCTCATCGAGGCTCTTTCTTGAGCATCGCCGTACCAGCATACGAGTGTGGTGATTGGGTAAAGATGCGGAACGACCCCATCGAGCAAGTTGGGATTGTGGTTGGGTATAAGGTGGTGAATAACGGCGACCCTGATTATTTGGTGATTTGGAATCCAGGACTATCTCAGTGGCACGCGAACTACGAGATCGAAACCGCGACAAAACTACAGGATGTTCCGTTTTTAGATGATTAACTGATTGCCATAGCCCACGCTATGGATTATATTACCTCTCATTGTTCTCCTCTCGAATAACAAAGGCTACCAACTTCCGGTGGCCTTTGTGTTTTTACATGCCTATAGCTTAGACTTGTAAGAAAAACATACCTATATTTCTTACAAAAATCGACATATCTTTTTGCATGAAATCGAGTATAGCCCTATCTTACGCAAACTTATTAACGTGTCGCAGGTAGCGACATATCGGCAGAACGTGTACGCATTCTTTCAATCAGACGACACTTTTTTTGCAATCAGCCGATTTATATATAGTATGTCCACGTTTTCTGGACATACTAACAAGATAAGTGCTATAAACTGGCTATTTAATTGCGCTTACATAAAGTAAAAGGTGGTGAAAACTTGACATTTGGTTTGCATAAAAGCGAGTATGGTGTCATCTTGTGCAAACTTAATCACTGGAATCTAAATGAGAATTATTCTCATTTACCGATTTGCGGAGCTAATTTTATTTCGTAAATTGTAAGGTATGCCAAAGACTTCTACTCCCATGCGAAAAAAAGAACGAGATGCATTGTTAGCACCTACTATGGTGCGCGTTTGTCATTTGTGTGGGTCTGACTTCCAGCTGGGTGAGAGAAAAATTGACAAAAAGAAGTGCGACAGGTGCCATCAGGAGAAGAAGGTAGTCTCAACTGCTGCGAAAAATACGAGGATTCGCCTGGCTGAAAAAGGATTCGAGGGCGACTTGACTACTCAATTGAGTGCTTACGAGTCTGAGGTGATATTAAAGGGTGAAGAACTTTTACAAGCCTACGCTGCCACAATGGAGACAATGGGGTTTGACAATAAAGACACATTAATGACATTGCCACCACCGGAGCTAGTGATCGATGAGCATGAGGCGACTAATGAGTTTTCGCCATTCTTGAAGCAGATGTTTTTGGCATTGTATGTTAAAATGCCGAGACAGGATTTGATGATATTGGAACATCTAGGGATTTCCGAGAAGCGGTATAAACAAGATCTCAAAAAATACCCTGAGTTTCATGATGCGATTATGCAGTGTGATAGGAAGCACTTGAAATTATTAGAGATCGTTGGATTTCATAATGCACTGAATCCGAAGGCTACATCAGAGAGAATATTTTTACTAAAAGCTGGTGATCCTGCGAGATATCGTGAGTCTTATAAGGGTGATACGTTTAATATGGGGCAAGTTAATATCACGGTGAGCAGTAATATTAAAGGGCTGGGGATTGCGAAGAATGCGGTGTCTGGTGGGAAATCGCAGAAATGACCCAAGCACCTCACATATCAGGATTATCTTTGCCAACTCGTGACTATGAGTTAAATCTCAATTATCTGAATGAGGTGGGTGAAGGATCATTGCCTACACCGAAGCAGGAGCAATTCCACGTGATGGTGAATAATCCTGACCCACTAAAACGTATGAAGCATACAGTGTTTGCAGGTGGATTTGGAACAGGCAAGACGGATGCGTTGGTGATTGAGGCATTGGCACAAACTTTATTAGTTCCAGGGAATCTAGGGCTTATTGGCAGGAAAACGATTGATTCATTCCGGAAGTCAACGTTAGAGACTCTTTTAAGGTTAGCTCCCCCTGGTTCTATTATCAGGCACAATAAGACCGAGCATGAGATCGAATTTATTAACAAGTCTAAGATCGTGTATATGCAGCTTGATGCTGGTCGTGATGCCGTTGATCGTATAAAATCGATGAACCTTGGATGGTTTGCAGTTGACCAGTTGGAAGAAATTGACCAGGAGGTGTATCTTGCAGCGCAGGGTCGTTTACGCCGTAAGGGTTCTAATAGATGCGATTTTCATACTGTCAACCCTGCTGGCCATGATTGGATCTGGCGTATATGGGTTAATGGTGAGGCTCCGGATGGTGAGGCTCTTGAGTATGGGCTTATCGAAAGTATTACATGGCCTGAAAATGTCCCGGGTCCGAAAGATGACGCAGAGGTGGCTGCACACTCAGATAATCCGTATTTACCTGCGGATTATATCAGATCGCTCTTAGCATATCCGGAGCGTTGGAAAAAAAGATTTGTTCATTGCCATTGGGATAGTTTTGAAGGATTGATTTGGCCTGAGTTTAAGGAAGGTATGCATTTTGTAGCGAGATTCCCAATACCGAGAGCGTGGCCAAGATATGTGATCATGGATTATGGATATCGTAACCCAACTGCCATTTTGTGGGCAACGGTGAGTCCACATGGTCAAATCTTTGTGTATGACAGTCATTATAGGGCTGGATGGAGAATTGAGCATCATGTTCCGGTTATTAGGGCGAAGTGTGGGCATCACGTTATTAAAGATTGGTTAGCTGACCCAAGCATTTCTAAGCAGGGATTTGACGGAAAAACGATTGCGAGTGAATATCAGAAATTCGGAATCAACTGGCATCCTGCCAACAATGATGTTGGTGCAGGAATTAATAGGGTCGGTGAATATTTAACACCTGACGAGAGCGATAAATGTAGATTGTATTTTTTCAGTGACCTTCCAGATAAAGAAGAATTTTTGAAAGAGATGGGTGGATATGTCTGGAAGGACATAAAGGTGGGTTCTGACCAACCTGACCCTGAAGCTCCTAAGAAAAAGAATGACCACTTTATGGATGTGCTAAGGTATGCGGTGATGTGGATACATAATACTTTTGCACCGATGCATGGGTCCACTGATGCATGGGATGAAGTTTGGGGCGGTGCATGGGAAAGTCAAGACAATTCTAACTATGATTGGGTATCAGAGGCATGAAAGATTTAAAAACAGTTGATGACAAGGTAGGTTATGTCTATGATACTTTCGAGGCTACCTATGATATGCAAAAAGAGAAGCGCGAAGAAGATGCAAAGGCGATACGGTATTATGTCGGTAAATCGCTAACTGAGAAGCAAAAACGTTCGCTTAAAGAGCGTAAACTCCCTAAATTAGAGATCAATATTGTCAAGCCTAAAGTCGATTTAATGACAGGTATCGAGCGTGAAACTCGCACAAGCACTAAAGCATATCCTATTGAGGGTGGCGATGTGATGGTGGCTAATGGAATTGACTATTTAATAGAGTATGTGAAAAACAGT
>Ga0233431_1006145_pt1 | contig 11033 bp, 9 predicted proteins | sample SI_118_April2016_FD_179867 | JGI IMG/M metagenome (GOLD analysis project Ga0233431, IMG submission 179867) | Seawater microbial communities from Saanich Inlet, British Columbia, Canada - SI_118_April2016_200_MG | ecosystem: Environmental > Aquatic > Marine > Inlet | place: Canada: British...
CTCATCTATGCGTAAACAAGAATACAATATATGGGAAGCCTTAGGCTCCGTTTTTTCAGAACAAATCCACAGTCCGATCCCTATTACACCTGTATAGTTACGCCAGTATTATGTTTTGGTGAAATATCATTGAAAAATTACTATGCCAATTAATATTTCAAAAAGAATATTAGGGGAATGGACAAATTTTTGAAAAGAGATGCGGACATTAATGCTCTTGCGAGAAAATGTTCTGAAAATCAAAAAAAGAGTGATAAACCTGAACTGGTTTATCACTCTTTTTTGATTTAAGTCCCATATACAGGCATAATTAACCTCGCCCGCACCATATATTGTTGTCGCTTGTGATTATTTAGCCAAGGCGATGTTAGGATGTGCGATGGCGGTGGCGGTATTTTGTAGCTTCGGATTCGCGGCATTATTGAGAAATTTACCCATAATGCCTGAAGTATATCAACGATATGATCGATCGTCTATTTTTCGTTTTGAGTGTAGAATTTATCCTGTGATGTATCTTTTGGAAAACGCCGTCATCTATACGCCAGATAGTATGTTTCCTCAAAGCAATTTGCTGATACGGGATGGACGTATTGCCGCGCTGAGCGAATCGAAACTGCCTTATGCGGCCAAGAGCGTACAACGATTTGACGCGCGCGGTTTGATTCTGGCCCCTGGATTCATCGATCTGCAAATCAATGGCGGCTTCGGTTTGGATTTTACAGCCGACCCGGCTTCGTTGTGGCAGGTGGCCGCACAATTGCCGCGGTATGGTGTCACGGCGTTTTTACCTACGCTGATTACATCTCCTCCGGAGCGGATCGTGCAGGCTTTGACGATTTTGTCCCATGAAGCGCCGCCTGACTTTTGCGGCGCGGCGCCATTGGGGTGGCACCTGGAAGGCCCTTTTTTGAATCCGAATAAAAAAGGCGCCCATAGCCCCAATGATTTATGCCAACCCTCCTTAGAAGCTGTTAAATCCTGGTCACTGGAAGAAGGTGTGCGCCTGGTTACATTAGCCCCCGAATTGCCCGGTGCGCTGGATGTGGCCTGTGCTTTGCAGGAGCGCGGCGTAGTAGTGAGCGCGGGGCACTCGCTGGCGACGTTTGCACAGGCACAAGCCGGTTTCGATATTGGCATCACCTGCGGCACGCATATTTTTAATGCCATGACATCCATCCATCAGCGCGATCCCGGGCTACCCGGCGCGTTGTTGAATGATCCGCGCGTCAGCGTGTCCCTGATCGCTGATGGCATTCATGTGCATCCGGCGCTGGTTCAATTGGCATGGCAGACGAAAGGCTCTCAGGGTTTGATCTTGGTCAGCGATGCCATGGCCGCGCTGGGTATGCCGCCGGGTGAATATCGCCTTGGTGAGGTGAGTGTGAGCGTTGATGATAAATCAGCGCGTCTCGCCGATGGTACGTTGGCGGGGAGCATTTTGTCGCTGGATGCGGCTTTGCGAAACCTGGTCGCCATTACTGGAGCAACCCTGCCAGAAGCCTTGTCTGCGCTTACCCGTACTCCCGCGCGTTTGCTGAGACTCGCTGATTGTGGTCGAATTGCGCCGGGTTGTATAGCCGATTTAGTCTTGCTAACCCCCGATCTGGAAGTCGTCGCAACCTGGGTACGCGGTGAACTTGTTTACCAGCGAGCGGAAGGTGTATACTTTTAAGATGGTGAAAGAAACTCCGATTGTAATTCTTCGAGGCGGCGGCGATCTGGCCAGTGGTGTGGCGGCGCGTTTGCAGCATGCTGGAATTAAAGTTGTCATCATCGAACTGGCGCAGCCTTTGGCGGTGCGCCGTCTGGTTTCATTTTGCGAGGCGGTTTACCGTAGCGAGATTAGGGTAGAAGGCATTACCGCGCGGCGCGCCCCAGATTCGCAGTTTGCGACTCAAATTTTGGCAGACAACCAGATACCTGTGCTGATTGACCCTGACATCAGCCTTCGCAACGCGCCGCAATTCTTCGTTTGCGCTATGATTGACGCCCGCATGACCAAGCGCCCGCCGGAACGATCTCCAGCAGGAACCCCCTGGATGCAGCATTTTCCTTTGATGATCGGCCTTGGGCCGGGCTTCGTCGCTGGTGAAAACTGCCATGCCGTAATCGAAACCCAGCGCGGTCATTTTTTGGGGCGTGTGATTTGGGACGGCAGCCCCCAGGCCGATACGGGTATCCCCGGCGCAGTTGTCAGCCAGCAGGCCGAGCGCGTGCTGCGTGCCCCAGCGGATGGAATCCTGCACAACCACGCCGAAATTGGGATGCGCGTCACAATCGGGCAGGTGATTGCCCGCGTCAGCGAGCAACCCATCACCGCTCCTTTTGATGGTATTTTGCGCGGCCTGTTGCACGAAGGATTGCCGGTGCGCCAGGGCATGAAGGTGGGCGATGTAGACCCGCGCAACAATCCGCAAAACGCATATACGATTTCCGAAAAAGCGCTGGCAATTGGCGGCGGTGTGCTTGAAGCGTTGCTCACTTTACCTGAAATTCGCGCTACGCTATGGAACTGAAGCGTGCCTTGCGTCTTTCTCAATACCCCAGTCTGGCGTTTGTTGGTGCCGGGGGGAAAACAACTGCCATGTTCCAGGTGGCGCGCCAGCTTGGCACCCCGCTGATTGTTTGTGCCACAGCACATCTGGCTTTGGCGCAAACGCGGTTGGCCGATGAACATCTCATTTTTCATTCGCTTGCTGATACCAATCAGTTGGCGCAGATTGCCCTGAGCGGCGTGATATTGATCACCGGGCCAGTGGAGGGAACGCGTACAACCGGCCTGTCGCCGGAGATTGTAATTTGGATGCGCCAGTTTTGTGGCTATCACTCCCTGCCGCTGCTGATTGAAGCCGATGGGGCGCGCCAATTGCCGTTAAAAGCGCCTGCCGAACACGAACCGGCGTTGCCTCCCGAGGCGGATACCGTATTCGTAGTTGCGGGACTGACTGGCGTAGGGAGGATGCTGACTTCGGAGCATGTTCACCGCCCGGAGCTTTTTTCTGCTCTCTCAGGTCTGCACATGGGGGCGCAGATTACGCCCCAGGCATTGACGCGGGTTCTGCTGCACCCCAATGGCGGCCTGAAGAATATGCCCATCGGTGCGCGACGCGTGGTATTACTCAATCAAGCCGATACGCCCACGAAACAAGCCATCGCCCGGAGTATGGCCGCAGAATTATTGCGAAAATATGATGCAGTGTTGATTGGGAGTTTGCAAACTTCGCCGGGGAACGTTTATGCTGTGCATGAGCCGATTGCCGGAGTGATTCTCGCGGCTGGAGCCGCGCAGCGTTTTGGGCAGCCGAAACAACTGCTCGATTGGCGCGGGAAGCCCCTGGTATGGCATGTGGCACAGGCAGCCCTACAGGCCAATATATCGCCAGTGATTGTGGTGGGCGGCGAGCACACGCTTCAATTGCGCCGCGCTTTGGCAGGTTTGCCCGTGGAGGTTGTTCACAATCCTCACTGGCAGGCAGGTCAGCATACTTCGGTTCAGTGTGGATTGGGGGCTGTATCCGCGCGTGGGGCAGCCACTCTCTTCCTTTTGGCCGATCAACCCCAGGTTTCTGTTTCGCTCATCCGCAGCCTGACCGAAATCCACGCCCGGCGGCGCCCAGCTATTGTGGGGCCGATGATCGATAGCCAACGCTCCAATCCGGTTTTATTTGACCGTGAAACCTATGCAGCCTTTGCGACATTATCTGGCGACCAGGGCGCGCGGCAACTCTTCTCTCGCTTCCCTGTAGAATGGATGCCCTGGTATGACGATACGCTTGCGCTGGATATAGACATTCCGGAAGATTTCCAACGCTTGCAGCAAACTTTCGGCGGCAGACCGATGGGACTCTTTTCCTCTTGCAGAGGGGGTTATTCTGTGATATTTTCGAGTACAATAAGGCCAAAGGAGTTGCCGCAGATGGCAGAGCAGCAGAAAAAGATCATCATTATCGAAGATGAACCAGATACCGTGGAGATGTATTCCGAGATGATGCGTCTGAGCGGACATGAAGTGTTGAAATTGTATGAAGCTTCATCGGCTTTGGACCTGATTTTAGCGGAGATGCCCGACGCTATAGTTTTAGATGTTATGATGCCCGTTGTTAGCGGGCTGGATTTGTTGCGAGAGCTGCGCGCGGCCCCCGAGTTGGTAGATATTCCGGTGATAGTGGTTTCGGCAATGGGCCTGCCGCAAGATATTCAGGCGGGTTTTGATGCCGGAGCGTCGGTATATCTGACCAAACCGGTCACGTATCAGGAGTTGAGTAAAGCTGTTCTAGATATTCTAGACGGGGATAGCAAGCCCAACCGCTGATGATAATTAAGGTAGAAAATTTTTGATGTCAGTCGTTCGTGCTTTTATTGCAGTTGACTTGCCTCCGGATTTGCAGGCTCGTCTGGCGCAGGTTGGACAAGATTTAAATGCAGCGATGGGTGATGTGCCGATCCGCTGGGTTTCTGCAGGCCATATGCATGTAACGCTGAAGTTTTTGGGTGATGTATCACTCAATAATCTGGAAGTGGTAACGGATATTCTGCGCAGTGAGGCTGCAGACCGCGGCGAGATGGTGCTGAGTCTGGGTGGGGTGGGAGCGTTCCCAAAGCCGAGGCGGCCGCGCGTAATTTGGGTAGGGGTTGAAGCTCCGGATGAATTGCAAGCTTTGCAACGTGGTATTGACCGGCTGACAGCCCGTGTGGGCTATGCACGCGAGACGCGGGAGTTTTCCCCGCATATTACTTTGGGGCGCGTATCACGCAATGCTTCTCCGGGCGATGTGCGCCAGATTGGCGATGTGCTATGTGCAAAGAAAATTGGTTTTTTAGGGGTGGCGCGGGTTGCGGCTGTGCATCTTTATCGTAGTGATTTACAAGCTGGCGGCGCCGTTTATACACGTTTATTCTCTGCCCCGCTGGGATAATCGCCCGTGCCCAACTATTTTGTTAATATTTGATAATTGAAGAGGTGTGATTGGATACTTTAGAATTAGCCTATACTATTGTTGATGCTTTAGAAGAAAAAAAGGGAGAAAATATTCTTATCCTGGATATTCGGGAAATCTCTCTGTTAGCAGATTATTTTGTTATTTGTTCGGGCACTAGCCCGCGCATGATTGATGCTTTATCGCAAGGGGCGGTGTCTGCTGTTAAGGATGAACATCAAATTAAGCCGCGGCTTGAAGGCTCTGCACATGCTGGGTGGATATTATCGGACTATGGAGATGTAATTGTGCATCTATTTTCTCCAGATCGCCGGGAATATTACGCCCTGGAAGAGCTTTGGCGTGAAGCCAGGGTAGTGATTCAGATTCAATAGCAGCGGTTTAAAGAGTTAAATAAATAGCGTGTGGGTTACGAAGCAACCTACACGCTATTTATTTGAAACGTATCGAAACTAGCCAGCATACTCAAGATAGGTGGTTCCTCGGAAGCGTCGCGCGCCCCAGCCCACCGTGCCATCTGGCAATTCAATGAGCCACCAAATATCATCACCCAGCGATAGCTCTCTATATATTGTAAAAACATACCCGCGCCGAATGGCGCCAACTACATTATTTTCATGTGTAGTTGGGCGTGAGCGCATTCGCAGGGCGTTATAACCCACGCGCAAAAAGCCTTTTTTCAAGGTTGCTGGTTGAGTTGTTTCTTCGGGGGGAGTCTCGTCTTCGGGTTCCTCGATCGGATCTGCAATGACCACTTCGATGGGTCTTTCATCATCGGGGGTTTCGTCATCGGGCTGCTGCCATTTGGCGAAGGTGTAGAACTCTTCTTTGCTCATATTGACGCGGTTGATATCAATCCCCGATGTTGCTACGCCAAATTCGCTGCCACGCCCATTTTTATCGGCGCTGTATTGCCACATCCACCAGTCATTCCAGGGCCGCGGTCGATAGATGCTGTTGGCCTGATTCCCCCAGGGGTGAGTCATTGTTTCGCTATAGGCAGCCACCCAGAGCTTGTGTTCGCTGGCCCAATCCGGGCTGCCCACATTGGGGTTCCAGAATGTGGCCCGCGTGTAGATCACAGCCTTCACACCCAGCTCACTTTCCACAATATCAACAAATTCTTTCAATTCTTTTTGAAAGCGTGCCTGGTTCGCATTACGCGGGTTATGTTCTACATCAACCGCCGGAGGCAAGTTCCATTTTACTGATTTAAGTAAATTGCAGAAATAGCGCGCCTGTTTGGTGCCGTCAAAGTGTGGATAAAAAAAGTAATAGTATCCGCATGGGATGCGCTCGCTAAATTTGCCCGCATTCTCGCGGAAGCGCCAATCCGTGTAGCTGGCGCCGTTATTCTTGTCGGTACCGCCCGACTTTATATACATTCCCAGCGTCCCGGCTCCGAGCATTTTGACAGAATTGATATCTCTTTGCCATGTAGATACATCAACAATGGGTTCAAACATGGTTACCTCCAGCGAATGCTAAATTTTTTCATGTTTATGACAAGGGGTATTTTTTGCTAAGATTGTTTTCGCTTGCCCTGAATTAGTCGCACAGTTAGCATAGCAAATAAGCCGGTGGACGTCAATAATGAATTTCGGATGAAATTTATCCAAAAATATTAAACCTATACGATTTCAATTTGTTCGTCGATTATGGTCACATCCGGCCAGTTTTTCTCGATCCAGGCGGGGATGGCCTGCAAAGCACGCTGGGTGTGAGCGTTATGATTGCTTACCAGTGCACAGGCAATCACCGCGCTGCCCCAGGCGTCGTTATGATCGATCTCGGCCACAGAGATATTGAACTCGCGCCGCAGTCGGGTGAGCAAAGGTTTCAACCGGCTGCGCTTTTCTTTGAGCGAGGCGCAACCGGGTATCTGAATTTGGAGGGTGAGTACGCCGAGAGACATGGGTTTACAGGATGCTATTGGATTTGCAACCCTCATAGTATAATGGATGGCATGAAAGAAACAAGAGCCTGGATTTTAGTTTTGGGTATCCTGCTGATTGTAGGATGGGCAGCATTTGGCGTGGTTGGCGCGGTGCGTGAAATGACGGGCAGTGTCAGCAATACGACCGAAGATGCCTTGAAACCGATAACCGATGTGACGGGTGGTTTGGCGACACAGGTGGCGCAGTTTTTGAATCCTACGCCGACGGTATTGCCAGACCCGGTGACGATTATCCGCGATGTGCGTACGATTGCCCGTCTGGAAACGATTCAGTATTCGATTGAGAAGGTGGTCACGGCGGATAAAGGGCAGGGGAGTCTGGAATTTCTCTTTGGCGATCAGTTGATCTTCGTGGCGCATGGGGTGGTGATTGCCGGGATCGATTTGGGCGATCTTACCGAAGATGATTTTTGGCTGGATGGCGGCGTTTTGTATATGCGCCTGCCCCCGTCCGAAATTTTTATTGCCACACTGGATAACGATAAATCGTATGTTTATGATCGTGATACTGGCCTGTTTACGAAGGGCGATATTCATTTAGAGACGGCTGCTCGTCAGGTAGCTGAAGATGAAATTGAAAACGCCGCTCTTGAAGACGGGATTCTGGAACAGGCTCGTATCAATGCCGAAGCGTATCTAGTGCGCTTTTTGTCGGCGTTGGGATATTCGGATGTGATTTTTGTGACGGAATAACTAAATCGTCTTGCGCTCAAATACGCTCATTCCAATCGGAGTGGGCGTATTTTTTATTAACTAATTCTTCCGCACGACCAAGCTCTGCCGGGGTGAGTTCGCCAGGTTCCAGTTGGATATCCAGCGTTTGGGCAAATGCCTGCTCAAATGCAGCCGCGGCTTGCTCCCAGGGGATGGCGCGCTGCAGAACGGCTTCAACGGTGGTCGCGCGTGCTAATAAGCGTTGCGCGGCTTGTTCGCGCTCTGCTTCCGATGGGAAAGTTAGTGCATGAGTAATGCGCGTAAGATCGCCGTAGAGCGGCAGAGTGCCGTGCTGTAATACGTTCGTTTTCTTGCGCGCCTGGGCGCTGCCAATCAATTTTTTACCCGCGACCGTAATTTCATAATGCGAAGGCACCTCGAAGCAAATTGGCTCTACTGACTTTGGTTGGTCATTTTTTTTGGGCAATGCCTGGGCGGGGAGGGCCAATAAGTGCAGGGCATGCAAAAGCGCGCGTGATAATCTCTCGTAACTATCGATCACGCTGCCCGCCAAACGCGGCTCCTTTGCTGACCCGATGACCGAGTACGTTAATTCATCGGTATGCAAGATAGCACGCCCGCCGGTGAGCCGCCGCACCAGATGCCAGCCGCGCGCGCGGATTGTTTGGAAATCAGCATCCTTAATCGACTGCGCATAGCCAATGGACAGGCAAGGCGGATCCCAGGCATACATACGCAAAGTAGGAGGTGTGTCACCGCGACCAATACTTTCGAGAATGGTTTCATCAACGGCCATATTCCATGCCCCGAATGCCGGAGCGGTTTTGATGAGACGCCAGGTAGTGGGCTGAATGGTCATACGACAATATCATCGATCACCTGACGCAATGTGCGGGCGTCCAGGTCTTTTTTGTCCAGGAAGGCAACGGCTCCGGCCTCCATGCTCAGGCGACGGAATTCACGGTCGGGGTAGGCGCTGATCATGATGATGCGTGATCTTGTAGATACAGCCTTGATGCGTCGGGCGCAACGAATGCCATCGTCTTCCCCCAAAACGACATCTACAAACGCGAGTTGAGGCTGAACTTTCTCGGCAAGTCGTTGTGCGCCTAGAATACTATCGGATTCGTAGAGGATTGCTTGGGGATAGACACGAGCCAGCATGCGCTGAATCTGATGTAAGTAGCGATGATTGTCGTCCACAACTAGAATAGTAACGTCTTGAGATGGGGCTGGGGCATCATTTTTTTTCTGTTGCAAGCGTTGCCCGGCGACACCCAATGCCTCGGGGTGCTGACTGACAAATTTGACGGCCTCAAGACGGCTTTGTACTTCTAACTGGCGATAGATACGTGTCAAGTGATTTTCGATTGTCTTGACGCTCAAACTCAGTTCTATCGCAATACTTTGGTTATCAAGACCCTCCTGCAAAAGCTGTAGAATATCGCGTTGACGGGAAGTTAGTGGCGAAATATTCGACGCCGACTTTTCTCTTCCTACAAGTTTGGATAGCAATGGGCTTGATATCCAGCGTTCACCGGCAAGAATGCGCGACATCGCCAATTTTAAATCACTTAATGGCTGATCCTTAAGATGATACCCATCTACCCCAGCCTCTAACATACCTCGAACGTAGACATCATCATCATAGGCGCTGATGACCAGAATTTTCATATCTGGATTTTGTGCCCGGATATACCCAACAGTTTGAATTGGGTTGAAGTCTGGCATACTGAGGTCAACCACTAAAAAATCGGGTGATTTTATGACGAGTGCTTTGAGCAATGTTGGCCCATCACCAACTTCTCCAATAACATTGAGGCCGGGTATTTCTTCGATCACATTGCGGATTCCCGCGCGGACAACTGCGTGGTCATCTGCTAGTAGAATTTGTGTTGTTTGCATGAGCTTTAATCTTACCATCAAGGGGATGATTGGGGGAAATCCCCTATGCTGGGTGGGGGAAAAAGGGGGGTAGCGATGTTAAATAATTGTTAACATTGTAAAGACAATGTTCAAACAATTTTACAGAACTAAGGAGAGTGTTATGTTCCAAAAGAATATCCGCCCATTGTTAGTAGTTCTGGCCTTGCTGGTTTTTGCAGGGTTGGCGCTTTCAGCCTGCGCACCGGCAGCCGATGAAGCTGCTCCTGCTGAAGAATCAGCTGGTGAGATGGCAGGCAAAGTTGGTATCGTATTGCCGACCAAAGACGAACCACGCTGGATTCAAGACCAGGCGCGCTTCGAAGAAGCTTTGACCGAAGCTGGCTACGAAGTAGAAATACTCTTCAGCCAGGGTGACTCGGCCAAAGAGAAAGCCAACGTTGAAGATCTGATCACCAAGGGTGTTCAGGTACTCATCATCACCCCGCACGATGGCGCTGCTGCCGCTGCTGCTGCTGAAGCCGCCGCCGAAGCTGGCGTGAAAGTGATTTCTTACGACCGCCTGATCCTCGAAACCGAAGCTGTAGATTACTACGTGACCTTCGACAGCATCGCTGTTGGTGAAGCCCAGGCACAATACCTGGTTGACAAAGCCGAAGGCGAAGGCAACCCGCTATTCCTGTATGCTGGCGCCGCTTCTGACAACAACGCTTTCTTGTTCTTCGAAGGCGCCTGGAACGTTCTGCAACCGAAGATTGCCGATGGCACCTTCGTAATCAAGAACTCCAGCGAAGCTGAAGCTCTGGCCGACAAAGCCGAACTGAGCCGTGACGAAATGGCCCAGATCATCGGTCAGGTCACCACCAACTGGGACTTCAACACTGCCAAAAGTCTGGCTGAGGCCAACCTGACCTCTGCTCCCGCTGAGGACAAAGGCGATGTCTACATTTTGGCCCCCAACGACGGCACCGCCCGTGCCATTGCCGATGCTTATGCTGCTGATGCTGACGTGACGAGCTTCATTGTCACCGGTCAGGATGCTGAGAAAGCCTCCGTGCAGTACATCATTGATGGCAAACAGTCCATGACTGTTTTGAAAGACGTTCGCACACTGGTTGGCGATGCGATTGCCGCGGCGATTGCCTTCCTCGAGGGTGAAACACCCCCCGAGACCCACACCTACAACAACGGTGTCAAAGATGTCCCCGCCAAACCGTCTGCGGTAATCTCCGTCGACGCAGACAATGTTCAGGAAGCCATTATCGACTCCGGCTACTGGCCTGCTGAAGACTTCACGGGCGTTGGCGAAGCTGCTCCTGCTGAAGAACCCGCTGCCGATATGGCCGCCGGTAAAGTCGGCATCGTATTGCCGACGAAAGACGAACCACGCTGGATTCAGGACGAAGCCCGCTTCGAAGAAGCTTTGACCGAAGCTGGTTACGAAGTAGAAATTCTCTTCAGCCAGGGTGACTCGGCCAAAGAGAAAGCCAACGTTGAAGATCTGATCACCAAGGGTGTTCAGGTACTCATCATCACCCCGCACGATGGCGCTGCTGCCGCTGCTGCTGCTGAAGCCGCCG
>Ga0233431_1006146_pt1 | contig 11033 bp, 11 predicted proteins | sample SI_118_April2016_FD_179867 | JGI IMG/M metagenome (GOLD analysis project Ga0233431, IMG submission 179867) | Seawater microbial communities from Saanich Inlet, British Columbia, Canada - SI_118_April2016_200_MG | ecosystem: Environmental > Aquatic > Marine > Inlet | place: Canada: British...
ATATGTGCGCTTAATTTGTACAATAAAAAATAGTATCTCAACATAATATACATTTATAATCATATATGTTTATATGTTATGTGAATAACATATAAACGAATTATTTACTGGATCGTCCCTATATATTATGTAAATAATATATAAACCTACATTGCAATATACGTAATGTATAAAACAACACCAAGTTTAGATTCATTGGATGAGCTATCGCCATCAAATAATCTAATAAAAAAGCGAGATAAAAATCTAATACAAAGTGCCATAGAACACGGATATAACTACATTGTCATATTGATTAATTCACCACATGAATATAAATACGCAAAGCAATATATTTTACCAATGGAAAAAAAATACAAGCATGTCAATATATCAATACAATGTAACGATATTGACATATGCGATAATGTCAATAAAAAATCAAACGTTAATATATGTTATATTAAATACAATTATTTTAGCTAGTTTGTATTGCAGGTATTTTGATTAGTTTAACAACTTCATCGGGTATATTTGATACAATTTCTCCTTTTATTCTACCACCGCCCATTTTATTAAATCCACAACAAACAACTACTTTGGACGATGGTTCGATGAACGAATTTTCTAAATTAATATTATCTATATATAAGCTGTTATATGTTCCATTTTTCATTACACATACATTTGTTAAATATCCAGTAGCAAAACAATATAATATTTTATTGCTATCAGATAAGCTATTCACTTTATCATTTATGATTGCTGTATATTCATTAATTGGTATATTTCTATCCATCTGCATTTTTCTTTTTCGTGCATCTTTTATCATATTATATTGTATGAAATGTTGTTTGCAGTATGTTAATCCTTCTCCATGATCATCATGTTTTAAAAAATCATTATAAATATTTAATATCGTTTTTAAATCACTATCTTTGCTTATATATTGTGCGTTTGCGATTTTAAAATCATCTCTTATTTTTTTCAAATTGTTATTTAATTCACTATCGTCGGTTGTTATAAATCTAGCTAATTGCTCGAGATCTAAAAATAACGAGTTTATATTTAGTTTACATGCGTCCATTATCGAAACTATACCAAATACATCTTTATGACAATTATATGTTATGCTATTTATTATCGTAACGGCCATTTCAGGAAACATTCCCATATTAGATACTTGTTTACCGAGCGACGTTAATATACCATTATTTAATAGCGATAGCATTTTCAAGCGCTCAATGACGTTATCTATATACCCCTGATCAGGAGGATTTATAAACTCATTAAGTATTTTATTTAACGATTCTATACTATCGATATTCCCAAATAACATTAATCGTATGCATTCTATTGATATATCGTTTATCAATATGTCTGGAAGTGGGTATTCTTTCATATGCTTAAACATTGTTTCATCATATAAACAATAGCATTTACCAGCACATACACGACCAGCTCGACCACGACGCTGCGTTGATTGTGCTTTTGATATTAATTTTTTAGTTAAATTAGTAGCGTTTACTCGATAATCAAACTCACCAGCGTACTCATACCCACTATCTATGACGAATTTAATACCTTTTATTGTTAATGACGATTCCGCTAAATTTGTTGCGACAATTACTCGTATGCTATTGGATTCTTTTGTTTCTAGAGTGCCTCTGCTTTCCGCGGGACTACCCGCATATAACTCAATACATGTACATTCCTTACCCACTATTTTAATGTTACTTTTCATCTCATTTTTAAACTGACTACATACACGAAGCGTTTCATCATGACTTGTTACGAAAAATAATATATCATTGCATTCATCGTTGCTAATATCCTCATTCTCTAATATGTTTTTAATTACTTTTATCCCTGCTTTTATATATTCTTTTCGATTGGTCGGTATATATGAAACGTCGATTGGATATTGACGATTGCCTAATATGTTTATTATATCAACTTTAAATTTGCTAAAATATGTTTTAAATAAATTAGTATCCATCGTTGCACTCATAATGATTACTTTAAAATCTTTACGCTTTTTTAATATTTCCCTTGATATATATATCAAAAAATCTATGTTAATCTTGCGCTCATGTGCCTCGTCTATAACGATACCATCGAATTTGCTTAATAATTTATCCCTTGATGTTAGTGATATCACTGATCCATCTGTTGAATATAACAATTGATTATGATCTTTCACAAATGTTCCAGCGCCCCTGTACATATAATTCACAAAGCTTCCTAATTTCACATCCATTGTTAAGCTACTGTATGTAGCCGCGTCCTTGCACGCTTTTTGCTTCGGTAGTGTTACAATTATTCGACTAGCGTAATTTAGAGCATGTAGCAATAGTTTTGGAAATATAACAGTTTTACCAGATCCAGTGTCAGCAGTAACTAATATGACATTGTTTGTTTTAATTACTTGTATATATTTTTTTGCCTGTGCATATGCCGGTAGTTTTTTCCATTTTGCCGCGAATTCTGTGTATTTTTCGCCATATGGTGCGTTCGTTAATGGATTAAGATTTTTACCATCTGGATCCAATATACCTATATTATTAGTATTACTCATTATATCAATAAGTAATATTAAATGAAAAAATAAATGAATTTGTTAAGATACGGAATTAATGTATTCTTTCACAAATGCTTCGTTGTCACTTTTATATATACCGACGTAATTTTTGCACAATATGTTGTATAAATATACATATGCATATATTATCATAGAACAAGAGTTAGAACCGGTTATCATAACAATTCCTTTTTCGAAAACAAATGCCGAAATATATTTTGATTGTTGCTTATTTATTGTATTATCTAGTTCATGTTTTATTTTTACATTAATGCACGAATGTATACTTGGTTCATATGTTTGATTGACCTGTAACTCAGATAATATATTATGTAATTTATCAAGTTGTATATGGAATCCTATATCGAACTTACAGTTAATTAATACAGTTCGTAGCGATGTAATATATGGTATGCTGAGCATATATGGATCGTTTGTCAAATTATTGTTTTTATTGTGCTGTAATATGTTCTGAAATAACGTATGTAAGACAATACAACACTGTATTGCGTTATTGCATCCAGTTATATGTATTGACCCGTTATTAAACAATTTTATGCTTATTTTTTTGTTATTAACTAGCAAAAATAGTGTTGCCTGATTATAAAAATTTCGATTTTTTAGCTTTTTAGTAGATATGTTATCTTTAAATATATTAGTTATTTCGGTTATGTTAAAATTAGCGTTAACCGCACCAACTATCGTCATTGTTGCTATTGCAATATCATGGGGGATATCCGATATATGTAGATAGTTGCTAATAGTATCACAATCATGTTGGCTGATGATGTCGTATATTTGCATTTTATATTATACTTATATTATAATTGCTTCTTATTGCTTATAATTCAATTTTTCATAGTGGTTATGTTCTATCTTGTTGAGAACTTGTCGCTAATGTTGCGCCATGTAAAGCGCTATGAACTTCTCGGGCTATTGTTAATGAACTCGTTAACATACTCAATTTCGATACCGACATTTTTAATAATGCGTCTCTATCAAATGATAACAAGTTATATTTTGCCAATATACGTGTTAGTGGATCGATTATTGCACGTATTTTTGGAATTGGTATACATTTACCAGGCGAGTATACATCCGAATAATATTTATATGGCATCGTTTTTTCTATAACATCTCTAATAAATTTCGCATGAGCATCTCCTCCAAAAAATATGCAATTACGTGGAATAAGCTGATTGTTGCATTTATTTGACGATACTCCAATTGTTGTACGTTGCCGATCATATACATATGATACTAATTCAGCATTAGTATCACTATTATATGCGGATATGCTCTTTCTTAACATTCTAAATATAGTGTAACAGTTCATTATCGTGCTCATAAATGGACCAGGTCCATAACTCATATTTCTCATATGCGGGTGATTATTATTGGGTCTGGTTTGCATTTCATGTAATATTGAAATATATAGCGCTTCTGACAGCTTTTCAGATTTCCTAAAAAAAACTGATTTGATATACTGTTTAGTTAACCGACATGTCATTTGTTTCGGAGTCATATTATTGGTTTGTTCTACAACTTCCTTACTAATATCATTCCAACGATTAATTTTATCCAAATCATCACTATTTTTCGCGTTTAATACCTTACCCACATCATCACTACTTACTTTACCCACATCATCACTACTTACATCATCTGCATCATCACTACTTACATTGTATACATCATCATTTGTATCGAATATGAAAACATAATTTTTTAAAAATTGCAAAATCGCGTTTGTCCTGCTCTCAATAAGTCGAGTTAGTTTGCCATCAATATGATCAGGTGAAATTTTTGAATATAGTGTCAATATTCCTCGAGCAGTCTTGCTCATCGTAGGAATAAATATGTCAGGACACGGTTCATTCATTGCATATATACGAATATCTGATGTATGAATTCTAGTCGGAAAAATATTTACACAATGTTGTGTTGGTGCACCTGAAAAAATCGGTGATGTACATAACGAGAATATCACACGTAATATATCCAACACTGATTCAAATACAAGTGTATCAAAATTTTCGAAATAATCACGAATGGAATCGTATTGTATGCGTTCTAAATATATATCTGTACACATTTCCTCGAAAAATATAGTATACAGTATGTAATAAGCAACGTTTAATTCATCCCCTGCGAATTTTATTCGCTGTAAATGATGAATTAGTATATCTCGTACCGACTGATAAAATTTTTCTGTTTCGGGTACAGAAACAAGGTCATTTGATCTCGCATAGTTAATAAATTTTAGCCCCACTGTATGTATGTCACGTGATAACGTACGCAAACTTTCTACGTCCATATTAGTCGGCGCATCTTCCGGATCACGTGTAAGCAACCCATCATGGAGTTCGCCAAATAATGTTATGTTTCGTGGAATATGGTCAGATGGGACAATATGTGTAAATTTACACATTCTTAACGCACCTATTAATGTAGTTGTTTCATTTTCACTAAATGCCATTATATAATTTATATATAATTTATATATAATTTACATAATGATTTATTCTACTTAACAAATTTAGTAGTTATCGAATACGGATACATGTTCGACAACGTATATTTTACTTTTTTAGTAACTGGTTCTACCTGATCAATTACTACGTATGATTTCGTTGACATATCCGTAGTCGTTTCCGCTGATGTTTGAACATGCGTTAATTGCGACGTTGGTGTGTCCACTTTACGCGTTTTATTTGAATGAATCTTATTTAATTTGCTAATAATATCACCTGTCTGACAATCCCATAATGTATATGTATAATCCTTCTGTAAATTGTTCATTTTATATTATAGCTCAACATGTATTAATTATGCATTATTAATAAGCTTTCGCAATGTTTGAACTGGATCATATCCGTCGCTTTCACTATATTCCAACAACGTATTACTTACATTAGCATTTGATTGTGATGACTCAAAATCTATAAATCCTAATTCTTGTAAATTTTTAGTTATTTTTGATTTAGTTTTATTAAAATTATCACTGTTTGCTGTAATTGATGTTTCATCATATTTATTTAAATTGTGTTTTTTAGGATGTGATATATCAATATTATTTAATTTTTGTTTAGTTATTAACTTATCCCACATTTTATTATGTATACCATTTTCTTGTGACGGTATATCATAATCGATCTTTATCGCGTCTAAATATTTATGTGCACCTGATTTATCTGTATTTATTAACTTCATTATTTTATTTATAGGATAATTATCAGCATTATCATCAAAATTAGCATTAACATCAGCATCAACAGTTAATTTACGAATACCGTGTATAATATTACCAGCATCTCCACCGAACTGTTTGTAAGTAACACCATCATCAATTAACTTGCGTGAACTTGTATAACTATTTTTATTCATTGTATCAGTGTATATAGATTCAGTATCAATTATATTTTTGTTACCACCTGTTAGTTCTGTTGATGCTGTATATGTCGATATTGTTTTATTTAGTTCATTAACAACATCAGTACTGAACATGCTGTATATATGCTCCGGTTCATTTTCAATAAACGTGTTTGTATTTATATTGACGCATGTACTTTTTAGTAAAGTTATATTTATGGATGTGTCCTTATATGATGTATTGGACAATATTAGCATAACATCAAACATGTCGATTAGATCATGTTCTTGTAATTTTTCGAATATATCATCAATGTTCATGTGAAACGCTTGTACAAATCCTTGCATCGTACATAATTTTAAAATTAATTGTTTTGGTTGGTGAAATATATTGATATTATTGATAATTGTTTGCAATATTGTAACATCGTCATATTGCTCGCATAAATCATTAATAGTGCAATTATTTATTATTAATTCGGCTAATTTATGCATTTTAAAATAAATGCATTGATATATTGCGTTTGAAACATTCATTTTGTTGGCTATATGCATTGTGTAGAAAATTATTTACATTGTTTGAAATATTCAAAAAATTGATATTAAATATGTATCAACATAAAGAATAAAAAGTTATTATATATATTAAATGCCTATAATACTCGATGTCAGAACGGAGTTCGCGCATCAGATTAAGACACTAGTTGACGCACTTAAAGACATAATAACAGAAACAAATATTGAATTCATATCACCAAATCAAAATGACAATTCCGAACAAGATATTTCGAATGAACAACCCATAAACAATACAGATGGTAAAAAATGTAAAAAATCGAAATCGAAATCAAAATCAAAATCAAAATCAAAATCAAAATCAAAACAAAATAAATCAGAAAGCACATGCGATAATGTTACATCTTCGCAAATAAATAACAATACAATGATAAATATAAAAAGCGGTATAAAAATATTGTCGCTTAACCCGGCAAAAACAATATTAATAAGTGTTATGCTAAATTCCGATAAGTTTTCCAAGTTTGTGTGCGAGAGAAAAAGAATAATAATTGGTGTTAATTTATTAAATTTAAACAGTGTGCTAAAAACCGTTGAAAAAGAGAACCAGTTATCATTTAAGATGGATAGCGATAATATGAACTACTTATATATAATAATTAGCGATACAAATGGTAATATATGTCACAATTTAAAATTTATGTTAATGGATTTAGATTACGATGAGTTACATATTGATAAAATACGATTCGATTCAATAGTTACGCTTAATTTTAGTAAATTTCAAAAAACATGCAAGGATCTAAATGCACTATGTGAACATGTCGATATTACGTGTGTCGATGACAAACTTATATTCTCATGCACAGGTGGTTTTGTTAACGGGGATAGTACAATATCTGGAGACCATATAAGTATTAAATATAACGTTGGTTGTAATTCGGATATGGTTATACAGGGATATTATGAGTTAAAATACTTATTATTACTTGGTAAATGTACATCACCAAGTGATGATATTGATATATTTATGAAAAATGATTACCCGTTAATTATACGTTATATGGTCGCGACATTAGGCGAAGTTAAATTATGCATAACACCAATATCCAAGAACACTATCAATTCATAGATCATCAATAAATAATAATCAATTTTGTTTATGATATATATAATATATTAAACAAAAATGCCAACTTACGAATTAGCTAATCCCAAAGCAATCGGGGATATAAATACAACATTTAACGAAAAAAATCAATTGGTTGCTGTCGATAAAGCATGGCAAGCCATATCAGAACATGCTGTTAATATAACAAACCCGTTCGTTATAACTATGCGAAACATAAAAAGTAATAAATTATATAATTTCGTGATTAATGAAAAAATTAATAAAGAAATGGATGTTAAATATACAATATCGAAAATAGGAAACTCAATGCCCGGATCATCATTACAATCATTTGAAGATTCGATTAATGAAACCATGTATGGAGGTAAAAAATCAAGTGATACATCAAGTTCATCTAGTGATACAACTGTTGATATGTATGCACCAAAACATAATAAATATAGACGTCGTGAGGATGAGTTTGTATATTCTCCATTTACACCATCACATGGTAACATTAACTTAGTATATAATTTGGGTCATCTTTCAAATATTCCGAATTTAGGAATGTTACTAGGAACCGGAATTAATTATCCCATACCACTTTTCGGTATTCCTAATTTAATTGGAAATGGTCACGTATTCTTTGCGATGCAATAATAATTATAAAAATTGAAATTTTAACTATATGAACAAATAGTTAAATATATAGTAATTAATTATCTCAAGATATATTTATATTATCTATTTATATGGTTATGCCCGTGCTGGCTCCGCCTTATGTAGGCATTTCTATAGAATAGATACTAAAATTATTACAATTTCGTAATACATTATCATTATCGATTTATGGTTATGTCCATTTGGTATGGCTTTGGCGACCACTGACGGCGTTTCTATAACTTTGATATTAGTTATATTACAATTTCGTAATACATTATCATTATCGATTTATGGTTATGCCCATTCGGTAAGGCTTAGGCAACGCCATGCTGGCGTTTCTATAACTTTATACATTATCATTATCAATAAGCATAAATATGCCTATTTTGGCACGGCTATTGCAGTCGATTTAGGCATTGTATAGCTTATTTATTATTATCATGTTAACAACGCTCTTTCATCGCCAGTGGCATGTTAGATGCGATGTAAAGTATGATACTTGTTTATTATTTATATATTTGATTATTATGATCATATTGACGCAGGTATATCGAGGCAATGATTGCCCTATGTGCCCTTCAATTGACATATTTTTAACGATATATTAATATCATTAAAAATTGAGTTGTATAACTTTACATAATAACATTAATACTTATTATATAACCACATTAATGAATGACATTGTGTTTTTACCAGTTGTTTTACGGGTGTGTATATGTGCGTACATAAATCCATTAAAAATAACAAAAAAAACATTCGATAAATACTTTTTAAACAATGTGAGCTATGCAAAAGAAGTGCTAAATACAAACTTCATAAAATATTTAATAAGTGAACATATTAAATATATATTACGCAATCACAATATTAGATTATCTCCAATAATTTATTTAAACACATTATATCGTGAAACATATATTAGATATATTGATGAATTAATAATAAGTGATAATTTAATAAATGAATATATTAGTCTGTTACGTTCGTATACTTTCAGAAATACGAACATATACGATTTTGTTAAATCATTGCACAATTGCGAATATAATTATGATAATAACGTGTTATACAATCACGTGTTTGCGATCATTGTAATAATGTTAATGCATAAGCATAGTTTAAGGTCTTTTATATTGTCTCATTATACTGACGATATATTTGTTAATTTATTGAGCAACAAGAAACGTAAATATACATTATTCGATATCATTTGTAAAATTAATAACAATATGTTTAAAATAAACAATGATAAAATAACTATTCGCAATAGGTCTGTACAAGTAAATGCAACATACAATAAAATAAGCGATACTATATCATTTGATAATAAATTAACGCGTCAGCAATATCATAAAATGATACGAAACTTCACGGCACATAACATATATGATTTATTATTATACGCGCTGTTAAATAAAATGGCAAATTGGTCAGATATAAACTATAATATGCTAAAAAAATCATTTTCCAGATATTTATTTAAATTCTCGGATAATTATCAAGGAAGGCGATTGGCATATGACCTTGAAAATGAATTAATTCGTGCACAATAAAAAATTGATATACGTATGCATTATATTAATAAGCAATTAACATAATACATATAATACACATAATAAATGGAAAATTTTGTATTTGTCAATGAGTCGTTGAAGTTACATGTATTAGCATACATAAATCCGTATAAATTACCGAATATATTATTTAACCGCCATTTACGACGTAATGTTAATTACTTAACCAATATATTTAATAATGAAGCATTTTTGAAGCATATTATATCAAATCATATAAAATGCGTGTTGAAAAAAAATACAATCGTGCAATTTCAAATTACGCGATTTAATGTGATTGTGAAAAAATTAATCGATAAATACATTAATGGTGAACTAATTATATCTGATAAATCCATAAAAAAGTTTATTGGAAAATGTAGTTTATTTGATACGGTGTTGAAAATACTGACACTAAATAAAACAGACATACTCAACCAACCGATTTATACATATATAGGGAAACCGGAATTATATGTAGCAATGTACAGCACGGTTAATGATAAAATAACACAATCGTTATACAAATTATTATTGGATTATAGTGATGCTCATATAAGGTTTGATAACGATGTATTGTACGTTAATAAATCAACAATATCAGTGTTTATATCAAATGATGAACTAATTCTATCAAAAAAATTTTGGAAAAATGAAAAAATACATCGAACTAACATATATACAGATATTATATATGCGCTTATTAATATGATTTGTGATGAGCATAATTTAGCATATGGGACAACTTTCCATGGTTCGTACATACAAACTATTTGTGAAGATTTAATATGCAATGATATTAATATGTTACACGATATTGTATTTGGATATTAATAATACAATAGGCTTTAATTATAGGACTGTCCAGTAAATATTTGTCGTATTACAATGCAATATAATGCATATACAACAGTATATTTAAACAAATCCTATAACTGCGAATAGATGCGGATTTTTTCTCCATTTATTGTACAGGAGTAACCGCAATTGTTGTCGATATATTGCGTATTTGATCCAAAATTATCGAACACAATAAAATACATCGCAAATGAAATTAAACATATTTTGTTAAATATAAAAGCAAAACAAGGTCGTCCAAATAAATACTCATATGAATTATTGCTAACAGGCATTATTTATAAATTAAAAACGGGTGTTCCATGGAGATTATTACCATCGTACTATGGTTCAGGAACAAATGTACATAGGTTAATGACTATATTATCTAATAATGATGCATTTAAAAATATATGGA
>Ga0233431_1006149_pt1 | contig 11027 bp, 14 predicted proteins | sample SI_118_April2016_FD_179867 | JGI IMG/M metagenome (GOLD analysis project Ga0233431, IMG submission 179867) | Seawater microbial communities from Saanich Inlet, British Columbia, Canada - SI_118_April2016_200_MG | ecosystem: Environmental > Aquatic > Marine > Inlet | place: Canada: British...
TATACTTTTCTTTTTTCTAAAAGGCTTTCAATCAATACACTTATGAAGTTTTTTAGAAAAAAGAAAAAATGACTTATGACTTTACTATAATTGTCGTTAGTGGGTAAATATAATTGTCGGTGTACGGCTTCGTACTATCTTTAATTTATTTGAGACCTTCTTGTTGCCTCTGAAACAAATTATTACGTTAGGTTAATAAATTATTTTTTTATGCTTAGATGAAAATATTATAAATATAAAAATGGAGTTTGAGATTATGAGTAAAGAAGATTTAACAAAAGAATTGAGCCATTTGTTAGGCGATATTAATAATATTAATCACTATTCTGTAACAAATACTCATGTTCATACATTGGTAAGCAGAGCTAAAGAAAATATCAGACAGGCTTTAGCAGATCTGAAATAGATATAAAAGCAATATTTTAAGTATTAAAATCCTCAATTTAAGAATTGGGGATTTTTATTTATGGGAATATATGTTTAGCTTGAATGCTACAACGTAATACCTTATAGTTTTATTCATTTATACTTAGATTGATTATATGGCAAGTTGTGCCAGTGAAAAAATTAAACCTTCAACTCATTTATCGCACGATGATAAGGAATATAATATGAATAAATATTTAGGTGCTCACGTAAGTGCTTCAGGTGGTGTAGAAAAATCTATTGACAATGCCTTAAAAATAAATGCTAAAGCATTTGCGCTCTTTGTAAAGAATCAGAGACAGTGGACTGCTAAGCCTTTAACTGATGAGAGTATTAGCAAGTTCAAATTAGGGTTTGCTGAAAATGGTTACTCTGCTAAATATATTCTTCCACATGCCAGCTATCTTGTAAATCTAGGAAATCCTTTTCCTGAAAAACGAGAAAAGTCTGTAAACAGTTTTATTGATGAACTAAATAGATGTCGTGAATTAGGATTAGAATGTTTGAATATTCATCCTGGAAGTCATTTACGTGAAATTTCTGAAGAGACATGTATTGATTTGATTGTAGACAGTATAGAGCAGGCATTTGATGCTGTACCCGGCATCCGTATTGTTTTAGAAAACACTGCGGGGCAGGGGTCTAATATGGGATATAAATTTGAACATTTAGGTATGATAATAAATAAATTAAAAGATAAATCCAGAATAGGTGTCTGTATAGATACATGCCATACATATGTGGCAGGTTATGACATTAAAGAACTTTCAGGTTTTAAAGATACAATGAGCAGATTTGAGGATATTGTTGGTATTAAATATTTGAAGGGTATTCATCTAAATGATTCTAAGATGAAATGCGGCTCTAAAAAAGACAGGCATGAAAGCATTGGCAGAGGATTTTTAGGATTAGACTTCTTCAAAATTTTTATGAATGATGCTCGATTTAATAATATGCCAATAGTGCTTGAGACAATTGATGATACTATTTGGAAAGAAGAAATCGAGCTTCTGTACGATATGGAAAACAAGTAAATGATTATCAAATTATGGTGAATTTTTAATGGCAAAACTGTAGCCGCTTGATTTGCCCAAAGTATTTATAATTTTATTTCATGTGATTGTTTACAACTCTGATAATTATTGCAACACATCTCTTTGAATAATTCTTTTGTTTTTTTAGTTAGCTTTTTATTTTTTCATGAGCATTATGAGACTAAAATTGCGCGTATCAGTCGAAACTTTATGATCTTTTTTAAGTTCTTTTATGATAGGTGAATTCTCAAGAAAATTTGAGATTGAATCAGTAAGTTTGCTTAATCTAATTTGGGATGATTTCATAATACTTTCTCCATGTAAATTTATTTTTTATTGCTTAGTGATATTGAACTCTATTTACTTTATTATCAGATATGATGATTTCATTATTTATATTTATAAAATAAATGAGATATAGTAGACATATGTCTATATGAGTGTTATTTTTATAAGACAATCACGACATAAGTCTATATTATTCTTAAGGTTTATAATAAGGTAAGATATGTTTTATAAAGATAAATTTAAAAAGTTTAGAAAAGAAAAACATTTGGCTCGTGCTGCAATAGCTAGGGTAATAGGTAAATCTGATAAAACACTGATGCGCTGGGAAGTAGGAATAAATATTCCTACTGAATTTAATATTAGAAGTTTGGCTAAAGCTATAGGTATTTCTGTGACTAAAATTTCAGATTTATCTGAAATGCATGCAAGCATTCCTCTTTACTATGATAAATTGGGTGCACTTGATAAATCAATATATGATTTTACTGGTAAATCTGATACAGAAAAACAGCAAATACTTATTAATCAGCAGAAGCATGTTGAACTTCTTTTGTGGGAATCTCAAAATCTTGAAAATGATAGAATTTATATGTCGGAACTTGTCAACTCTTTTAATTTTTTTGTGTATGCAAAAGATAAACAACTTAAATTTCTTTATGTAAATAATTATTTTGCTTCATATTTTAATTTTTCACAGAAAAGTATAATTTATGGGAAGAGAAACAATGAAATATGGAATACAAGAAATGCCTGGACTGAATTGACTGAGCTCGAAAAACAAGTAATGGAAACAGGACAACCTATAATAGATATAAAAATTCCTATTTATAATTCTACTGCAATAAAAGGAACAGGGCTGGTATCAATCAAACCATTACTAGATGGTGCTAAAAAGGTAACAGGAATATCAGGAACTATATTAGATATTACATCAGATGAACTGGTAAAAGAAAAATATTTTTATATGGAATCTTTTTTTGATAAACTTGATCCTGCAATATGGATATTAAAACTAAAACCATATAAACATTATTTATATATAAATGATGCCTTTCAGAGAATATTTAATATAAGTAAAAATGAGATGTATTCTAAAATAACGAGATGGCAGGATTTTATCATTAAAGAAGACAGAAAAATTGTTAAAAATGCATTAAAAGCCAGAAACAAAGAATTTATATATAGAATTAAAAGAAATGATGAAAAAATCAGAAAACTACAGCATAATTTCTATGAAGAAATAATACGGGGTGAAGAATTTAGTTTTGGTATTATAAGAGATATAACCGATTTAAAAATAACAGCTAAGCAAAATGAACTTGATCAGAAAATTGCTTATGAAAGAGGAATTAAAGATAAGGAAATTGAAATAATAAGTTTATTGAAGAAAGCCGGATTTGATTCTAAAAAAATATCTGAATTAACTAATTCAGTTTAGCTATTCCTTTGTAGATATAGCTTATGGGTTTCCAACCTTTGCTATAACTTGTATCTAAACTGTTTATTTTAAAGCCATTAGCTTCTATAATTGATGATATTGGTCTATTTAAGTGGCAGCCTCCGCTGATATGCTTCCACATAGGTGTAATAAAATTTTGACATTTTTTAATATATTTGTCGGGAGCAAGTCCATGCTCGCAAAATATTAGACTTCCGTTGGGTTTTAATACTCTTCTCATTTCTTCAAATGAATCAGTGATATTTTGAATAGAGCACATAGTAAATGTTATGACAATTGAATCTATTGATGAAGAATCTAATTCAATGTTGCCTGCATTGTTATTCAAAAGTTCTATATTTAGCCCAAGGTTGCGATTATATTTTAGGGTTAATTTCCTAAGTTCTTTAGACGGTTCAAGTGCAGTGATATTTTTTACTTTATTGAGATCATAAAATGGTAGGTTAAGTCCTGACCCAATACCTATTTCAAGTACATTGCCTGCTGCTGTAGGAATGATTAATTTACGCTGTTCCGCGAATTGTGTACCGGAGCACGCAAAATTAATAATTTTGGGAAGAAGATATTTATTATAGATTCCCATTTATTAGCCGACTATATTAGGTTCTGTGCGAAATGAAAAGAAGTTTTATTATTTAGAAAATTATTTTTTTGTAGTTTTTAGCTGATCAACAAATCTTTCTAAATTATTATTAAGATTTTTCATCTCATATTCCATAATCCTATTGGAATTGGTACATTGAGTGAAAGCTTCCAGTACTTGGGCTATTTTTATATCATTCATATCCTGATCTCTTCTAAGTACAGACATCTTTCTATATTGTTTTTTTGTGTAATGGTTGTTTACCAGTAAGGCTATGAAAATTAAAAATGTGAAGAATACAAATACTGCTAATAGTACTAAGAAGGCTATAGTCATGTTTAAATCCTATTGGTATAATTGTTTAAAAATATCTTACTATAATTATATAAATTTCATTTGGTGTTTTTTCAATCTTAAATTGTTATCTTTAAACGATTTATTTGTTTATTATATCACAGAACACATATTATGCAGAGATAATCATTTTTTTATTCAGATAAAACTTTTATAATACCTGTTTTATAAATTGTATCATTATTAATTTTTGAAAATATATTTTCTTCTATATTTATAATTTTACCATCGCCTTTTATAATTTGATATTTCAGATTTACATGGCTGCTATTAGGTTTCTTCAATGTTTTAAGCTTATCTTTGTCAATACCTTTTATTGTTTTTATTCTTACCGGTTTTGTTAAAAATTCATCATGTGTGCATCCATACACTTCTTCAATTACTTTATTAGCATATATTATTTTATCATTTTTACTTATCCAGACAGCTTCTGTAATATTGTCAAATACATTAATTTGAGTGCTAAATTCAATATCTTTATTTTTTTCTTCGGTGATATCTCTTACAGTTCCAATGCAATAAAGTTTCCCTTGATATTTCGCCCATGAAATATTAACATTTATCCATTTCAGCTGATTATCTTTTGATATAATTCTATATTTTATAAGAGCATCTTCATTTTTTTTATAGTCACATGCATTTATCAGTATCAGTCTATCATCAGGATAAGTAATATTTAACCATAAATCTTTGTCCTTGTTAATTTCGTCCAGAGTGTATCCACAGATTTTTTCCATTGCTTTGTTTAAATAAATAAATTTATTTCCTGTTGATGAGCTGAACCATACACCGTCAGTTAGATCTTCATAAAGGAATTTATTAAACAGTTCTAATTTAAATTTAGATTCTTCCTGTTTTGTTATATCAGTAAATACACCTACTAATCCTAATAATTTATTATTTTTATCTATAATGGGTATTTTGGAGATAAAAGCGATTTTTTTTCTCCTGGTTCCGGGGAGAAAACCTTTATTATTTATTATCTGGATTCCGGAGTAAAGTACTTTTTCATCTTCTTCTTTATTTGCTTTGGCATCTATTCTGGGAAAAAATCTATAATCATCGTGTCCGAGTACAGTAAAGTCTGAATGAACTCCGGCTAATTTTAAAAATAGTGGATTTGCTGTAATGTATTTGAGATTTGAATCTTTTACATAAAATATTGAAGGCATTGCTGTTGTAAGTGCTCTAATAACTATAGAATTATGTGTTAGTTCATTACAGATTTTATTATTTATGTCAGATAAAGTTTTAGCTGCTTTTCTTTGAATATCTTTAAATTCTTCTGCATCATAGTTTGCGAATTTTATCCATGAATCAGCAAATTTAGGTAAATTATATTTTGGATTTGAGAGTACTTTATCTGCTTCTTTTAAATCAGATATTTCGGATACTTGAACATTCAGTAGATTTGCCAGTGCTCTTATATGCTGTTCTTTTGGATTTCTTCTTCCTAATTCCCAGGCAGATACCGCATGTCTGGATTTTCCTATTTTTTGAGCTATATACAGAGCTGACATTCTTTGCTGTTTTCTTAAAATTTTAAACTTTATCCTATCAAACATAATATCACATAATATGGTTAATAATGTACTTATTCTAGTGTACATTGTAGCTTCTATGATATTGAATTACAATTATATAATCTTAACTTTTTATACTGCTCACCTGGATGAGATTTAGAAATAAAAAAGCTCTCAAAGTTTCCAATGAGAGCTTTAAATTATTTTTTATTGATGCAGTTATTTTTTTGTGTCAATTGTATATAGAAGAGTGATAGCTTCACAATATTTTTCAGCAGCTTCTGAATAATTGCTGAATAATTTTTTAGTTCCATTTTTTAATGATTTTAAAAAAGTCATTTTCCTGTTCTCCTGTGAGATACATTTAATATTTTTTCTGATTTATTTTCTTTTTCCTGATATGTTACTTGTGTATAGCTGAAGTATTGTCTCTCCATATTTTGTTGCTGATTCGTTATAACTATCCCAAAGTTTTTTTGTAGTTATTTTTATTGATGTTTTAATATTCATTTTTATCTCCTATGTTGGAGTTTTAAAGATAGAGTTTATTACTCTATAATTTGTCCGAATTGTCTTTTTGATTTATTGGATATGTATATAATTGAATAATTGATTCTCCGAAATTATTAGCACTGTTTATATAATTTTTCAGTATTTTACTAATTGTTTTTTTAATACTCATTTATTTCTTCTTAATTATTTATTTTTTTTATTTCCTGTGCATGTATAATACTTCACCATAACGTCATTGTAGGAATTCATTGCTTCTGTGTAACTATTCCAAATTTTTTTGCTGGTAACTTTAATAGATTTTGTAATACTCATTTTTCTTTCTCCTATCAGTTTTGGAGTTATAATTAAGAACGTTATTGTTCTTTTGTTTTAAATTCATTCTGGTTTGTCGTTATTTTTTCTATTAACGAGCTCATAAGATATAGTGGTTTTAATTCCTTTCAGAAAAAATCTCAAAAAAATATAATATGTTACAAAAAACAAGAAAAATAACACAATAAATGTGATATAACGTTGTGCAGATAGAAGGAAATAGTATTTTTTTTTGCTTTAAACTTAATTCTGCTAAACTGGAAATTGATGGTTAGCGACTTGGAATAAGTCTAATCATTCTATTTGTAGTGAATTAAATATTTAATAATCTAGTTTGATCCCATTATATTTAAGAATAGGAATAATAGGAAAAATATTTTAAGCGTTCGAAGTATAATCCACATAATAAAAGATAGATGGATTATATAAAAAGGACAAATTAATATAATAAAAACTATAAATATAATAAAAATAACTATTTGATATATAGAGAAAACCTGTTTTCTCTTCTTTCTCCATAAGGTCTTTAGATAAATCAAGAAAAAAATAACAAGGGCAAACCACCCTATAAACCAAAAAGCTCTTAGTGATATTGAGTTTACATAGTATAGGCCATTATGTGAATAAAAAATAATTTTTCCATCATTGAAAATATCCAATATGCTTGAGATAAGAGAAAATAGTATAGAAATAATCAAGCATATGGATAAACTGTATTTTTCAAATCTCGTATTCCTAATATAATTAATCATTTTTGCCTCTATTCTAAAATAATCAAGTGGGATGGCTGGTAAATAAATTTCCCTGCCTTTACGTCCGAAACGATCCCTAAATATAATAAACACCCTGGATTCAGGATGGTAGGCTAATAAAAATTAAGAAAATTTATTAGCAATTTCATTATAATATTTTTATTTGATTAATGCAATAAACTAAAGAATATCATAATTAGATTATAATATTGATGCTTACATGATTTTTTGAATTATATGATAATATATTTATATGTAGTTTTAAATTATTAAATAAAAGGACTTTTCTATGAAAAAATTATTGTCGCTAATTTTAATGATGTTATCTGTTATTGTCATTGTTGGGTGTTCTTCAACTGTGGGATTAAATAATGCTGTTAAACAGGCTGACACTCCTAAAAAAGAATTAATTGGCGGATGGTACCCTATATTTTTCCATAAGTATGATCAGATTAAAGTTGATTCTATTATAAAGACTGTTGCTGAAGGTAAGGCTGAAAAAGTAACTATTTCTTATAGCAAAAATAAAAAATTGGCTAAAAAAATACTTGCCGGCATTCAGTCAAAACTAAATTTTGCTGTAAACATGGAGCATCTTGAACTGAAGGATGGAACTGCTAAATACGATCATGAGCAGGTTACTGTGATTATTGATGAAAGATAGTAGCCATTATTATAAAGTTATCATGTTGAAAGTTTACAGATTAGAAGTTGGCTATTGTTAGTGTTTATGGCTGATAGATAAAAAAAGAACCCGCAGATTTTTGCGGGTTTTGTGTATATCGTATTTGATTAGAATTTTGAGCTTTTAATGTTTTTTTAACTTAGAACTCAACACCCAAAACTCAAAACTAGATTTTTGCAAAAAATCTAATTACATTTGCTGTAGTCACATGATAAACATTTCAAGCAGTTTTCCTGACTTATTAATGCTTTCTCATTACACATTGGACAAATCATTGCATCTTTTGTCACTGCTTTTTTCTTAGTATTTCCTTTCAATATAGCTAGAGTTTCAAGGAGTCCTATTTTATTAAGATGCTTTTCTATAGTTCTTCCTATATCTGCGGCAAGTGATGGTACATATTGCCCCTCACTATAATATCCGCCGTTAGGATCATAAACACTCTTTAATTCCTGTACAAGAAATGAAGGATTTTTGTTGTTTCTGAAAACAGCTGAAATTAGTCTTGTCATAGCAACAATCCAGCTAAAATGCTGAAGATTTTTAGTATTGATGAATAATTCATATGGTCTAACAGTATTATCATCTTCCATAATATCGTTAATAGTCACATATATGGCTTCAGCTGTCATAGGTGTTTTTATCTTATAAGTTGTTCCCATAAGTTCTTTTGGGCGTTCAGGCGTATGAAGTATGTGAGTTTCTTTTTCTTTTTCTTTTTTATCTTCTTTTTTAACAAGAATACCTGTTATATATTTTGACGGTCTGAAAGTAGTACAGCCTTTTAAACCCTGTTTGTAAGCCTGCATATAGACATCTTTGAATTCCTCAAATGGATAATCTACAGGGATATTGATTGTTTTTGAAATTGAACTATCTACATATTTTTGGAGAATACCTTGTACTTTTAGATGGAGCAGGGGTTCAATATCACTGGAAGATACGAAATAATCAGGTAGTTTTTTATCAGCTATTTTTTTGACACCTAAGTGTTTTAGATATTCTCTATATGCATAATCCATAACTTCTACTTCAGTAACATCTGCTTCAGTAGTATTTCTTATTTTTCTTGTATAGTGGAATGCAAATACAGGTTCCAGTCCACTTGATACATTGCCGGAGAGAAGGCTTATTGTTCCGGTAGGAGCTATAGAAGTTAAATGAGAGTTTCTCATCCCATTTTTCTTAATTCCGAGTTGAATCTTTTCAGGTAATGTTTTAATAAAATTACCTTCAATATATTTTTCAGCATCGAATAGAGGGAATGCACCTTTTTCTTCTGCTAGTTCAATGCTTGATTCATATACAGAATATGTAATTGTCTGCATGATTTTTTCTGCTAGATTAATAGATTCAGCTGAACCGTATTTTACACCCATGCAGAGAAATAAATCTGCAAGTCCTGTAATACCAATGCCGATTCTACGTTTTGCTTCTGCTTCTGCTCTTTGTTCTGGAAGTGGATAATTACTTATGTCAATTACATTGTCAAGCATTCTCACAGCTATTTTTGCTATCTTACTGAGTTCTTTAAACATTATTTCAGCTTTATTACTGAAAGGATTTTTTACAAATTTAGTTAAATTAACTGAACCTAATAAGCATGCACCAAATGGTGGTAGCGGCTGCTCGCCGCATGGATTAGTAGCTTTTATATCTTCGCAGTAATATAAATTATTAAAATTATTAATCTTATCAATTAAAAGGAATCCAGGTTCAGCATAATCATATGTTGATTTCATTATAAGATCCCAGAGATCAACTGCTTTGACTGTTTTGTAAACCTTATCCTTAAACTTTAATTCCCAATCTTCGTTACTTTGTACAGCTTCAATAAATTTGTTAGTTATAGCTACAGATAAATTAAACATTTTTAATTTACCCTCTTCCTGTTTAGAAGTTATAAAATCTTCTATGTCAGGATGGTCACAACGCATTACACCCATTTGTGCTCCGCGTCTCTGACCTGCACTCATTATTGTTCTGCATGTAGCATCTAATACCTGCATAAAACTGATAGGACCTGATGCTGCAGCACCGCATCCTTGAATATGTGATCCTGCAGGTCTAATTGAAGAGAAATCAAATCCTACTCCACCGCCTTGCTTCTGAGTGAGAGCTGCATTTTTAACTGTATCGAAAATACCTTCAATTGAATCACCAACATCATTCATTACATAACAATTAAACATAGTTACGCTGTCAAGTTTTGTTCCGGCATTTGCTATAATACGTCCTGCAGGTAGGAATTTGAAGTCAGATAGAATTTCATAAAATCTTTCATTCCAGTATTTAGCATCTTTTTCATTTTTAGATAATGCAGTTGCAATTCTTTTCCATGTATCTTCATAAGAGGCGTCAGGTTTACATTCATCACTTCCTTTAAACCGATATTTCCTATTCCATATATCTTTACTAATGTCCAGTAACTCATTTGTTTTTGTCATGTTTTTTTTACCTTGTTTTTTTATATATGTAATATGTTAATTATAAACAGTATAAAACATTAAGTCTAGATGAGTATATGGCTAGAAAATATACGGTTTGAACCTGATTGTAACACTAAACTCCAAAACTTATAATAGAAAAGTTTACTACATAAGGAGGCTTTTTCAAAACATAAAATTGAAAATTTAAATGAAAAAAAATATCTAGCCTGAGAAAAGAAAATTATGTGTTTGGTTATTAAAATAACAGTGATTATATTTTCTTAATAAAAATTTTAAATTATTTTATTTTTTTTGGTAAAGACATATTATTGAATTATAATTTACTTATATTATTTATGTTTTTTGAATTTTAATATAAAACATTTTAAAAGGTATAATGAAAACTATTACTTGTATTTTAGGAAGCCCGAGAAAGAACAGCAACAGTGCTAAAATTGCTGAATTATTTTGCAATAAAGCTAAAAAACTTGGTGCTGAAGTAAAAATATACAACTTGAATAAGTTGAACTATAAAGGGTGCCAGGGCAGGGCTTTTGCATGAACCGAAAAATGTTACAAATGAGCTGAATCTGATTTGACTAATTTTAAGTATCTTCTAGGTTGTAAAAACAGGAGGAATTGAATGAAGATATTAGAAAAGCTCGATAA
>Ga0233431_1006151_pt1 | contig 11024 bp, 15 predicted proteins | sample SI_118_April2016_FD_179867 | JGI IMG/M metagenome (GOLD analysis project Ga0233431, IMG submission 179867) | Seawater microbial communities from Saanich Inlet, British Columbia, Canada - SI_118_April2016_200_MG | ecosystem: Environmental > Aquatic > Marine > Inlet | place: Canada: British...
GTCGTAAAGGTGTTCATTCATTATTACAAATTAGAGCTGAAACAGCAAGTAATGATTGGGAGCTTAATTATGAATCTTACATCTTAGGGGCATATGCTAAAACCGCTTAAACACTTAAAATATTTATCCTTCCTTTAACTATTCATATTATTAATAAAGAAGGAAAATATGAGAAGAAAAAACTTGGTTCTAATTTTGACAATGGAGAAACATATCAGGTAGTAGTTAAAAGAGGTTATTTGTATGCTGCTACTCTCAATTCAGAAAATTCATATTGTCTTGTGGGATGTACTGTTTCACCTGGTTTTGAATTTACAGATTGGCATTGCCCTGATGAAGATAAATTAATAAAAGAGTATCCACAGCATAAAGAAATTATAAAAAGTCTTTCAAGAGTGTAAGTTGGCATTGAAAATATATGTTTCTATTCTTTATTAAGCAATCCGTATCATTTGATTTAATTAATTTAAAAAGCTATAATTATTAGAAATTCAGCTTACAAAACAGTAGTAAACATTACAAATCATAGTAATTATTACTCGCTTTTTATATAGGTATTGTTTATGATTAGTATTTTTAAAAAAACAGATGAGGGTCTATATGAGATAGATGAGATAGAAAAAGACTGCTGGATCAATGCTATCAACCCTAATTATGTAGAACTCAATGAAATAAGTAAAGCCTTAGATCTTCCTGAAGAATTTTTAACCGACCCTTTAGACGTAGATGAACGACCCAGAATTGAAATTGAAGATGATCATATTCTTATAATTCTGCGAGTACCTTATTTTGATAAAAACCACCCTGAAATACCATTCAACACAATGCCTTTGGGAATTGTGCATTCACCTAATCATATCGTTACAATCTGTTCAACAGAAACAGAAATACTGACCACATTCCTTGATAAAAGAATTAAAAAATTATCACTCAAAAATAAAGAAAAATTTATTTTCTTAATATTTCTCAGAACTGCAATTCTATATCTAAAGTTCTTAAGACAAATTAGTAACATGACTAATAATCTAGAAAAAGAACTTCATAAATCTATGAAGAATAAAGAACTGATTAAACTGCTTGATCTGGAAAAAAGTCTTGTTTATTTTACTACATCTCTAAAAGCCAATGAGATAATGATTGAGCGACTGTCCAGAGCTAAAAAATTTAAAATTGATGCAGATGATAAAGACCTATTGGAAGACGTAGTTGTTGAGTACAAACAGGCAATTGAAATGTCAAACGTTTATAGCAATATTTTAAGTGGAATGATGGATGCTTTTGCATCGGTCATTTCAAATAACTTAAATGTTGTAATGAAATTTTTGACTTCAATCACTATTATTCTCATGCTTCCGACACTGGTTGCCAGTATATTCGGAATGAACGTAGCACTACCATTTCAAAACTCGCCTTATGCATTCATTATGACTATGGTCATCTCTTTAATGCTTGCGATAGGCGGTGTAGTTTTCTTTTTCAACCGAAAGTGGTTCTAAATCATGTTCGATTTTACTACTCAGAATAATATAAAAGAATATAAGCTTTTGCCTACTCATCTATGGGCTAAAGACGGTTTTGCCTGCGGAGAAAATAATCCACATGGACTTCACATGAAATTTTATACAGATGAGAAGTATATTTTTTCTAAAGTAAATCTAGAAAAAGACAAAAGAGGATGGGATGTAATTGCACATGGCGGCATCCAATCTACAATACTGGACGAAGTAATGGCATGGGCAGCTATATATATTACAAAAAAAATTGTTCTTACAAAAAATATGTCAATTGAGTTTAAACATTCAGTTATTGTTGACACAGATATAAATGCAGTTGGCTGGATAACAGATCAAACTAAAAAAGAAATTACTTTAAAATCACAATTATATGATCATAAAAATATACTCTGTGCTGAAGCTACGGGTATCTATGCTATTTTTTCAATAAAAGTCGCAAAAAAAATACATTTAATGACAGAAAAAAGTTTAAATAATTTTCAAACTTTTATGGATGCCTGTCACAATGCATAACTTTATTCATACCTAATAATAAACTTAAATATTACAATTCGCACACTGTGCAATAACTTAAAACAAAATGCCGCAATTAATTGGAATAGAACTGGGGACAACAAGAGTTAAAACAGGTATATATGATTTTAACGGAAATCTTCTTGTAGAGAAAATCTTAAATTATCCTCTTTACTTTGATAAGGCAACAGGTACCGCTGAGTCAAAGCCGCATGATTGGTGGAATGCAGTAAAAACCAGTTTGCATTCAGCTATTAATACCCTTGACTGTATTGACATAAGAGGAATAACAGTTGGTAGTCATGGACCTTCACTCGTAGTACTTGATAAAAAATTCAATCCTGTATGTGACTCTATTTTGTGGATGGATCAAAGAGCTAAAAAAGAAGCTAAGTTCATTTCTTCTAAACTGAATAAAAAATCAAATGACCTTGCCTGGTTCGTACCACGTGTACTCTGGCTAAAAAACAACAGACCTGAAATATTCAATAAAATAAAATACTGTATACAGCCTTTAGATTATATCAATTTTAAACTTACCGGCGAACTTTTAACTACGTATGTATCTAATGATATAAAGATTTGGGATGATAAGATAATAGATGCGTCAGGCTTGGATAAAAACTTATTCCCTAAATTAATTAAAATGGGAGATTATTTAGGGAATACGACTGCCGAAACCAATGAATCAACCTGTATTCCTAAAGATACTAAAGTTATCGCCGGAACAGGCGGAGTTGACTGTATGGAAGTGATCATCAGTTCAGGGGCACTGCATCCAGGCTTAATCTGTGATAGAGGCGGTACGTCTCAAGGTGTAAATTTATGTTGGACTTCTAAATTCAATGATAAGAGATTTTATGAAGCACCACATCCTCTTGCAAGTGGTCTATTTCATATTGGAGGATTAATGGGAACCACAGGAAAATCTCTCCAGTGGTATAAAGAACTATATTATGGCAGAAAAAAATCTTATGACCGTTTTTTTAGGGATGCAGAAAAATCACCTGCAGGGTCAAAAAAACTTATATTTTTGCCGTATTTAACAGGTGAAAGAACCCCTTGGTGGGATTCAAAAGCAAGAGGAACTTTCTTCGGATTATCACTCGATCATGATAGAAAAGATGTAGCAAGATCTATACTTGAAGGAACTGCATTTGGAGTCAATCATATTTTGAATTTATTTAGGTCATATAATGTCAATCTTCAGGAAATAAGAGTGTGTGGAGGCCAGGCTGCAAGTCCATTATGGAATCAGATTAAAGCAGATGTTACAGGACTTCCAGTGCGAACTAATATGATAATAGACGGTGCAACTCTTGGCTTGGCTATCATAGCAGGAAAAGGTATTGGACTTTATCACTCAATACCGGAAGCAGCAAAAAATATCATAAAAATAAATCAAATTTATGAACCTAATCAGAGTAATCATAATTTATATTCTTCATTACAGGATATTTATGAATCTCTCTATCCTGCCCTAAAAGATAATTTTAAAAAATTGGCAAACATTACTTACTAAAAAGTTCTGCATTACAAATTTTATTGCTTATTCCTTTTATTGTTTGATTAATTAACTGACAATGGTATGTTAATCGGTTTGTTATTTTTTTTGAAGTAAAATATATAATTGAATAGTATATGGATTTATTCAAAACTCGTTAATAATTAAGAGTATGTAGTTTTTAACTAAGTTGTTGTAAAAACCTGCAACTTTCAACATGATAACTTTATAACTCGCGCGAAGTGCGATAACTTGTATAATCACCGGGGATTTAAGACAATGAAATATGATGTAATAATAATCGGCTCCGGACCAGCCGGTCTAGGTGCTGCTTTTAATCTAATAGAGCATGGCAGTAACTTGAAAGTAATGATACTTGAAAAAGAAAAAATATGCTCTGGTGGACTTCTAAATGACTGTAAACAAAATTACACATATCCTATTGGTTTCACTGAAGAATACTGGAATAAGGAAGAAGCAGATAGATTACTAAACGTCGTACAGGAACATCTAAATCCAGTTTTTCTAGAAAGGAAGAATTTGGAAAAATATCAGAAGCGCGCAAAAAAAGTTAATACTAGATTAGTTAATATAAGACAATCTCATGTCGGTACAGATAAAAGCCGTTTTCTAATTAACGGACTTCTAGATAAATTAAAAACTCTAGGTGTAGAAGTAAGACTTTCAACAGAAGTTACTGAAGAGATAAATCCTATAACTAAAACAATAACACTTTCAGATGGCACTTCTGTTGAATTCAATAAACTGGTTATTGCTCCGGGCAGAAAAGGTTTTTCCTATCTCCAAACTGTTATGAATAAACTTGGAGTAGAATACATTGATAATAGAGTAGATGTCGGTGTTAGAATAGAAACAAAATTAGAGAACTATCCTATTGTCAAAGATTATTATGATCCTAAATTTTACTTCCCTTATAAAGTCAGAACATTCTGCACAAATTCAGGATATGCTCTCGTAACCAAAGAAAACTATCATAATTTTTCACTGGTAAACGGACATGCTCTTTCTTCAGATAGAGGAAAAAACGGCTTAGTTAATTTTGCCATGTTAAAAACAATAGGCCTTGAAGCACCGGTAAGAAGTGGACAGCAAATGTCAACTTATCTTGCTCGTTTGGCAAATGAAATTGGTGGAGGAAAACCACTTATGCAACGTATTGGTGACTTTAGATCAGGCAAAAGATCTAAGATGGAAACTTTCAATGATGACCTATATGACTTCAAACCTACCTGTCAGGCATGTGCCGGAGACCTGGGTTTAGCTGTTCCTTCTAAAATAATGAGAGATATCTGGGCTTCAATGAAATTATTAGACAGTATTATACCCGGACTTTTACACCCTTCAACAATCATGTACTATCCTGAAATAAAGATGTATGCCAATAAACCAGTATTTTTAGATAAAAATTTTGCTGTAACAGAAGATGTTTATTTAATAGGTGACGGTGCAGGTACTTCACGTGGTATCACAGGTGCATGGGCAAGTGGAATCAAAGCAGCAAATGGAGTCCTTGAAAAATTAAACAAAAAACAATTTTAATGGACATATAAAAATATTAAGTCCTGTTATTAAAGTCGTATTTATTATAATACGGCTTTAAAAAATCAAATCATTTTACTAAAAGCTCAATAGCAGGACACTCTTTCTTGAGTTCATTTACACGATTTTTATAATATGTCCAAAAGGGAAAACTTCTACACTGCATCGGTCTGCAGTCATATATTGAACATGAGTTCGAAAGATCATCATAGAAAACACATGAATAGTTATTATTAATTTTCAATTCCAAAATGGACCAGTTTTTATCAACTTTTCTTAAATACAGTTTAATAAGCTGATTTACATGCATATTCATAAAGTCAGCAAGTTTTAATATTTCATCACCTGAAATCCAAATATTACCGCTTTCACCATTACAGCATTTTCCCTTACACTCAGCACATTTATCAGGATCAAAAGAATAGTTAAATCCTTTTTTTATTGTCACTTTATCATTTTGCATTATAAACTTTCATAATTAAAATTAACATTCTACTCCTGAAGTACCTGGAATAATGGGAGAATCATAAACATCTTCACTATCTATATCATCATCATCCGGTAATTTGAATAGTTCTTCGCCACAAACAGGATAAACATCTTTTTTAGGATTGTTTTTTTTCTCTTTCTTATTGGACTTATCACACATAACTATATAACTTACTCTTTGAATATGTTTAATATTAAATAACTTAATAAAATATATGACAATATAGGAAAAATTAAAATGGATAAATACTATTTTACTTATACGGAAATTCATAAAACGATCCAAACTTCAGCAAAAGATATTCTCACTTCAGGCTTTATGCCCGACTATATACTGGCTATTGGGGGCGGTGGTTTCATACCTGCAAGAATCCTCAGAACTTTTATAACAAAGCCTCTTATTACAGTTTCACTATCACGCTACAAAAACTCGGGTGAAATTGTAGATATTCCGATTAAACATCAGTGGGTTGAAAGCATAAATGTAGATTTGAATGGTAAAAAAATTCTTTTGGTAGACGAAGTTGACGACTGCAGAACTACTTTAGAGTACTGTATTAATGAACTTTTTAAAACTTACGACATGGAACTGGCTGTATATGTTCTTCATAATAAGAAAAAAGAAAAACATGGAAAAATTCCTAAAGAAGTTAAACATGTTTTTATAGGCAAAGAGATTGAAAATAAATGGATAAACTATCCATGGGATGCTTTAGATATAGAAGCACATGAGTTCATAGCTAACTCAAATAATCCAGACTAATCAAAACAAATTTGCAGTTATTAGCACTTGGCTTTTGGCTGTTAGCTATTTTTGAATAAATATTACTACAATTTATTAAGTGACCTTTCTTTCTTTTGCAGAATTAATAATTTATGTTGAGTGTAAATTAGCTGCTAAATAAACAAATTAACAGCTAACCAAATAGCCAAACAGTACTATTACTTGGTCAATCGTTTTATTTTTCCATTTTCATTAACACTTACAAAAGTTACAACCGTATTAAATATAAGTTCTTCTTCAATATTGTCAGCACAGTATGCAAACACTTCGACCTTAAATTTAATATAAGAATTTCCTTGTTTATGTTTATTAATATTAAATCGTAAAATAGTTCCCTTTTTAACACTCTTTCTGAATTCAACTTTATCCATACTCATAGTGACAAATTGATGTTTAGGAAAAGCAAGGCTAGCTGCTATCCATGAAAACTCATCCACCCACTGCAGTAATTTACCGCCAAACAAAAATCCATAGTGATTCAAATCCTCAGGCTTCGTTACTTTATAATTTTGAAAATCCATAAAATCTCCTTAATTTAAATTGCATTACTCAATCATTATTTTTTTAGCTTAAAATAGTTATTTAGGTGTCAATATCCTGGAATTTCAATATTTAACACAGAATATCGAATGACTAATAAAAACAAATATAACTAAATTTAAGACTAAACCTCATACTTGAAGCTAATTTATGATATTAGGATTTATTTATTCAAATAAATTTGATATAATATACTATATATATCAGCTTAACTCTGACAAAAGGTTTTATTTATGAAAATTAAAGATGTTATTAAATCGATAATATTTATTACCGCCTTATTTTTTATTTCCTCATGTTCAACACTTACAACAGAAGGTGAGCTTGAAGCACCACAGCAATATACAAGGAAAAAAATTATAGATTCATGTAAAACTATATTAAGTGAAAATAACTGGGAAATATGCAGCATTAATATAGCTGTAGGAGAATTAAGCGCATATAAACCTGATGACGATATGCCAGGTGAATCATCTAGTGAAAAATTAATTCGAACTATAAATATTGAACTGGATGTGGATGATTCAGGGACTATTATTTATATATCAGCTGCATCAAGTCTAGATGACTGGAACTCAGGTGTAATATATAAATGGTTTTCTTCTGAACTAAGTAAATCTTTACCAGGAACAAAAACAATTCAGGGCAAAAAGTAATATAATTTCTTGGAGACTATATTAAAAGTATACATTGCAATGATCCTATCATCTATACACTTGAAAATAGTAAGAATATTCTATTGATAAAATAATAGATAAATTATAATTCGTTTCAGAGCATTGAGTTTAGCATTTCGTAAGATCAAATATATCTAGATATTTTATCTTATAATTTATCTCGCGTTCAGAGCAAACAGCTAGTTTATGAGTACTATCTTTAAATAGAATCTGCTTGATATACCATATTTTTTCATTGTAGTTCATAGTGGTATTTTCCTTTAATGGGACAGTAAAACTTCTTAATGGCAATGAGAGTCCCTTACCTACTGCTTTTATAAAACTCTCTTTCTTGGTCCAAAGTTCGTAAAATTTATCAAGCTCTTCAGGAAGAGAACAGGCTTTCTGTAAATAATCATATTCTTTTTTAGAATAATATTTTTTTGCTATATCTAAATGACTATCCATTTCTTTGATTACTTCACAATCAATCCCTATTTCAGAATCAAAAACTGCGGCAACAATCCAATTTCCTGAGTGAGATACATTGAATTTAATATTAGGATAGTCACTAAAATAAGGTTTCTTAAAATCATTATATTCTATATTTGGAGTTTGGGACCTATATCGGAAGTCTATAATATATTTTTTAAATAAATGAGAAACGGCTGCTCTTAATTTGTCAATACTCTGTCTAAATTTAAGACATTCAGCAATCTCACTTTCAGAAAGGAATTTATATATCGTCTCCAATTCTTTAATTCTATCTTTTAAATTTACAGCTACTATTTCCATTAGATATAATTGGTTTCGTATTTATTTTTCAAAGGTCATAATATAAGCACTAAAACGAAAAAACATCTCCTACATGTACAAAGAAAAATTTATCTTTAAATTCATTTGCCAGCAAACTGGCTTTCTCAAGTCCGGTACAATGTGAAGTTGCTATAAATTGTAAATCATACTTTTTAAAAGCTTCAATAGTTCTTTGCATTCTAATATCACTGGCTTGAGCTAAATGAGTTCCGCCAATTATACCGTAAATTTTGCGACCGTTAAACTTCTCGCTGACATAGTCCATAATATTAACAATACCTCTATGTGCACAGCCTAAAACAATAACCAATCCTTTCTCTGTATCAACTACCAAAGAGTTATCATCCTTCAAAGGATCAGGCCGTAGAATTTCTCCATTTTTATCTACAGCAAATAGATCATCCCCCAAAGCTTCGTAACTGTTTATAATAGGTATCTGACCTGTCATATATAAATTTTTACTGATCTCAAAAAAATCATTTTTGAGCATAAATTCAGCCTTCAGAGACTTTAGATAGGCTCTATTAAAAGTCATCCCTACGTAAGCAGTTTTACCATGATGTTCACCATATTTTTTCATAAAAATATCATGATGGGCATAAATATTAATTTTTTTATCAATATATCTTAAAACTTTTTCAAGTCCACCTGTGTGGTCATAATGCCCATGACTCAAGATGATAGAGTTTATCGAGCGAAGATCTTTCTTTAAAATTAATGCATTATCAACAACTCCAAGCCCCTGCCCGGTATCAAACAGATAATTACTATTTTCATGTTCTATAAAACACGAAAAGCCATGTTCAGCTACACAAGAAGAATCAAGCTCTACACTATTATTACAAAGCACAGTTAATTTCATATTTCAATAAACCTCTAACAGTTAAAATTTAATGTTATTATAACTTGTAATTCATTAACATTAAAGTAAATTTAAAAATCATGTGATTTGAGGGCGTATAGCTCAGTTGGTTAGAGCGCCACGTTGACATCGTGGAGGTCACAGATTCGAGTTCTGTTACGCCCACCATTTCTCACACTCATTCTACCACAAAAACATCATATATATAATTATAGAGATCACAGTTCCGCAAAGCGGAATATAATTCGAATTTGTCACGCTAAAAGCGTGATTCTGTTACGCCCACTAGCATCTGAGATTCCAGTTAGACTGTCAATATATCTTTCTTTCGTATATGCTTTTTGTATTAAGGTACAAATTAAAAAGGCCTACTATTAATCGAAATATACAAACACATTTACTATTGCACCTTTAGTGGGATAGCCATCATCTCTTGGTTGTAGTTTAATATCAACTCCGGTATGACCCGGTCCATAGACATAAACTTTTAGTTTATTGTCTAACAGAAATATCTCCATTTCATGTCTTTTAATTGTTTATTATATGAATGTCCAGAACCATATATACTGTACGGCAATGGTTTTTTAAAAAATGCTATAATATATTTAATTGTTTTCATAACTTTTATCCATATTTAATAATTATGTGTTTTGTCTTAATTGTAAAATTATCTTCCTAAATACTCGCTGTCGCGAAATTTTACTCATTTAACATCAAGCTTTTAAATTATCTGCAAATTGTAATTGTCATAATGACCTTTATTTGAATTTTATGCAATATAGGGATTTCATGGTGGAAAGCCCGTAATTGAGGGAGAGCCCATAGTTTTTTAGCTTTTTGTTATTCTCATTATATCGCTTCCGTCACCTATACCACTTCCTGGATATACGTATATTTTGCTGACAATGCCATCAAATGGTGCATATATTTTAGTGTGTTTAAGAACTTCTTTATCCTTTATATATTGATGCAATGCTTCTAGATAGAGATATTTATCATGGCTATATATCGCATAGGGGACAGTTTTTCTTAGTAATTTTTTGTCGGAGTCGAATAATCCTTTTTGATCTTCATAAATTGCAGTATCGATCAATAGTTGCTCCTGATACTCTGTAGGGTCTATTGCTTCTAGAAGTTGTCCTTTTTTAACATGCGCTCCTAACGGAACTTCATATATCATTTGACCTTCAATGGAGGATTGCATAGCTGCTGTTACGGGTTCTGCTACTAAAGATATTGTGGATAATGCAAATGTAATAAATACTAGTATCAAAGTAGAAAACTTCAAAATAGGCTCCTTTTTATAAATAGTTAATTCAAATGTTGTTTAATTGATAAAAGCGAAGTTATTTAGTATAATTCTATCGCACTTCTCTTTTTAATATACCCTATCCAATATTGTAAATATCATAGCAAAATTAATCATGGTTATAGTTAAATAATTTTTAAATACTCCATTTATATTGCATGAATAGATAAATGGGGACAAATCTTTATAATTGAAATATTTGTAAGGATATGAGAGCAGATTTCATTCAACAAAGCCGTTTCAACTTCGTATTTTTGTCCTGATACTGTTAATTTAGAAACTGTATTTTCTAATTGAGTACTTACCAAACGGTATAGATTCTAAAATCAATAAAGGTAAATCAAAGTCGGGTCCCTTGGCGACAATTAAAAATGGACTTCACCGACAATTATAAGATATTTGTAACTTTGATTTAGAATATACTTTTCTTTTTTCTAAAAGGCTTTCAATCAATACACTTATGAAGTTTTTTAGAAA
>Ga0233431_1006154_pt1 | contig 11012 bp, 9 predicted proteins | sample SI_118_April2016_FD_179867 | JGI IMG/M metagenome (GOLD analysis project Ga0233431, IMG submission 179867) | Seawater microbial communities from Saanich Inlet, British Columbia, Canada - SI_118_April2016_200_MG | ecosystem: Environmental > Aquatic > Marine > Inlet | place: Canada: British...
CTGTGGATCCTCCGCTTCAGCCAATGGGTCTTCCTCTGCCAGGGGATCCTCCGATTCAGCCAATGGGTCTTCCTCTGCCAGGGGATCCTCCGATTCAGCCAATGGGTCCTCCTCTGCCAGGGGATCCTCCGATTCAGCCAGTGGGTCTTCCTCTGCCAGGGGATCTTCGTCTTCAGACAACACGTCGTTCGCCTTGGAAGGTGAACCCATGTCAGCGTTTTTTTTACTCTGAAGGGGCGCGGTATTCTGCGCCATCAGTAGCCCTGAAATAGATTCATGTGAAACCTTGACGGCCAGAACAACATGGCTGATGGTACACAGAAAAAAGCAAAAAATCAGGCTGCAAATGACTTTGGTCATCATGGTTGTTGTGTGGTCGGAAAATAGATTGCAATGCCACCCGCTGGTTATTTGGTGTTAAATAAAAGCCGCATATTGGCTTTTTTCAGAGCCGGATCTTTAGCAGGGTCCAAATAAATCTGATATTTATTGCCCTTGGTTTTTAACACCTTAATCAGTGTTTCAAAGGTATATTTTTTTTCACTGCCTTTGGTAGTTCGCACCCGTGTCACCGTTGAAATCCAACGACCTTTCAACTGGATGTAGTATTTTGGAAAGAACCTGTAGACCTTACGCAGAACCTTCTTGGCTGAATAATTGGTGATGACCGGTACTTCTTTTTTCTTGTCGTAATAACTGACAATCTGATCATATCCAGAGTTTCCAGCTACTTTACTGCTGATAATTTTAAGATAATTGGCTTTTTTGGGGATCTCTTCACAGACCGATTTGAAGTCACTGCTTTCCAATAATTTGAAGTCATTGGTGTCAATGTTGGTTCCGCGGATAGTGGTCGACTTCTCAGAAGACTTAAAACTGCGACATTGACTGTTGGTGAGCAGGGTACATTCATTACATTTGAAATCCCTTTTTCCAACAGAAATGGCACAAATCGGGGCATTTTTTCCCTTTAGAAACACCGTTCTTTTCTTATCTTTCAACCGCAGGTTATGCACCTGTTCTATCTTTTTGTCTCCTTTTTCTTTTGTTGTCATTTCCAGACGAGTGCTGACATTTTCCCGGTTCAATGGATTGGACTCTTTCGCCTTTTTAACAAAAGCCTTGATTTTTTGATCCGTATCCAGTTCTTTACAGCTGATTGCCCAGGCGTTTTGTGCAGACAGGGCCCCCCACAGCAGTATCATTAACAATACCAGAAAATTCTTCATCATCGTCTCCTAATCTTGGGTTATTGAAAAATTTGTTCCCCCGTCAGCAGCACAGATCCCGGTTACTGTCTGTTGCCGTTCCGGTCATACTTAAACACCAAAAGATCCGTTTTCCCTTTCGAGATATTCCCATCGATACTGCCACCGGTCGACCCTGCAAACAGCAGTTCGTCATCGCTATTAAGAACCAGCCCTTTGCCGTAATCCAATCCCACCGAACCATATTGCTTGACCCACTGCTGCGCACCACTGAAATCAAACTTTACCAGGATAAAATCGCTGAATCCCAGATTTGACCTACAATTCATACTTCCATAAGTCAGCCCCGCAACAAAAACATCTCCATTGCCATCCACCAGAACCGATTTCCCCTGTTCTTTTAAATCTGTCCCCATTTGCTTCCACCACAGCAAATCCCCATCGGTATCCATCTTGAAAAGCACCAGATCACTGTCTCCCAGGTTAGTTGTCACAAAATCACCGTAGGAGTATCCAGTCACCAGGATATTTCCAAATACATCCAAAGCAATACCCCTGGCGTAATCATCCTGATCGCTGCCAATTTGTCTGCTCCATGTGATTTCTCCGGATGTATTCAGTTTTATAACGAAAATATCCCTTTTCCCTTTGTGGGGCATCGTCCCTATCCGGCCCTGAGTATGACCGGTGATATAAATATTATTATTGCTGTCTATAACAATCCCGTAGGCAGATTCATCAGTACTGGTACCGGTTTGTCTGGTCCACAGATGCCCTCCGTTTTTATCATATTTGGCAAGGAATATATCACTGCCTCCCAGGTTACTGCCGGTCAAAGCCCCTTCGGTCTTTCCTGTCACATAAATATTGTTTTGACTGTCAGCAGCGACAGCAAACGCCCAATCGTTTTTGGAACTCCCCAGTTGTTTTTGCCATTTGGAATCCCCCGTGCTGTCGTACTTGATCAGGATTATATCGCTGCTTGTATCGCTGGCTCGAGTGATTCCACTTTCCAGTGTCCCTTCCGTTTTTCCGGCAATATACACATCATTGCTGCTGTCAACAACAACGGCTTCAGCATAGTCATTGTTTGAGGTCCCCGCCTGTCTTTTCCAGTCCGTAATGCCGGATGAATCCAGCTTGACCAGAAATATATCCCAGGCCCCATTGTTGGAGTCTGTCGTAAAACTACTCTCGGTTCGACCGGTGATATAGAAACCATTGCTGCTGTCCAATACGATCCCCTTGGTATAATCGTCCTGGCCAGTGCCGATCTGTTTCGTCCAATAGGTCAGTCCAGATACGGATTGTGTTTCGGTGGTGAAACCATTGCTCAACGCATATTCGCTTGCCATATGATTTCCGGCTTTATCTCTCAAACCCGCTGTTAACTTGACTTTGTAGGTCGTATTGTCACTTAGAGAAGAGGAGGGAAATACAGTAAAGGCTTTTTTATCTGTATCCGGTTGAGGATTGTTCAGCATCTGCACACATGACGCAAAATTGTCAGCAGATAGTTGAACGTTTCCAGAGCAGGAGGTGCTCTCTATATTTGTCGTCACTGTTGATGTATCCATCTCTTCGCTGAAAAGTATGTAGAGGGAGCTGGTGACGCCAACATCCAGACAATTATCCGCCAGATTAATCCGTTTTAGAGTCGGAGCCGTCAAGTCGGACGCCTCTTCAGGAATATCCTTTTTGCAGGACAGTGTCGAGAAGCTGACCAGAAGCAACCAGATAACGAACTTTGAATGTTTGAGAAATAGATTTTTGACCATTTTCAAGTTCATTGGGCCTCTGCAACTCTAATTTGTGTTGCGATGGTGCCCAATTCCGACCAAACCATATAGAGTTTTGAATTAAAAACCACCAGACGTGAAGAAATAGCAGCTTTTGCTGGTTCTTTATTGATCCCGTTCGTTCCATTTCCATCTTTGAATGTCCAGGTGGTACTGCGATCCCATTCAGCAATTCTGATTTGATCAATCAGATTGCTGTTTTTTTCTTCCCAAACAGCATACAGAATTCCATGATAATCAATTGGAAATGGACTTTCAGCAATTGAAACCGCAGACTTATTAATCCCATTGACACCGTCTCCATCCTTAAACCGCCACGTGGCACTACCATCCCACTCCGCCACCCTGATTTGACCGGTGGCTCCTTCATTCCAGATGGCGTACAGTTTTGCATTGAAAGTAATTAGTTGTGGATTGGACGCAGATTGGGCGCTAAACTTGTTAATTCCCTGATCACCGTTTCCATCCCGGAATGTCCAGCTGGAACTGCCGTCCCATTCCGCCACTCTTATCTGATCCGCAGTACTGTCAGATTCCTGCCAGGTAGCATACAGCTTTGAGTTAAAAACAGACAGGAAAGGATTGGTGGCATTCTGGGAGGTAGACTTGTTGATACCACCACTCCCATCACCATCTTTGAAACTCCAACTGGAAGTACCATCCCACTCCGCAACCCGGATCTGCGTTTTGGTGCCGTTGGATTCCTGCCAGGCTGTGTACAGTTTTGAATTAAAGACAATCATGTGAGGACTGGCTGCATTTTGGGAAGTGGATTTGTTAATGCCATTACTCCCATCACCATCTTTGAAACTCCAACTGGAAGTGTTGTCCCATTCGGCTATCCGGATCTGGGAGTTGCTGCCATTGGACTCCTGCCAGGCGGCATACAGCTTCGCGTTGAATACCGTCAGCCATGGATTGGTTGCATCCTGAGCAGTGGCTTTGTTGATACCGTTGGCAGCATTACCATCTTTGAAAATCCAGCTGGAAGCATTATCCCACTCCGCGACCCGGATCTGGGTATTGGTGCCATTCGATTCATACCAGGTGGCATACAATTTGGAATTATACGAAGCCAAGTGTGGCTTTGAGGCAGCTTTAGTCGTGTCATAGTTTATCCCGTCTGCTGCTGCTCCATCTTTGAAACTCCAGGTACCGGAAATCGCTGTCCCCGTTTCTTTCATATTAAAAGCAGATTTATTACCAGTACCGTCTTTGACAATCACGTTGTAATAATAGGCGGTGGCACTGCTTAATCCAGTTACCGTTTTGGATGTGATATCTGCACTGAAAGAGCCGATCCCAGACCCATTCGTTTCAATATTGGAAACTGTGTCAATATTATTACTGGAAGACTGGTAGGCCAGATAGAGTAGATTTTGTTGGGGAATGACATTTTCCAGGGCTTTGGTCCAGTTCAATACCAAAGAATCCGTAGTCTGATCCGAGACTGTCAGGGTGCCATCTGTAACAGTCGGCGCAGTCGCATCCAGAGTCGTCGCGGATGTGGTCGTGTATAGGGCTTTGTTGTTCGCCTCGTCTTTAGTAATGATATTAAAATAATAGGTGGTGGAGTTGTTGAGCCCGGTTATGATTTTTAATGAAATATTCGCAGTATAATCACCAACAGCTGAACCGTAAGTTTCAGTACCTGTTATTGTCGAAAGACTATTCATCTTTGAACGATAAACAAGATAGGTTAGATTTTTTTCCTGACTAATGTCATCCGACGCACTCTTCCAACTCAGCATCAGAGATTCTGTGCCGACACTGGAAATCGCAATCGTTCCATCACTGACGGCCGGCGCCGTGCTTCCTTCGCTTTCCGCCTGCAGACCGGTTTGCGCCGCATTATCCTCCTTGCATCCGCTCAACAGCAAGGCCAGTATGAGCTGAAAAACGATGATGAAGGTCCCAATTCGCAATAAGCAGGATTTACCCATCCTCTGATCTCTTGCAACAGTTTAAAGCCTATAGGCTGCGATAAAATAAAGCTGGTTTGACCCGACTGCAACTTTGGCATTTCCAAATTGGTCAGATCGGGAAAAGGTCAGTATTTGCCCTCCAAATGCCCAGTCAGACATATGGTAAAAACACCCTGCACCCAGTAGTGTGCCAGTACCGTGGGCTTTTGTATCTTCCGGTATCTGGTTGTTTTGGAGAGTTGAATCCATGTATGCCAGCCCCGCCAGGCCAAAAGCTTCCAAATCCTGCAAAATACGTATGGAATAATAATAGGTTAGATAAATGCTGTTCGTCGTCAAAACATGTTCCCAGTGTAGACTGGACGCGGTAAAATCGAGTTTTGACTGATAGGAATTAATACCCAATCGAAAGTTGAGCAGATCATGACCAGCACTCATATCCACAAAGAGGTCCCCAGCATACCCTCCTGCCTTAAAATCTATCTCCTGAGGCACCTGGAATATCCCCAGGCCGGTACCTACTCTAAAAAGCGCATTTTTTTCCTGAGCGCAGATTAATCCAGAAAGTAGAAGGGATCCTACAACAGATAGAAGAATAGTTTTGCGCAAGCTTTCAATCATCACATATGCACCTAATATTAAAAGCCTATAGACCGAATCAAGATTCTTTTTTCCCTCATCATTATCACTCTCACTAAAATTCAGTTGCTCGGAGACTGCTAAATTTTTCCTGGGGCAACTTTACCATCTGATTTAAGTAAAAAGCAATTAATTTCTAAATTAAATCAGTTGCTGGGGCCGCAAATGCAGTATCCAGTGGACCCTGTTCCAATATTACGGATACAAGCTATAAAATGGTCGCTACTCAGCATGCACCCCGCTCGAGGGCGGTCGTTGACTTCGCCATCCTGGCTACGTTAAACCACTCCCGAACCGTTCAATCACAGACATGTCCCAGCTCTCAAAGCCTCAAAAAGGAAGTGAATCGTCACAAAAAAGTAGAGTGGTTATCATTCGAAGTCAATTGAACAGATTGAAAGAGAGGGGAGGGCAGCGCCAGGCAGGTGTAGGCGCAACGGGAAGCAAAAAACGTTGGTGTCCTGCGGGTTTTGACTGGTATGTCTAATTACTGATTGGAATAGGATTCGGTTTCGTCTTCAATCACCACAAGCTCAATCCCAGCCTGAGAGAACATATCGCGAGTCTCCTGTGCGGCATGATATTTTTTCTGCGCCACAACCTTGGTGATACCACAGCTGATAATCAACATGGCACAGACACGACAAGGCTCCATTTTGCAGTAAAGGGTGGCATTTTCCAGGGCAATCCCATGGCGAGCCGCCTGGCAGATGGCATTCTGCTCCGCATGGATAGTCCGTACACAATGCTTGCGCGTAGTGCCATCCTCGTCGATCACCTCCTTCATCAAATGACCAATCTCATCACAATGATCAAGTCCGGGTGGACTGCCCACATAACCGGTACTGATAATACGCCGATCTCTGACGATTACACATCCGCTGCGGCCACGGTCACAGGTTGCCCGATTGGCGACCGTATTCATCAGTTCCAGAAAGTAATTATCCCAGGATAATCTTCCCATATTTCCTCTCCTAAAATTGCCATGTCTATAGTCGACAGTCCCCACCTTCCTCATAAAAAAGGGGTGGAAAAACTGCGCAGTCGATAATTTTTTTTGCGTGAAAGGGGTCTAGACCCACTTATTATAATTTTCCAATGTTAAAAAACTCTCGGTTGACACGATGGAGTCAAGTTTCCCAAGGTCATTGCAGATAAAATTAATCACTGCGTAAGGTTCAAGAAACACTTCAATGATCAGGTCATACCGCCCTGTCACAACAGACGTGGCTTTGACATTGGGTAGTTTCGAAACCGCCTCTGCAGCCGTTACAAGATCCTTACTCACAGCCACCTTCGCCCCGAGAAAAATAACCTGTTTGTCCCTGACCATACTGGGGTTGATCAATCCTTTGACCTTCAGAAAATTGTTCTCAGTCATTTTTTTGATCCGATTTCGAACCGTTCCTTCAGAAATGGACAATCCAGAGGCAATTTCATTATTGGAGACCCGCCCATTATCTTCCAGATACTTTATTATCGCTGTATCTATTTCATCGAATTTCATATCTCTTTTTAATTGATAAACTCCGGATAAGTCGCCGTAGGCTGCTAAGCGTATCTAGTATATCCGGAGAGGGTTTTCCTTAATGAACCTGACATATACCCTCATCGCACATCAAAGGGTGAAACAGAGAGAGAAACCTCCCTGGGCAACGTTGGGCATCTGGTTTTAAAGATTGCTTAGGGTCGGCTCATAAATTACTTCACATTCTGTTCGCAAAATGTCCAGTGTTTTGGGGGCTTTTGCAAATAGATTATGTGAAGTTATTAATGAACGATCCCTTGACACTTATAATGACACCCTTATTCATATATTATATTAATCAAATCAATCAAGTCCAAACTGGAGGCAGCCCCAGTTGCACACGCCAGCAACTGATCAAAATAGCTGAAAAAAGCAGCAGGGCAATTCCCTGAAGCAACGGATTCTTAACTACCCGGGTTCCCAACACTGGTATCAGCAGCAGTCCTGTGACAACCCCGCTCAGCAGACCAAAAATATGGCTCATGACATCACTGCTTGGATTCGTGCCCAGCATAGCGAAAAGACCCAGGGCCCCGATCAGCGGAATAAAAAATCGTTTTCGAAAGGGTTTCTGGGTCAAATAACGTTTCACTCCGAAAGCGCCCATCAGTCCGACCGCACCAAAAACAGCTGTTGATGCGCCCACCGCATTATGTGCCGTCTGAAAAAAAACCGCAGTTCCGAAATTACCCAGGGCTCCTGCAACCAGTACCAGTAACCAGGAAAGACCCGTCCCGGCGAACTGATGAACTCCCCCGACAAAGACCAGCAGCCCGCAGAGGTTACTCAACAGATGAGCCCCATCAGCATGCAGCGTCAGCGCCGTGACCGTGCGATACCATTCACCTGCGAGAACCTTTTCAACCGCCAGCATACCGTTTTCCATCCATTTCCCGGCATTCGGAATCCGGTCCAAGCGCCAATGGAAAAGCGTCAAACAAATCACCACGCCCAGATGAACCAGAGAAAAACGAAACAACAGCCCTTTCTGGATTGCGATCACCGGCGGCCAATTTCGGTTTTCTTTGCGAAATTTCTCAAGTTCGCTTTTTACGAAAGATTGATAGTTGAGCGGAACAAAGAAGCTTTGCTGGAAGGATTCACTTTCCATGGAAAAAGGAACAGAACGGGCGAGCAGCAGCAGTTCAATATCCTTGAACTCTTTTCGATTGGCGGCGCGTATAATGAAAAACGATTCGTTGGATTGGTATAAAGGCATATGCGTTATATTTTCATCCTCCAAGATACCCACATTGCGCCTGCTGATTTGTTTGAGAAAGCCATCAAACGACGATCACTGATTGTCTGAATATGCTAAATCTTTTATACTTTATTGTCATTCAATGTTTACTCAAGGAGAGGCGTCCTGTTGGAGCTGTCATGGAAATTCTGGAAGCCATACAAAATCGCAAAAGTATTAGAGATTTCAAACCCGATCCCGTTCCCCGTGAAATACTTGAGAATATTCTCGAGATTTCTCTCAGAGCACCCTCCGGGGTCAACAAGCAACCGTGGGAGCTGGCGGTTTTAACAGGCCCAGTCCTGGAAAAAGTAAAAGAGAAAAACGCGGAACAGTTCCTTGCCGGACACAAAGGTCACGGCAGCTTCGGCTCCGGAATTGGTCGAGAGAGTGTCTACCGCAAACGACAAGTAGACCTGGCCATCGAATTGTTTCGTCTGATGGGAATTGCACGGGAAGATAAGGAAAAAAGAACTCAATGGACGGGCAGGGGGTTTAACTATTTTAATGCCCCCGCGGCCATTGTCCTGCTGGCGGATGAGTCTCTCCCTCTGCAGAGAGTACTCCTGGATATCGGTGCTTTGATGCAGACCATTTGTCTAGCCGCTCTGGCATACGATCTCGGTACCTGCATCGAAGGACAGGGGGTCATGTTTCAAGATGTCTTAAGGGAGTTCGGTGGGATACCTCAGAACAAACAGATCGTGACTGCCATAGCCATCGGTTACCCAAACTGGTCCTTTCCCGCCAACGAAATCGAAACACCTCGTGAAGAGCTGGGGAACATCAGCTTCTGGCAGGGATTTGATTGACAATTATTCAACTGATATGTCAAATCTTTAAATAACAAATCGTTTTTAAAACGAGCGCTCATTCGTTTGACCTCCAGAATTGATACTCATAAACCGATCAAGCAAATAGCTATTTCATGAATGAAACCTGCGCACCCATTTTGGGTTGGTTGCTGACGACGGCCGGATCCATTCAAGACGTTCCTGTCCCATCGATCCGGGACTGGAAAACGACCTATGACGAAAACGCCGGCAACTGGCCGCAGCCTGTTGATCGGGCCATCAGTTGCGGGTTTCTGGCGGACCGCACCGCATATGCTTTTCTGGCCGGATTTTTGTCAGCCATGCAACGTCTGCTTCCAGATCTGGCAGCAGAGAAAATCACTGCTTTTTGTATTTCGGAGGAGGGAGGGGCCCACCCTCGCGCCATCAAGACCCGGCTCGAAAGCAACAGCGCGGATTCAAGTGGCAAAACCTGGTTGCTAAACGGCAGAAAGCAGTTCATCACCTGCGCCAACGATGCCGATTCAATCCTGGTGGCTGCCTCGACCGGAACCGATCCTGAAGGCAGAAACCAGATCCGTCTGGCACAAATCGATCGAAATGCTGCCGGTGTCCGCATAGAGCCCATGGCAGAGCTACCGTTCATCCCAGAAATCAGCCATGGGGTTGTGTATCTGGAAAATGTGCAGGTATCGAACACACAGCTGTTACCAGGGGATGCATACATCAAATACATCAAACCCTTTCGTACCATCGAGGATATCCATGTTTCAGCCGCCATTCTGGGGTATCTATTTCGCACAGCGTCACTATACGGATGGCCACAGTCCATCAGGGAGACCCTGCTTGGCCTGATAACCGCTATCCGACCGCTGGCTATGGCGGATCCGCTCTCCCCGCAAATTCACATCGCCTATGTGGGGCTGCAGTGGTCCATCGAGCAATTGATCAAGGAGTCCACCGTCCATTGGGAGAAAACGCCGGATACGGTGAGAGAGGCATGGAAACGGGACCGGGCGGTAATGGGGATTGCAAGCAAGGCCGGTCAGAAACGTCTGGAATCAGCCTGGAAACCCTTTTCCACAAAGAGTCTGTAATCATCCGGATCAGGTCCGGATTGCCAACAAGAAAAAGGAACAACACCATGACACACAAAAGTATCGCTGACGTTAAATGGAGTCTGGAAAAGGCCAATTATATCTGTTCCAAAACCGTCGCCACAGTGGTTTTTCTGGCCCAGGCAACACAAAAACCGATATTGGTGGAAGGCCCTGCCGGTGTCGGGAAGACGGAACTGGCCAAAGCGGTGGCTCAGAGTCTGGGTCGCGACTTGATTCGCCTGCAGTGCTATGAAGGTTTGGATGAAGCCAAGGCGCTCTACGAATGGGAATATGCCAAGCAACTATTGTATACGCAAATGATGAAGGACCGGATCGACGATGTCATTTCAGGTTCAACGAATTTGACGGATGCGGTCGACCGGATTGCCGATCAGGAAGATGCCTTCTTTTCCGAGCGTTTTATCCAGGCCCGCCCTCTGCTGCAGGCAATCAGCTCACCGGAGCCTGTTGTGCTGCTGATTGACGAGGTGGATAAATCCGATCCGGAATTCGAAGCCTTTCTGCTGGAAATTCTGAGCGATTTTCAGGTTACAATACCGGAACTCGGAACCCGCAAAGCGGTCAAAATCCCCTTTGTTTTCCTGACATCCAACAACTACCGTGACATGAGCGACGCTCTCAAAAGGCGTTGTATCCATCTCTACATTGATTATCCCGATGTGGATCTGGAACGGCAGATTGTACAGTTGAAAATTCCGGGTATTAAAGACCGTCTGGCAGAACAGCTGATCAACACGATTCACGAAATCCGCAACCTG
>Ga0233431_1006157_pt1 | contig 11007 bp, 10 predicted proteins | sample SI_118_April2016_FD_179867 | JGI IMG/M metagenome (GOLD analysis project Ga0233431, IMG submission 179867) | Seawater microbial communities from Saanich Inlet, British Columbia, Canada - SI_118_April2016_200_MG | ecosystem: Environmental > Aquatic > Marine > Inlet | place: Canada: British...
TCCAAAAACATTAATAACCACAAAAGCCTAATTAAATCGATTTTTATGAGTGGTTTTTCTCAGAGTTTGAAAGTAAAAACGTTTAACATCGATAGTGGAAAAGTTATTTGTGTTTTAAACGAAATAGATGCTAAAGAACTTGGTTTGTTTCCTGGCGACCGCGTAGAAATCAAAAGCAAACGAACAGGAAAAAAATGTGTTGCTATCGTAGATATTACTACTTCAATGGTTGCAGAAAACAATATAGGCTTTTTTAATGAAACAACTGAGTTGTTAGGAGTTAAAACACATCAATTAGTTGATGTTAGTGCAACACCAATGATAAACAGTGTTGATTATATCAAGAAAAAAATGAGAGGTGAAAAACTTTCTCGCAAAGAACTCGATGAAATTGTAAAAGACATTTCGGATAATCGATTATCCGATATCGAATCAAGTGCTTTTATGTCCGCAGTTTACATGAAAGGGTTTGATATGGATGAAACCGCAGATATGACAAAAGCATTAATTGACAACGGACAAAAAATATCTTTTGATGTTTCACCTGTTGTAGACAAGCACAGTGTTGGAGGAGTAAACGGGCGAGCAACAATGATTATTGTTCCGATTATAATCTCAGAAGGACTTTATATGCCAAAAACTTCTTCAAGAAGTATTACTAGTGCTGCAGGAACTGCAGACGCAATGGAAGTTTTAGCACCAGTAAATATTAGTTTTGAAAAAATAAAAAAGATTACAAAAGAAATTGGCGGGGTTATTTCTTGGGGCGGTTCAGTTGACCTTGCACCCGCAGATGACAAAATCATAAAAATCGAACATCCACTTGCACTTGACCCAGAAGGACAAGTAATCGCTTCGGTATTAGCAAAGAAAGCTAGTGTTGGAAGTAAATTTGTTGTAATTGATTTACCTGTTGGAGTAGAAGCCAAAATAAAGGACCGCAAAATAGCAGTTAGAATGGCTAGAAAGTTTGTTGAAATTGGAAAAGAAATTGGGATGGAAGTAGAAGCAGTAATAACTAGTGGAGACGAACCAAGTGGCTTAGCTTTTGGACCAGCTCTTGAAGCAAAATATGTTTTAGAGATCCTTGAAGGAAAAAGATTTGATAACTTAGCAAAGAAGAGTTGTGAATTAGCCGGAGCGATCTTTGAATTAGCTGGGCTAGCAGGAACTAATAAAGGATACAAAAAAGCGGTTGCTATCCTAAAATCAGGAAAAGCATTGCAAAAAATGAAAGAAATTATTAAAGCCCAAGGTGGTAAAATTGATTCGAGTACAAAGATAATTTATTCTCCATTAAACCAAGTATTCAAAGCAGAAGAAGCAGGAATAATACAAGATTTAAAAGTACATGGATTTACAAAAGTTGCTCGTTTAGCAGGAGCACCAGCAAACAAAAAAGCAGGCGTGTTATTACACAAAGAAGAAGGAGATAAAATAAAAAAAGGCGAGCCAATTTACACTATTTTTGCAGAGAACAAAATAAAGTTAGCATCAGCAATTAATTATGCAAAAGGAAACCCACCGTTTGTATTGAAAACAGTTGTTCTAACTAAAGTAAGATAATACTAAATTACTTATTAATTTAGTTCTTCAAAAACGTCTAATAAGTCTTCGGGAGCAAGAGCGTAGACTTTGTTACTTGATAATTCCATTTCATTAAACTTTTTAGTCAATTCTTTTTTCCATCCGAGCTCTTTTTCAAGAAAAGGAAATGCTTGTTTTAATGCTCTTGAAAGATCCTTGTTTTTGTGTCTAAATAATTCTTTTAAGAATGCTAAAAATTCTTTTGAATTGTTTTTTCGATCAAATTCAAGCTTTAACACGCCACTAACACAATTTGGTTTTGGAAAAAATGATTCTGATTCAACTTTTTCTAGCAACTCTGATTTTGCATTCAAATTAGTTAAAACTGTTAGCGCATTGTAATTCATACAACCTTCAAAAGACACAACTTTTTCTATAAAACCACTATCAAATACTAATACTGCCGAGTCTACTTTTGATAAAATTATTTTTGTCATTATTCCTGAAGAAATATGGTATGGTGGAAGCGCAACAATTTTGTTCACGCCCAACTTTTCAAAATCTTGTTCTAAAATATCTCCTTCAACTAAAGTTAGCTTTCCACTAGCAATTTCGTTTTCAAATTCAAGATTAAGTAATTCGATCATGTTCGGGTCTGGTTCGACTGCAACCACCTTGCATTTTTCAAGCAAGCGTCTTGTTAGAAAACCTGTTCCTGGACCGATTTCAAGAACTACGTCTTTTGCTTCAAGCTTTGCAGAGTTTATTAAAAAACGTAGCAACGCTTCGTTAATACAATAGAATTGAGATAATTTTTTTGATGGTCTAAAATGATATTTTACCATTAAATTTTGTAGCTCTTCAAACAAATCCATTTTATCAAACCAGTAATAACTAAATCTAAGCGAAAACTATCCAAATTATTGCTAGTATCTTCGTCTTTGAGGATAGAATCTTCGTGGAGCTGCAGGTGGTCTAACAAACAAAAAGTGTTTGTCTTCTGGTCCTTCTAGTTCTTCAACAATTCTTTTAACAATTGCTTTTTTTGGATCAGGAACACCTTTTACTCGCGCAACAATATCTTCGAAACTCTCAAACTTACTTTTGTCTCGCTCATCAAGTACATCAATCATGTGCTTTTTACCTAGTCCAGGCAATAATTCTAATTGGTGTCTTTTAAGAGAAATTGCACGAGCGTTATTAAAGAAAGTTAAGAACTTGTCTTTTTGTCCTTCAACCATGTCCAAAACCGTGTCTTCTAGTTCTGACAAAGAATTTGAAGTTAAGTCTTTGAAAGCTATTCGCCCTTTAATCAATTCAACTTTTTCTCGTTCTTCTTTTCCAACATAAACTTCTTCTCCAACAGCAAAAGCTTTTCCTGGCTTTGGAGTTACCTCAAGCAAAGTAAAGTATTCTTTACCAATTATTTGCGCAAGTGCTTCTGTTTTAATCGCAGATGATTTTCCTGTTGGCATATAATCCAACACAATACACTGCTCTTCTGCTCTCATTTCACCCATAATATCACTTTCTATTACCTAAATTATATAACCTACCTTATAAAAAACCATTTTATTGACTAAAAAAAGGTTGAAACTAGCGTTACAACTTTTCCCCAAGCGTCTTAGTGAGCTCAAGAACCTTAGTTAAATCTTCGTCGCTAACTTCAACGTCTTTTGGAACAAATAATCTTACTTGTTCTAGTTTAGTTGGTAGCGCCGCAGCGATTTGATGTTTTAAATTAGCATCTTCTTTCAAAAACTCTATTTCGTCAAGTCCCTTTAACAAATCATTTGTTTGTTTTTCAGTTAATTTAGCGAATTTTTCAACAAATTTAAGTGTAACGTCTTGTTCGTAAGTTAATTCTTTTTCAGACTTTCTTTCTTTTAGAATGTCTTTTACCTCGTAAAGAGAAATTGGTTTCATTTCAATTATTTTTCCTTCACCCATAATATCATTTCCTTATAGTATTACAAATACAATCCTATTTTAATCTCTTTAGGTGTGCTGGTGTAGTCACAACCATCATATCTTTTTTTCCTTTTTTAAGTTCTACTTCGTAAGCCAAACCTCTTTTTCCAGATACGTAACCGGTTAATCCATGAAATCCTTTGTCGGGAAGTCCTGAATGGTAGCTTGAATCAATTACGATTTGTACTTTTTCACCATTTTTGAACTCTTCTACTTCTTTGTTAACTGTAACTTTAGCGCTAGTTTTCTTAAATTTAGCTCTTGTACGCCCTCGCTTACCGGGTTTTCTAACTCCACCACTAATCTTAGCCATTTGCTCACCATTAATCGAATTTGATTAATAATTATGGATTAAGAAAGCTTTATAAGGCTTGTTTTGACTTCAAATGCAGTAGATCGTATTAAATCAAAATTCTATGTTTTTAATAATTTTTATGTTATTTTATTTAGGTGATTTGATGGAATTAAGTACGATACGAAAAAAGCTGGACAAGCTAGATGATGAACTAATGTCTATTCTAGCTAAGCGGATGGATTTGGTTTTGGAAGTAGCAGCTTACAAAGAAAAAAATAATTTGCCGTTATGCCAACAAAAAAGAGAAGACGAAATTTTTGAATCAAAAAGAGCTCTTGCAAGAAAATATGCTTTAAATGAAAAAATGGTGGAAGACTTGTTTAAACGAATAATAAAGGATTCTATTCGGATTCAACAAGAGAAAACTAAAAGAGAGAACTAGTATTAATAGCTTCCAAGAATTTTAAAAAAAGATGCTTGTTCTTTAATTTCGGCAAGGGTGCCTGAAACATTTTTTTGAGAACTATTACCCTCAATTTCTGCAAAAAATAGGCACTCCCATTCTTTTCGTTTTGAAGGACGAGAATCAATTCGCATTAGATTCACATCAAATTTTTTAAAAGATTTTAGAATTTCAAATAATGATCCGGGTTGATCTTTAATACCAAAAATCAATCCAGTTTTTTTCTTGTCTTTGGGTAAAGCCGATCTTTTTGAAATAATTATAAACCTAGTTACATTTGCTTTGTTATCATTAATTTCTTTTTCTATAATATCTAAACCAAATTTGTCTCCGGCCAAACTAGATGCGATTGCTCCTGACGCAAACCCAAGAGATGCTTGTTCTGCGGCGCCAGAATTAGTACTTACTTCGATTAATTCTTTGTCAGCAGCATTATGTTCAATCCAATTTCTACATTGTGTAAAAGTCTTTGAACGAGAATATATTTTTTTTATTTTATCTAATGGTTGTCTTGCTAAAAAACAATGTTTCTCGTGCAAAAAATACTCGCCAATAATAAAAATATCTCTTTCAATTAGTTCATCAAGAGTTGCTGAAACAATTCCCCCCATCGAGTTTTCTAATGGAATTATGGCTTCGGTAATTTCGCGAGTAATCAAACTTTCAAAAATATCTTGAATAGAATTTAACGGAACTAAATTATCGTTTGGGAATACTTCTAATGCAACTTCGTGTGAAAAACTTGTTTTTGGTCCCCAAAATCCTATTTGCATCAACTCACCCAACAAAATTAGCATTTTCTAATCTAATACTCAAAATCTAATGTTTATTATAAGAATAAACAAAACAATACTTTTAAAAAGTTGGTTTGAGACACTTTTCTTATCGGGGCCTGTAGCCTAGTGGACAGGGCGACTGCCTTCTAAGCAGTAGATCGGGAGTTCGAATCTCCTCAGGCCCGTTTATTCTTTACATTTGCATTTTGCTAGTAATCGTTCTTCAGCTGTTTCCAGCGCCGCTTTGCGAGGATAAGTTCTTTTTTTCTTTGCACGAGTTAAAACTAGTTTAGTATTTTTTCTAATCTTGTCTTCAACCATCTTAAACATCTTTTTTTTATTTCCGCCGGTGTATTCAACATAAGACGAAATTACCCCTCCCGCATTTGCAACGAAATCGGGAACAACTAAAACTTTTCTTTTATGTAGCAATCTTTCAGTTTGTTCACACATAGGAATGTTACTCCCCTCAACAATTATTTTTGCACGAATTTTTCCCACGTCACTTGTTTTAATTAAATCAGGTATTGCTGCAGTAATCAAAATATCTGCTTTTGCGCAAATAATTCCTGGACAAGTTAATGGCTTTTTGCTAGAGTAGTTTACAACGGAACCGGTTTTCTTTTTTACTTTCATTAGTTCTTCAAAATCAATCCCGTTCATGTCGCTTAAACAACCATGCGAATCACTAACGGCAACTAGCTTAGCACCTTTTTCTGTTAAAAATTTTGTAGCAAACGTTCCTACGTTTCCAAATCCTTCTACCGCAAAAGTCATTCCTTCAAGTTTTTTTCCTAAATGTTTTACTGCCACTTCGGTTGCAATTGCAACACCAAAACCCGTACTTCCAAGTTCATGCGGTAAACCACCCATTTTCTTTGGTTTTCCAGTACAAGCTTTTCTACTTTTTAGTTTTTTTGAAAACCACTGCATTTCTCGTTCGCTCATGCTAATGTCAGGAGCAGCAACATATTGTGACGGACACAATTCCTTCAAAGCATTTGCAAAACTCTCTACAATCTTTTTCTTTTCACGTAAACTTAGTTGGCGTGCATCAGCTATGATTCCACTCTTTGCTCCGCCAAAAGGTAAGCCTGCTAAAGAATTTTTGAAAGTCATTGTTCGAGCTAGTCGAAAAACCTCTTCTTTGTCAACTGTGGGCGTCATGCGTATCCCGCCTTTTCCAACTCCAAGAACAGTACTATCAATAACAACAAAACCTTTCATTCCTGTTTTTGGATCGAACACTTCAACTATTTTTTCTGGTCCAAAAATATCATAATCAAATTCATTCATTTTATCACTTCACGCAAGAGAATGCAAATAATTTATTACACTCATTCCTGCTGCGGCACCAGTTCCTACACTCGTTGCTATTTGTGCGCGGTTACCAGACACACAATCTCCTGCTGCAAAAACTCCGTCTTCACTTGTTTGATACTCTTTGTCAACAACAAAATATCCGCGTGCATCTTTCTTAAAATCAAATGCTTTTGTATTTGGGATGTGTCCGATATAAGTGAACACTGCGCTAACATCTAATTTACTTTCTTTATTTGTTTTAACGTTCACGATTTTTATACAATCTAAAAACTTTTCACCAAAAAAACCACGCACTTCACTATTCCAAATAAATTCAATGTTCTTTGTTGCGCGTGCTTTGTCTTGCCAAAGCTTTTCTGCTCTCAACGTTTCACGTCTATGAATTACAAAAACTTTTTTAGCGATCTTTGCTAGCGACAAAGACTCTTTTATTGCTGCGTCTCCTCCGCCAATAATTGCACAAGTTTTTCCTTTGTATAATGGCCCATCACACATTACACAATAATGCACTCCCTTCCCATCAAATTCTTTGCGCCCTAAAACATCTAGTTTTCTTGGAGCACTTCCAACCGCAAGTACAACGACAAGAGTAGAAACTTTTTTTCCATCAATAACAACAACTTTATTTTTCCCTTTTGTAGTAATACTTTGTACTTCGCCAACCTTTATTTGCACACCTTGTTTTTTTGCTTGAGCTAGCATTTTGTCAACTAAGTCTTTTCCTTGTATCGATTCAAAACCAGGATAGTTTTCGATTCCTTCGGTCAAAGCTATTTGCCCACCAAATAATTCTTTTTCAACAAGTAGAGTTGTAAGCCCTGCTCGCACAGTATAAATTGCACTGGTTAAACCAGCGGCGCCGCCACCAACTACAATAACATCGTAATCTACCATCTAATCTCACCGTATAATCACTTAGAGAATAATTTAACTCATTAATAATTCTTCCTTGCGAAAATAATCCCGACACCCCACCATTTTAATTCCTTTCTTGTCTTATTTTATCATGGATTTTAAAGATAGTATCGCTAAATTAATTGCTAAGGAAACTGGGCAAAAAACAAGCGAGATTGCAAGCAAACTAGAGGTTCCTCCAAAAGGAATGGGCGATTTTGCTTTCCCTAGCTTTATCTTGGCAAAAGCGCAGAAAAAGGCTCCAAATGCAATTTCTGATGACCTAGCAGCTAAGATTTCAGCCGATTTTATTGAAAAAGTAGAAGCAAAAGGCCCTTATGTGAACTTTTTCCTATCAAAAGGAAGCCTTTCAGAATCCGTTCTAAATTCGATTTTCAAAGACAAGTTTATCAAAAAAACAGAGAAAGGTAGTGTTATGCTAGAATACTCTGGTCCGAACACTAACAAGCCATTGCATGTTGGCCACCTACGAAATAGTTCTCTTGGAATGGCTTTTTCAAATCTTTTAGAAGTTGTTGGTTTGAAAGTTATTCGCGCAAATATAATTAATGATCGCGGAGTGCACATTATGAAGTCGATGTTAGCTTATCAAAAGTTTGGAAAAGGAAAGACGCCTGAAAGTGAGAAAAAGAAAAGCGATCATTTCGTTGGAGACATGTATGTTTTGTATGCACAAAAAGCAGCAAAGAATCCGGAGCTTGAAGACGAAGCAAAAGCAATGCTTGCAAAATGGGAAGCAGGCGACAAAGAAATAATCGCTCTTTGGAAAAAGATGAATAAATGGGCAATTGACGGAATGAAAGAAACTTATGATTTATTTGGAAGCGAATTCGATGAATGGTTCTATGAATCAGAATTTTTTAAGAAAAAAGCAGGGCACAAATTAGTTGAAGAAGGCCTATCAAAAGGAGTTTTCCAAAGAGAAGATAACGGTGCGGTTGCTGCTGTGCTTGAACCAGAACTACCAAACAAAATAATTGTTCGTGGAGATGGAACTGCGTTGTACGCAACAAATGATTTGGGTGTTACTCAGAATCGTTTTGATAAATTTAATATTGACAAATGTATTTGGGTTGTTGCTAGCGAACAAGATCTTTATTTCAAACAATTATTTGCAATGTTTGCAAAACTTGGAAGAAAGTGGGCTAGCAAATGCCAACATCTTTCTTATGGAATGGTTAACTTAACAACTGGAAAAATAAAATCTCGTGAAGGAACTATTGTTGATGCCGACGACATGATTGAAGAGCTAAAACAATTAGCATTAGTTGAAATTGAGAAACGTTATGAAAATTTAAGTGAAAAAGAGAAAGAAGAACGCGCATTATCTATTTCTCTTGGCGCAATAAAATTCTTTTTATTAAAAAATGACGCGAAGAAAACAATTACTTTTAATCCAAAAGAAAGTTTGTCTTTTGACGGAGAAACCGGACCATATTTACAATACGCTTATGCTCGTGCAAATAGTATTTTACGAAAAGCAAAAGCTGAGAAGAAAAAGCATTCTCGCAAAAACTTTGAACTACTTACTGAAGCGAAAGAAAAAGAATTGATCATTGAGCTAGCAAACTTTACGAGCTCAGTTGCGAAGAGTTACGAACAACTTTCAGTTCATCCAATCGCACATTCGTTACTTTCTATCGCAGAAAAATTTAATTCTTTTTACCATGAAGTTAACGTTCTAAAATCTGATTCGCAAGAACTTTTGAACGCTCGTTTGTCATTGGTAGAAGCAACTATGCTTGTTCTAGCAAAAGGTTTAAGCATTTTAGATATTGTTGCAATAGAAGAAATGTAGTTATTCTAAAACAGCTTTGATTCGTTTGATTCCTGCAGCAACAGCTTCTTGTTTGATTATCTTGTAAGTGCCCATTCCTGCGAGGGTTTCTACGTGTGGGCCGCCACAAATCTCTTTAGAATAAATCTTACCATCCGCACCCGTTATAGTGTAAACTTTTACATTGTCTCCGTACTTTGAATCAAATACTCCGTGCGCTCCACTTTTCTTTGCGTCAGCAAGAGTTAGAACTTCCATTATAACAGTCGCCTCCGAGGCGATTGCTTCGTTAACCCATGCTTCAATTGCACGCAATTGTTCATCAGTTAATCTCTCATCACTATTAAAATCAAATCGTAGTCTCTCAGCATTTATATTCGCACCTTTTTGTTCTGTATCCGGATTAATTATCTCTTTCATTGCAGCGATGGTTAGGTGTGCCGCTGTGTGCAACTTAGTTGTTTCTTCTTTGTTGTCTGCAAGGCCTCCTTTGAATTTTTGTTCAGCTCCTTTTCGAGAAAGTTCTTGGTGTCCTTTTAACAATTCTTCAAATCCTTTTTCGTCAACCGCAAAGCCTTTTTCACTACACATTTCACGAGTCATTTCTATTGGAAAACCATTTGATTGATACAAATCAAATGCTCCTTTCGCACTCAATTCTTTTTTACCTGCACTCACTAAGAAGCCAAGTGTTTTCTCAAGTTTCTTTGTTCCATTTTCAAGTGCAATCGAAAACTTTTCTTCTTCTTTTTCTAGTTCAGCGAAAATAAGTCCCTTATTCTTTTCTAAATTTGGATAATGTGTATTCATTCTTTCAATTACTTTTTCACTAATTTGTTTACAAAACGAACCTTGGATTCCAAGCAATCTTGCATGTCTTATAGCTCTTCGAATAAATTTTCTCAAAACATATCCTTGATCAACATTACTTGGAACAATCCCTTTTGGGTCACCTAATAAAAATGTTGCAGCTCTTACATGGTCTGTAATTATTCTTGCACTTTTAATATTTGTATCAATATTAAAACCCACATTTGAAAGTTCTTTTACTTTTTCAAATATTGTTTTTAACAAATCTGTTTCATAAACATTATCGAGCCCATTCAAAACAGCAATGGTTCTTTCTAAACCCATTCCATTGTCAACATTATTTTGGCTCAGCTTCTCAAAAGCACCTTCTTTGTTTTTATTATAAGCTAAAAAAACATCATTTCTTATTTCACAAATTTCTCCTTTCTCGCCTCTCTCCATGAACTCTTTTGCGTCTTTAGCATGTCCGCCTGAAATTAAAAAAAACATTTCCGAATTAGGTCCGCACGGGCCTGTTTCACCAGCTGGACCCCACCAATTTTCACCCTTTGGCAAAAAATAAATTCTTTCTTTTGGCACTCCAACTTTTTCCCAGAACTTAGCCGCTTCTTCATCTCGTGGAGCGTCTTTATCCCCCTCAAAAACACTTGCACTGAGTTTGTCTTTTGAAATCCCAAGAATCTCAGTTACAAATTCAAAACTAAGCTTTATTGCTTCCCCTTTGAAATAATCGCCTAAACTCCAATTACCTAGCATTTCAAATAAACTTAAGTGCCATTGATCCCCAACATCATCAATATCTCCTGTTCGAATACATTTTTGATTATTCACTAATCGTTTTCCATTTGGATGCGGTTCACCATCAAAAAATGGAACCAATTGTTGCATCCCTGCAGTAGTAAATAGCACAGTCGGATCGTTCTCAGGAATAAGAGACGCATTCCCTATTTCCACATGGTTATTCTTTTTGAAAAAATCTACATGCTTCTCTCTTAACTCTTCGCTAGTAATAGTCATTATATCTAATAGAAAGTAGAAAAGAAAGTAATAAAAAGCTCATTAAAGACGCTTAAGAAAAAGTAGTTACTTACCAATAGTTAATTTAACTCTTTCAAACAAAGAAGTCTTTCGTTTCAATTTGACGTATCTA
>Ga0233431_1006158_pt1 | contig 11007 bp, 9 predicted proteins | sample SI_118_April2016_FD_179867 | JGI IMG/M metagenome (GOLD analysis project Ga0233431, IMG submission 179867) | Seawater microbial communities from Saanich Inlet, British Columbia, Canada - SI_118_April2016_200_MG | ecosystem: Environmental > Aquatic > Marine > Inlet | place: Canada: British...
AGAGTGATCAACCGTCGTTTTTGCTGACCCCGTCTCTACCCAAACACTCAATGATGAAAAACAATACCCCATAATTTTTGGGTTCGGTAGACTTTTTCTGTTGACTATTAATCAACCATATCAGGTTTTCGGCTCTAACAACAGGCGAGTTAGGGGCACGGATTAGTCAAAAAGAAAACCGAAATTGGCAAAGCCGCCACATGGTCAATGTGGGTATACGAACCCGCCTGGAGCCAAAATGACCGATCTGAACGAATGTTTACTTATGGACAAAACTAAACATTCGTGAAATTAATTTAAACAGCAAAATATCAACCATATATGAAGATATTGGGCCAGCTCAAGTTTTACACTTGGTTTTATATGTTTAGTTTGATATGTAAAAAATATAGAAACTAAACATTAAAAACAATGTGGTGTTGATATGAAACAAGGAAGAAACGTTAACCATCCAAAGAAAGGTTCCCGGATCGCTGTAGATCCGATCCGTCAGATCAAGGACATTAAGGCAATCTCGAAGCTGACATCGGGCAACCCGAGGGATCATCTGCTATTTGTAATGGGTATCAACAACGGTCTACGGGCGTGTGACCTGCTTAGGGTTAAAGTTGGCAATGTCCGGTATCTGAAGGTAGGAGACACCCTTGCAATTAAAGAAAGCAAGACCGAGAAGGACAACATCCTTGTAATAAACAAGACCGTCAATAAAGCCCTACAGGTTTATCTGGATGCTATACGACCGGATGATGATGCATATCTGTTTGCCAGTAGAAAAGGTAACGGCCATCTTCAGAGCCAGGCCGTCAGTAAGCTGATCAAGAAATGGACAGAGGCTATAAACCTTAAAGGCAATTACGGCTCACATACATTTAGAAAAACATGGGGATACGTTCAGCGTACCATGCACGGTGTCGGGTTTGAAATAATCTGCAAACGCTACAACCACTCCAGTCCTGCTATTACAATGCGGTACTTGGGCATACACGATAAAGAGGTGCATAGTGTGTTGATGAATGAGATTGGATAATTTGAAAAAGCTTAGGCTTTTCCTGACAGTCTGTTGTACTGAAAATTATTTGCACCTGACAGCCGGCTGTCACCTCCGGTGCCCCTCCCCTTTGGGATAGATATCGATAAATGATCGGTGGTATATCCCGCATACGCCCTTTAAAGTATCCAAATAGAAGATGTCGGATGCACGGTGGTAAATCGACAGGACCCCCCAAAGGCACCCAAAACGCCCTAAAATACTGATTATATACCAAAACAGCCATGGCCGAGCGTAAGCGTGTCGGTCGGCTTATGAAGAACGCCAAGGCCTTTTTGAACGATACTTGATCTGTGGACGAAGTGGCGCTGCGTGACCGCCTGCTTAAAGAATCCGCAGCGAACCCCATAAGAGGTAAGCGATAGTAAGTATGATTCGATCCTGTGGTGTCGAGGCTGGCTGACAGATATTTTTTTGATTAATGATTAGGTAAAAGATTGTTGACTGGTAGATCCTATGAGTAAGTCAGGAGCTTGCCAGGCATTCTGACATACTGGAATTCAACTGCAGGAGGGAGGGAATACAATTATGTAATTTTGAATTTTTCAAGTGTCAGATATTTTAGACCGAGATTATATAAAGTGAATGCCAAAGCTATTGTCAGAGATCCGCCTATAAATGTTTTCCTTCCATATTATGAACAGCCGTGGTCCTGTAACAGCGATTATTTCAGGGGCCTGACTACCATGCAGAAGACTACCTTTAAAAAAATGAGCAGGGAGACAGGTTTCTTATTTCCAAAATCGACTATTTACAGCCGATTTTGAGCTAACTGCCGGATTGACATCACGATCTTCATGCTATATTTGGGTCTTTATTGAATGGAGTCGGTTGGGGTTTGGTGCCGCACCATTCGAGATACCTTATGTTGGCATTTACCCCCGGCTATATTATTATTTTAAATATCATTATATTCTTGCTTGATCGGTCTTCGAAAAGCGATACCATATTAATTTGCATAACCTTCTTGATACACCGTGCATTTTCGGTAATACTTTCTTTAAAAAGACAAAATTTTAGCCTGTATATGCAGACGGGTTAGTACTGTACGAGGAAATTTGGAAACCAATGGTCTGTTGCATATCACTATTAAAGGTTGCTCCTTTTTCCTTGCTCTCAGCGGAACAAATTATCCGCCGAGTTCAAATCCACCAGATCATAACCCATATGCTGGGGAAAAATGTATAGCTATTTAGCATTTCTTGGAATTATCGATGGATTTCAGCTTCTTTTCCTCTCGATTGCACTTTCGGTGCTTTTCCGTATAGAAAAGACGCTCAATTTTGGATTAGCGGTAGCTTTTACGCTTGGCGGATATATTGCCTACGAATTCTCCCTGCTACCGGGGTTGCCTGTGTGGGCCGCTATTACCATTGCAGTACCAATTGTGGCATTGCTGGGCATTTTGCTTGATTTTGTTACTTTTTGGCCGCTTTACAAAAAGAATGCATCAGTTCTGGTAGTCATGACAACCTCACTGGGAGTATATTTTGCTTCGTCAGGTATTCTGCAGCTATTTTGGGGAACAGAGGTGCTCGTGATTCAACCTGGACCGTCGATGACCTTTCAACTTGCAGGTTTTAACATCACCCATATTCAATTACAGAATTTGGCGATTTATATTATGGGCAGTCTTTTGCTTTATTCCGCAATGGTTTTAACGAATTTCGGGCGCCGTATCCGTGCAATGGGTGAAAACACTATGCTGGCTTCCGCTCTCGGCTTTAATGTCAGAAAGATTCGGATAGCTTCCGTAGCACTTGCATATGGCACAATGGGAATCGCGGGAGCACTTATCGGGCGCGAATATGGCGTCAGTGCCAATACCGGTTTGTCAGTATTTCTTAGCGCTGCAGTGGTTATGATTGTAGGTGGCTTAGTTTCCTTTTGGCCGATTTTCATTGCAGCCATCGGGTTAGGTTTGGTAAAAAATTTGAGTTTGGGTATGATCAGCGATCAGTGGCAGCCGACCATTACTTTCGCCATACTGGTATCATATATACTTTATTCACTTTCAAAAATAAGATATCCGGATATCGTTAAGCGATGACCTACATACTCCACCTAATAATTATTTTCGATATATTCACAATACTGTGTTTATCACTGAATATTCTTACTGGACATTTGGGTCTTTTTTCGCTGTCTCATGCCCTGTTTTATGGAATCGGTGCTTATACCGTCAGCCTGCTCATGTTGAAACTGGGTTGGCCGTTTATAATTAGCCTCATTTTTACGGTAATCGTGGGTGGATGTTTTGGTTTTGTATTAGCAAAGATCACATCCAAGGCCCGAGATGCTGACTATATTTTGATAACATTGGCGGTTCAGGTGATAGGATATAGTATTCTTATCAATTGGACTGGATTGACGAACGGGCCCTTCGGGCTTAGCGGAATACCCAGACCTGTGTTCGGATCGAACGCCCTGACAGGAAGCGGGCTTGCGCTGTTTTCAACAGTGCTTATGGGCATAATCGGTCTGATGTTAAAAATGATCCAGGATTCGCCTTTTGGAAGAACCCTTAAAGCGATCCGGGAAAACGAATTGGCGGCAACATCCTTTGGTGTTGATGCCAACGCATTTATCCGAAAAAGCACAATTTTAGCCGGCGCGCTGGCTGCTTTGGCCGGATCGCTATACGCGATTTACGCTACTTACATTGATCCATCCTCATTCTCCATTTCCGAAAGTATTTTGTTTGTGCTAATTCTAGTTATCGGCGGCTCAGGAAACATAAAGGGACCGATTATAGGGGCACTGATTGTCACCCTGTTACCGGAGGCCCTCCGGTTTTTTAACATAACGGCAAACCATGCAGCAGAGATGCGGCAGGTTATTTTTGGGATGACAATTGTGTTGCTCATGTTGCTCAGACCCCATGGCGTTGCTGGTGCATATCGTCTTGAGTGATAAAATGGGAAATAGCGTGGTTAAGGCGGATAACAAACTACAATTCGAAAATTTGCATACCTATGCCAACGCTTGAAATTCGCGAACTCAGCAAGGCTTTCGGGGGGAACCGGATACTCGAAAATATCAGCCTCGGATTTTCCGGCGGCGGGCTAACAGCCATCGTGGGACTTAATGGATCCGGTAAAACAACTCTGCTTGATCTGCTATGCGGAATCGCGTCACCCGATGACGGAGACATTCTTGTCAATGGGCACTCCATATTGAAATTGCCAATGCATCGTGTATTTCAATTGGGGATTGCCCGGCTCTTTCAGGATATCCGGATTTTTGAGGAGCTCACTGTATTAGAAAACGTTATGGCCGCCATGCCCTCAGAACGGTATAATGGCCTAGTTTCCGCTATTTTTATGCGGCCTTCAATGATTACGAATGAAAAACATCGTGAAATTCGAGCAAATCAGATTTTAAAAGCAGTTGGGCTGCGTATCCGGGCAAGTGCCCTGGGCGGAAATATTTCATACGGCGAGCAACGGCTTCTTGCCTTGGCACGTCTTTTCGCCACGAATTCATCGATACTTTTACTTGATGAGCCTTGCAGTGGTATAAAAACTAAGCTGGCGGAAAATTTGTTGAAAACGGCCCGGGATTTTACTCAACAAGGATCTATAGCCATTGTTGTCGAACATAATCTTAATCTGGTGGCCAAATTTGCGGATTCCATTCTGGTAATTGCCAAACAGGGTATCCATGAAGTTTCTCAATCGATGATTCAGGATGGTCATAGCCTTGCCGCTCTAATCGAAAGGCTTTCATAAACGGAATTATCTTCAAGGCATATGAGTGCCGAATTAAAATCCAAAGGAGCAACACTATGGTGGAAAAAATCCCTCCGCCATTTGAAATTAGGAATTTAACCGTCTGCAGGGGAAAACGAACAATTGTAGAGAATTTTTCCCTCTCTATTGAAAGCGGTGCTGTTGTTATGCTGACCGGCCGAAACGGGGCTGGTAAATCTACATTGCTACAGGCCGTCGCCGGCTTGCTCCCTGTTCGATCGGGAGCCGTATTTATTAACGGGCAAGACGTCTCGAATGTACCATGCCACTTGCGCCTGCAATCCCTAATCACAACTCTTCTTCAGGGCAATCAAATCTTTCCAAACATGAGCGTTAAAGAGCATTTTCAAATCGTCGACCCAAATTTCAGTGGGTGGGCTCAAAATGGTAATGATCAAAATTTCGGGGATGCCGATGCTATTCTTTTAAAAACTTTTGAAGACAAATGGGGCACAAAAGCAAAATTTTTAAGTGGGGGTGAAAAAGCGCTCTTGGCTTTTGCGGTAGCCTTGGTAAACCCTTCACAAGTATTGCTTCTCGATGAACCGGTTGCCGGCATTGATAACTCGAAGGCGCCAGTTTTGGCAAAATCGATAAAAAATTTTATTCAATCCCGTGGCGGGATTGCACTTGTGGTTGAACAAGATTTGGAGCCATGGCACCAAATCGTCAAAAGGAGTGTGACGCTCAATGAGTTATAAAAACCGTCAAAAAAAAGAAGCTCATAGTCTAGGAGAAAAAGGCTTTAATGATTTATTGAGTACTTTAAATAAGCATGATAAAAAATATGAATATTATTTTGTGTTTTTCAGCTTTTTCGCTAATGTTTTTTTTGTTGCACAGATCATGAATGCGAATAAAGTCGTGCTGGGCTGGGAAACAGCTGTTAATAATTTAATTCCGATAACAATGACAATCCTAATGGTAATTATTGTGGAATCTGCTTGTAAAGAAACATTGGGCAAGAACCAAACCGTTGCTATTTTCTTCACATATATTATTTTCCTATTAGTGACATTAAACTCCTTGCAAGTGGGCATGCTTGGGCGTTGGGTTATTTTTGGCATCATCATTTTTAATATATTGTTTTCAGTAGTTCACCATAGATCTAAAATTCTTGATTTGGAAAAAGATAAAATTATAGCCTTAGCTGACCGTGATGAATTTTGGAAGTGGTTGCAAAGTAAAAAAAAAGATCTCGAAAAAACTGCATTTTTTGAAAATAAAAAAATTAAATTGAGTAACCTTATTAGAAAACCTGAATTTTGGACATGGCTTTGCAGTGAAATAAAATTAGAAAATAATTTCCTAAAAACTTGGCAAAACGTAGATCCTAGCATTGATAGATCTGCAATCGAATTCCATAAGAAAAATGGCGGTTTGTTTTTAACTCAATATGAAAAAGATGAGACGTTTCCTAACTGGAAAATAGCAACCTGCAGAGAATCAGAACGTATACTTTTTTCAATCGGAGGATATTTTGACTTCTTTACAAACGAAGGTATTATGTCCAAAATTAAATTAGCAATTTCGTTCGTGTCGGCAGACACTGAGCCTTTGCCGAAAGAAAGTCCACATGCGCTCTTTTTTAAAGAGCTGCTAAAAAACGATACGTATATTGGCTTTGCTATACATGGAGATATAACAAGTATAAAAAGGGTGTTTAATCAATATAAGGATTTGTTATTAGAGATTAAAACTGAATGCCCGGATGTTCCTTTTGATCGCCTGTGTATTATTCCATGCCCCCACATTACAAGCTCTCAAAACGCCGGATACTTACTATTTGAAAGCGCGAATTGGACCGCTATTGGTTTTGAGGCTCTTATAAATGCAGAAAAAACACCGAAAGCAGCATTTCGGATACCTGACAATCTCGTTAGGCCCAGTTGTAAAAAATTGGCCTATGATATAGCCAAACCTTTTACTGATCCACAATTAAGAAATATTAGACCTGATCAAATAAAAGAAAAAAATTTAGTTAAGTACAATAATGAATTAGATGTAGATCATATTGCATGGCTTGTAAATAGCGGTTTTCTAAACATTAATGAAGTTATTGAAAAAAGAAAAGGCGATTAATAGGGGGCTCCGATGAAATACCGTAAACGTACGCTGGTGATTTTAGGATTATTGACGATCGCCGTTGTAGGAGTCTTTTTTTTACTTGGCCCTACAGGTGCAAGAACTCAAAAAATTGGTGCGGTGTTGTTTTTGACAGGTAACCAGGCATTCTTAGGGCAAGAAGTTAAAAACGGTATGGAATTGGCTCGAGCTGAATTAAAAGCTAATAAACATCCGATAGAAGTTTACTACGAAGACAGTCGGGACACTCCCCGAGATGCTATTGCGGCTTTAACCCGATTGTTGTCCATAAAAGATGTCCCTTTGGTTGTTTCAACTGGTGACGTTGTGACGCTATCACTGATTCCGGTGACGGAAAGGGAAGAAGTCGTTTTGTTTGCGACAGTCGCTTCTACTTCTGACCTTCCGAAGCGAAGTCCTTTTGCATTCCGTTACAGCACGACTACCGATTCAAATGCCGAAGTCATGGTCAGGTTTCTTAGCGGTCATTTAAAAACAAAGCGTGTTGCAGCTCTTTATCTCAATAACGATTTCGGCACTGCTTGGTTGGCAAAGGCGAAATCATTGCTTAAGGAGAAAAATATTGAGCTTTCCAGTGAGCAGAGTTTTTCCATGGATGCACAGAATCTAAGAGCTCAAATCGCAACTATCCTTAGGGCTTCACCGGAAGCGCTCATGATTAGCGGTTTTGGTCCAGCCTATGCGGTCGGCATCGTACAAACACGCGAGCAATCGCCGGATCTGCCGATTATTGCTGATGCAACTTTTTCAGTACCTTTCTTCCAAAAACAGGCCGGGGCAGCTGCAGAGGGCGTTTATTTTGCCAGTACAATTTTTGATGCAGCCAACCCAGCCAACACTGAAATCACAAAGTTTTTGTCATTATATCATGATGCTTATGGCTCTGTGCCAAGTTTGACTTCAGCGCTTGGATATGACACGTTGATGCTTATCGCCGAAGGCCTAAAGCGCGCGGACGTTAATGAAGAAGATTCTCGAGCCAAAAAGGCCGCCGCCATACAACAAGCGTTGCTCGGGATAAAGGATCATAACGGATTGATGGGGTCACTTTCCATTGATGAAAATGGGAATGTCACCTTCCCTTTATTCATGAAGAGGATGGTTGGTGGAAAGGCCGTTAATGCTGCCAAACTAAATTAACGGGCAGAGTGTTAATCATTTGGAGGATTTTTTGTTAAGTAATGAAAATTTCATTAGTCACCATTGCAGCGGCCACGGATAGTCCGTATTATTTCCAACCCATCAGAGGATGTGAACACGGGGGCATTAGTGCCCTTGCATCTTTTTTAAGGCGAGCTGAGCATACAACTCAGGTCATCGATGGTGCGGCGCTCTCTTTGGCTCTCCCGGAAGTCCTTTCGCGACTAGTCGCATTCAATGCAGATGTCGTGGGTTTTTCGCCGACGCTAGCCTCAATGAAGGAGGCTCTGAAGCTATCGGATGATGTTAAGCAGTGGGCTTCTCCCCCCGTGGTTATTATGGGTGGCCACCACGCGACACTCTGTGCGGAAGCCATTCTTGCCGCCGAGCACACCGTTGATTTCATATTTTGCGGCGAGGCTGAAAACAGCCTTGTAGACTTTCTGGAAAATTTAAAGGATGGGGATTTAGATGAAATCAACGGTATTATATGTCGCCGAAGGGTTGGTATGCAGCAAAAGGCTTCGTGTGCCGTTGTTGAAGATTTGGATCAACTTCCGCATAGTGATCGCGACACCTTATGTGAATTAAAAGAACACAGCCCTATTGTAGGGACCACCATCCAATCTTCAAGAGGCTGTCCCTTTAACTGTACATTCTGCACTTCGCCGATCTTTTATCAAAATGGACCGAAGTATCGAAAACATTCCCCACAGTATGTTGCAGATGAAATGGAACGAGTCTGCAAAGAACATGATGTCCATCTTTTCAATTTTACGGATGATCTGTTTTTGCCTGCCGGGAAAACACACATGAACTGGGGCTATGAATTTGCGAATGAAGTGACAAGGCGCCGGTTGGCGGTCGCGTTTTCAGTGATGGTTCGTGCGGAACTCTTCCAACCAAAATACTCGGAACTTTTTCATCATCTTAAAAAGGCTGGACTCCATCAGGTGCTGATCGGCATTGAAAACGTCAGCCACAAATCCTTATCCAAATATAACAAAGGGACAAAAGTATCCGACTATGTAACCGCTGTCGGTTGTCTTGAAAGCATCGACACATTTTTGGTATCCGCGTTTATTAATTTGAACCCTTTCTTAACGCGCAAAGATTTCCTTAGAAATGTCGATTTTTTGTCCAACATTGTCAAAGACCCCACAATGTTCCAGTATATCTCTCGCTTGGTCGTTTTCCCCGGTACACCCATGGAAAAACTGTTGCGCAAAGAAGAGTTGCTTGTGGACACTGGACGTCCCTATGTCGATGGTCTAAATTACCGTTTTTTAGACCCCTCTGTCCAGGTATTGGCGGATGGTTTTGAATCAGTATCCGGTGCGCCCTTTCCCGCCGATAGTTTAATAGAAGAAATTCAACATCTAATGGCGCATTCTCGGGCCGTGGATATACTATCCAATCATGAATACTGTGACCTGTTTAAACATACCCGGAGACTGCGCAAAGCCCTTTCAAAAAATCATTCCGCAATCATGCGAAAGTGCATCAACCTTGCCGATACGCTCGACAGCAAAGCAATAGCGGATACCATCAAATCATATTATGCATCAAGCCATGACGGAATTTTAAAAAATCTTTCTGCGCTAAAAAACGAACTGCAGAATACCGCTACATCCTTTACCTCCATCGGGCTGGATCAGGGACTTGCCCAGCACCGTCACCAACAAGGCTCGGCTCACCCTTAGGAGTACGTGCCGTGCCCGTTACACAACCAATCACTGGTGTGGACGCAAAACTGCGCCGCACACTTCAATCGTTATGTGAAAGAATACTGGTGGGTAAAATTCGGAATATGGGCGATGATTTTTTAAAAGATGATAAAACTATTTAAAATGATATGGAAAGATCCTGTTTTAAGCAAAGTTATTGCAGCAGCGATAATTGCATCAATACCTGCTATCTGGTTTATTTTTAATACCTTCCTGAATAATTACGGATGGATTATTAAGATTGTTGTTATAATTAGTATTGTAACCATTTTGACCATCCTTGTTGTTACTGTAAAATTAAAAAAGCTGAAAGACAACAGGACAAAACTTCTTCTATTCTTAAGTACTGGCGGAACATGTCGAGATCCAATGGCGAAGATTATTACTGAAAAACTAATAGAAGAGAAGCAGCTAGAAATCGGGCTTAATATCCGGGGAATGGCTGTAATTGACACTTCTGGTTTGAAAATATCATACGCAGCAAGACATACTATAAAAAGTATATATGGTGTAGATTTGCTTTCGAATTATAAATGTGAAACCATCACAAAAGATATCTATGATAACGCGGATTTAATTTTAGTTATGTCGAACGAGGTTATGACACAGCTGCAAAAGAAATTACCAAATGCAAATAATGATAACAAGGTCTATCTGTTTAAGGAGTTCTTTGGGTTGCAAGGAGATATCACCAATCCGTATCCAGACGGTAAGGATGAACGCACACTAAAAAGATACAATGATTGTGCAAATGAACTTAAAGATATTTTAACAAAGAAATTCGATCATTTTATTGAAGCCCTGAGATTCTGAATAGATGAATCACATAGCAAGCCTTTTGTCATTACCGCAGAAAGCATGCGGGAAAAAGTTTTTTCAGCGAACATCAAGCAGCAGCTCATCTCAAACACCAAAATTCAGTCCCCGATAATGCATCAGGCAACTGCCAGAATAGCACCGTTTAAGGTTGGATTGAAAATCTGTAAAAGTCATAATCTTCCAGCACGGCTTGCCCTTTCAGGAGCTTTGCCCCTGCGAAAATTGTTAATCTATTGGCCTTTTCTGTTCTTGATGTTGATTACCTTGGCCTTCTTGGGTCGGGAATGACTTTTTTCGAAGTTTCGGACGGCCCCTTCAAGGTTTTTTTCAGCCAGATGCGAATACCGTTCGGTTTGTGACAATGTGCCATGTCCTAGCAACCTTTGGACGACATACAAGGATTCCCCGCCTTGAA
>Ga0233431_1006159_pt1 | contig 11005 bp, 6 predicted proteins | sample SI_118_April2016_FD_179867 | JGI IMG/M metagenome (GOLD analysis project Ga0233431, IMG submission 179867) | Seawater microbial communities from Saanich Inlet, British Columbia, Canada - SI_118_April2016_200_MG | ecosystem: Environmental > Aquatic > Marine > Inlet | place: Canada: British...
AAACGCTTTTTCAACCGCTTGAATAATTTCCAGTGCCTTTTCCTCATCTAACTCAACACTAAATCCTAATCTGAATATACCATCACCAGCTTCTCTTGCGTCTTCTTCAAGCTTATCTTGGTCCTTTAGGGCCCCTTCAATATCATGATCCTTTCTTACTTTCGCAGGAATACTCTCAAAAACAAACCGTCTAAGATGAATAACTAATCTAATAGCAGTTTTACCAGCTGTCTTCTCTTTCCAATATAATGCATAAGGTCCCTTGAATAACGTTGAGAATTTTTGTTCTAAATATCCCATTCATAATCACCTTTTTCGATTTAATACAATATTAACCTAAAATGTATATAAACTTTACGATTTTTATTTGTAAAAATTGTAACGATTTAGGGATTAATTCTTAAAACTTTATTATTGATCAAACTTGAATGGTTCAATACCTTTTCTTGGTTTAGGCCACTTAAAGTCAAATCTCTGTTGACCTTTTCTAGGTCTTGGTTGTTTCATTTCTGCTTCATCAATCAATCTAATTTTACCTTCTTTCTTCACAGGTTCTGCCCCTGCAACTCTGACAAACAAGAAGACCTTATATGTTCCTGCCTTCAGACCATTGGTTTTATATGATTCACTGATCAAACGGCTATCACCATCAGTTTTAGTCTTCCACCTATCTTCTCTTGGATTTATTTCTTCTTCCTGTGCAAAGATTATCTGATATTCTAAAGATCCCTCTTTTTTATTTCTTCTTACAACGAATGCTTCTATTGGAAGATTATGACCTTTAATAACCGGGATTTCCCCTTCCTTTATATTCTTATTATTGATCATTACATGCCCTATTTCAATAAACCCTTCTTTTGTTTGACTCAACAACCTTGCTTTTAATACACTACCAACACCATCTTTATCCATGTCCTCTAGAAACTCACTTAGGAATATATCAGCAGTTTCCTCATTAGGCCCAATCAATAATTTAAAATGGCAGTTATTGGCAGTCTCTCCGTGAAAACCATTAACTGCAACCCTTAATCCATCTAGATTAAATGACTTTGGAGGATTAAGCCCATCTATTATCCTACCTAACTCTACTAATTTCCTTTCATCAACTTCATCAATTTGCATTGTCTTTCCTCAAATATTCAGTTATAGCATCATGAAACTCAGTTATGTTATCTGACCCCTCTATTCTTGATTTTACTTGGGATGATTCTAATTCTCTAAACTCTTTAACTATACTCCTAAATCTAGGTATTGTTCTTTCACCATTTCTAATCATACCTTCAACTACTGTATTGGAATTCCCTTGGATTATTTGATTCCAAAATTGAGGTTCTTTTTCCCACCAAGGCATTATGCCATTCCTAGGATTAGCTGCAGTTAACATATGTCTTGCCCTTCTTTCTCTTTCATCTGTATTTAATCTTACAACTTCAGCAACATCAGAATAAAACCCGATAAACAAATTTATACGATTTGCCCTTTCACTTATAGCTTCAAGTTGTTCTCCGCTAAACAATTTCCTTCTTCCTAATTTATCTAGATCTTCTTTGATTTCTGAGAAATTATCCATTATCTCTTCAAGTTTATCTACCCCTGCCATTTGATCTTCTTCAATATTGATCAAAGCAACTCTATTGACTGGCTCATCTAATCCACCATATTTTAAATTCAAGTGTATTCTATGCTGCCCTAGTTCTAAATCAGAAGTACTCTTTTGGACATTGATGTTATGCCTACTATTTGCAGGTAACTCTACCCATTTTTCATCATTGCTGTCATCAAACTCTAATTTAAACTGTAAATCAGGTCTATCTTCTCTTAAATTAATTCCAACAGGGATTGGGTCTCCTTTTGTTATCTTAATTTCTTCATCCCCTACTTCTTCATCATTAACTTTAAAAGATTCTATAATACTTTCTGGGTTTTTAACTGATATTGGGACGCCAGCAAACAAAGTACAATCTTCACCTTCAACTCTTTCTTTAATAAACAAGTAATTATTCTCCTCAACAACCCTTGCTTTAATCACAAAATTCCCTTCTCTTATCTTCTTAGGTATTTCCAGATTAAAACCAACAGCCACTTCACTATTTATTTGCAGAGTTGGTATCGCTGCATGGCTATAATCCCTGATAGGCTTATCACTTTCATTAGATTCAAATAATTCTATGGAGATACTATTCCTTATAGATTTATCATAATTTGTTAGTTTAGCAGTTACTGGAACAACCTCGCCAGCATAGAACTCTGTTTTTTCAAGATGAGGTATTTCTATTTTAGGCATCTTTTTTATCTTAATTTTTCTACTATCTCTTACAGAACGATCCACATCATAATCGATTACCCTTTCAGAATCATCAATTACTCTAGCATACCCCATCTTTGATTTCTCAATTAATATTGCTTTTAGAACATAAATAATAGGGGTATCCGCATTCGAACTATTTATATTATAATTACTAATTTGGGCAATACCACCACTACCTATCTTGCAATCATTAGAGATATGTACAATAGCATGAATATCTTCATTAGAATCAAACAAACCCCACTCAACTTGATAATTTCTTCTATTTTTTATATTATTTACCTCTGCAACTAATTCAGGAATAGTTTCTCCTTCATAAACTTCTATAACTTCATTTCTTGGATGTGAGATAATTTCAATACTAGGTCTTAGTTTTATTATTATTGACATATTGTCTTCAATCGGCTTACCATCCATATATCTTGCTATTTTCCCTCCAATGGATAATATTGCTTTAATAGTTGGCTTTTTGTAATTTGCTAAGTATTCTGGTAATTCTGGACTATCAAATATAGTCTCACTCCCTATATGTCCAATATGGAAAAAACTATTTTCATTTGTTTCTTCATCTATTATATATCTAAATTTCTTACTAGCATCAAATACAAACCAATCTAGCCTGTACACAATACCATTCTCTGGATGAGTAACATCTGCTTTTAATCTCCTTATTCTATCTCCAGTAAAATAAACAGGTTTGGGTCTATTAACTGGATGTACTATATGAACTTCTGGATGTATTGTATTTATCAAAATAGGATTAGTTCTGGAAATAACAACTTTGTTATCATTTACCCTATATGGATCAGTATCGTCTAGTCTAAGTAAAGCTCTTAGACTTATCTTTCCAGACCTTGTAGCTGGTACTTTTATCTTAATCTTATTCTCCATCTTGTATAACTCTCATTTCAGGAACAATAGTCATTCTATCTCTATACTCTTCAGGTAAATCAGTATCTATTCCCTCAACATCAAATTCAACATCTTCTCCAATTTTAGCATTTCTTTGTTCCTTTCCTTTAATCCTTAACCAGACTAGCTTAACAGGAACTTTATCTTCACCTAATGAAACTTTATTATTGCCATCATCTTTTGTAAACAATTCAGCCTTTAGAAATACATCTTCCTCTGGAGGAATATCTTCTCCTCTTGTTGGTGCCCCCCATCGAACAGACCTTATCTTGCTAATGTCTATATTTATTGGATTAATACCCTGAGCAACCCTAACATTCTGTCTTGTTTCAGGGTCTGTATAAATGGATTCACCATTCTCATCAACAAAACTCCAATCAACAAAATATTTCTTCCCTTTATCCCTTTCATTTTGCTCAACTAATGCATCAATCTTCTTTTTATCATCTATCGGTCCAAGAACCCTTCCAATAGAATTTCCAAAAATTCCATTTCCTATTATCTCAGCTTTAAGTCTTACATTACTGCTTAACCATTCCCCACCAGTCTTCTTTTTATTTTTGATTATTATCTTTATTTCAGGTTCTTTTATTTTTATAGTCACCGTATCATTAGCGAGTTCTCTTCCACCAATCTTATCCTGAACCCTACACCTAATCTCATCAAATCCAGAAATCATGGTGGTTCCATCTACAATAGGTATTGAATCATTAGATTCAGTATTATGCAACTCCTTTTCAACTTCAAAATCCTCTTTGTACTTGACATCTAACTTTGCTTTTATGTCTTCTTTCTTTATTATATCCCCAACAATATATTCCTGTCCTTTCTCAGGTTCTATTATCTTAATTTTAGGGGCTTCAACAACATGGACCATTACCTCATCACTTAAGTCAATTTCAGCACCAATTGCTTGTCCAACAGGCCTAGCACTAATTAAATATGTTCCAGAATCAAGATCCATATCATATATAACTTCTTCATTTGCTCTATGGGTCTCACTATTATTTGTAGCAACTTTTACATTTCCTTCAACTTTAAAGATATTCCACTCTAATTCATTTTCAGTCGTATCAGCCTTAAAAACTACAGTTTGCCAATTATTTACTGTAATCTCTCTTTTATCTACACCTCTTTCCGGTTGTAGGATATTTACCTTAATTTTTCTGCTTAAACTTATTTTCATCTTACCTTTCAAAGCATCATCAAGTCTATTTGTATAATTTCCAAATATATCGAGATACCTTTTTTGCTCAGGGTGCCTCAAAGCAACCATAACTCCAAACTCATTTCCATAGTTCGAGATAAGACCTTCTGTAAAAATATACTTTATTGCTTCACCTTCTCCAATTTGACCTAAAATATTTATTTTCCCATCATTTTCTCTATAAACAAACCAACTGATTACACTACCTTCGATCTCTGCCTGCAATGGGGGTTCACTCGATGTTGGTAATCCAGCTTTGAATTCTATTTTTTCTCCACGGGTTAAACTAACTATTAAATCATTTTGTTCTTGTTTATTTTCAGTAATTCCAATCACTGCAGTACCCATAAAACATTTAACTCCAATCACTGCATCTTCATCAAGGCCCTTAATCTCATTAAAGAACTTATGATCATCTATCACTAATACAAGAGAATCTTTATTAGAATACTCCTCTCCTGTCTGTTTATCTTCAAGCAAAGCATCAATACGTAAAGATAAAACATCTTGAGGTTTATCTGGATCATATTGCCATCCAGATTTATCAATAGCTTCCTTAACTCTATACCAAAATAATTTATCCCCTTTTGTTTCTAGAATAACTTTTCTGTATAATATTATTCTCCACTTAACTCTATATTCATCTCCATAAGAACTGGTTATCTCTGCTTTTAATCCATCTTCAAATTCCTCATATTGTATAAATGAACTTAAAGGAATGCTCCGTTTTTCTTCATCTGGTGGTCTAATTATCCTTATTGTAGCTTTTGTCCCTATAGACACAATTACATTATCATATTCCCTACCTGAAAAAATATGCTTAAATCCTCCTGCACCAAGAAAACCTTTTTCTTTCTGACCTTTCTTTATTATTAAAGCATTGATCTCAACAGCCACCCCATCTTCTCCCTCAATAACATATTCTTGCTCTAATCCTCCCCCTATTTCTTCATATCCATTAATATTTTGATCATCATCACGGGTAATAGTCGCCCAAAATATATCATGATTCAAATACATACCTTTTTCTTCTTTAAACTCCCCACCATTTTTGCTTACTGATATTATCCCTTTTAACTTAACTGTTTGTCCACTCTTAAAAACACACGCACTAGGATTTTCTTTGTAAGGATCTAAAATGATCACCCTTATTTCATCATTAGGTCCAGGAGTAACAAATAACGTTTCTTTAGAGACCGGATGACCTTGCTTTTTATCAATCTCGGTTAGATTAGCCAGCCCAATAGGAAAATCATCAGGTATAGTTCCTTTTCCTTTTTTTACTTTAATATTATGCTTGACCATCTTCGTGTTCTAATTCCCATTTTGAATCTTTATAATGCCCGTTTAGTTTTATATCTGTTCCCCTTCTAACTTGTCTGGAATATCCTTCCATCCCTTGTCTTTTTCTTTCTTCAAGATCCATTATTTCTGCTTTAAGGTAATTTACAAGTGATAATTCAACTTCTATTTCTTGTTTAAGTTCGTTTAGATGCTGTGTTTCTACTCTAATCAACTCATTCAATTGTTGTTCGTTTTCAATCTCTATTTTAGACCACTCTTCTTTTATACGTTGCATAACATTTCTAGGGTCAAGCTCTTCTTCTAATCTCTCTGCAGCAACATCCATCCCTCTAAGTTCAATTATAATCCTATTAATCTCATTTATTACTATTATTGTACTTTCATATATCCTACCTAAGGCATCCCTTATTTCTGCTGCTGCTTCACTATGTTCTTTCATACATCCTATTATAACTTTGTCATTACTATCTACATTTAATCTATTTGTTAACTCAACCTCAAATGTATTAAATTCACCCACTTTCTTCATGATTACAGCAATCATAGATATTAGTTTCATTACATGGCTTTCTCCCTGTGCAAGTTTTTCATATTCATCTGATCTTGAATCCATCAATTTAGGCAATACATTTTGAACATAGTTTCTCCATCCTCCTGCTTGTCGGATTATCCTTAAAAGTTCATCATCTTGTAACTCCTGTATTAATCCAGCTTCTGCATTTTCCAAAGTTTCAATCTCATCAATCATTTCTTGTTTCTTAGTCTCGACCATCTCCAAAAACCCGCTTATATTTGAAAGCCGAGCTCCACCATCATCTGTTTCTTCATACTCTACACCTTCTTCTGCAAATCTTTTGTCTAGGTCTTTTCTTCGCTTATCCTTATCCTTAGCTTCCTTATCACCCTTCATTAATGAACCAGCAGATTTAATTGCAGCACCCCTTTTCTTATTTATTTTAGCGATAGAAAAAATAATAAGACCTGCAATAATCATGATTGACCATTTTTTCCCACCACCAAAAAACTCAGTTATACCAAATATAACTGCAATTATCAACGCAACTCCTTGTTTTTTTCCTTTTGTAAAGATTGTCATAAGAAAAACAACCATGATCAAAATTGTCCATATATAACCACCCTCACTAGATATTCCTAATAAAGGAAAAAGCATAGCAATTGTACCTATCCACAAAATAGCCGCATTTTTATTCTTGAATAGATCATGCCCTAATTTAACAGATTTAACTCCAAATGTAACTAATACTATAACCCCTATAATGATAGATTTAACATTAAAGCTACCTGGAGCAAGAGCAAGAATAATGAAGAATATGGCCATGCCAGTTTTTGATTTTTTAGCAATATTCCATGGAGTCCTAAGTGTATTAACCCCAACAACTGCTTTGTTTAGTTTCTTTTCAAATTTATTTTTTCTTGCTTCAGGTATTCTAATAAGACGCCTTGTTCCATCTCCCCTCTTAATTACATCAAATTCTTTCTCTAAATCACCTTCATTTCCCTCAAAATATCTATCAAGATAGTCTCGATATTCATCTTCAGTAAATATATCACCTGTATCACTCATTTTTTAACCTTAAGCAGCTCTAGTAGCAGGCCCCTTATTTTCTTTTCTTGTGAAAAAACTTAAAACACTATCGAGCAAACCTTTCTCAGCTTTCTTCTCCTCATCCTCAATCAGAATTAACGTTTCCTTTGCTTTCTCAGCCTCATGTGAAGCAACACCCATCTCATTCTTCACCCTTTCTTGTTCTCTTTCACTTGCTATTATCTTTCTCCCTATTGCAATGATGTCTTCTATAGCACTTGCCTTAAATTCCCCATGAACCTTGCCTTCTTGAATAAGTTCAATCCTCAATACCAATGATGCAAAAGATTGAATATGCTCATTTTCACTCTCTATCTCACCTTTAAGACTATGCAGCAGTCCATGTATCTTTATTATCGCAGGACCATATACCCCAAAAAGAAAGTGTTCTTCTCTTTTATCCAGATTAGTTGCAGCATGAGTATAAGGGCTAGTTATATCTGAGGGTATTAAACCCCTTAATATCCTAAGAACACTTGCTTTAATTTTCTGATTATAGTTAAGACCTTGCAACAAACTTGCTTTTATCTCTCTTTCTTGCTTATTTAAAGTAGTTTCTTGATCTATAAATGCAATTATCTGCCTGTTTATACCAATCATACTTGCAGGATGTGTCTTTAGTTCATCTCCTCTACTAGGTACTTCCCTTCCTTTTTTTCCTTCAGTCTCTTCAACAAGCTCTCTTACTATTTGCTTATTCTCTCTTCTCCAGAAATCAGCAATATCTTCAACACTACTTATAATTTTTAACCTATCAAAAAGCTCCATTGCAATCCTTTCTTTTTCTACCATATCTGTTTTTATCTGCTTATTTAATGCAGTATGTTTATCTGCAAGCTCAATAAAATCTCTTATTGTTAAATCCAAGGCAGCCCTTCCAGGCACAGCTTCAAAAATTCCTAATTTATTTTCTATTCTCGCAACTTCTCGGTCTGCTGCTTCTATCTGTCCATTATTTTTATCAATCTCATCAAGCAAAGCATCCATCCTTTTATCCCTCTCAGCTCGATCAAGACTAGTTCTTGAGAATATACTTAATACCTTAGTATAAAGATCCATATTTATCCTACATAGATTAATAACAATCCCATTCTTAGTTCTAGCCTCTTGCAATAGCCCCCTTTCTCTTTCAACTTTTCTTTGAGTCCCTTTAAGATTACCCATAGCACTTGCTAGTTCTCTTTCTCTTTCTTCTACAAAACCCAAAACTTTTTCCATTCCTTCTAAAATAACATTCCTTTTCATTAAACATCAAATCCTGAATCATCTCTTTGGTCAGAACCCTCACCATGATATCTAGTTCTAGCCTGACCCTTACTATCTTCTTGATTGCTTTGTGGTTCACCACCATTACCAGAATAACCTCTTGGATCGTTTTTCTTACCCAATGCACGTGTTACCATTGTTACCATTGTTCCTTTTATTTTCTTACGTTTTACATAAGCAGTTGTAGCTACAGTCGTCCCACCCCCCAATAAAAGCCAGCCTATCAAACCAATACCTAGGAAAGTACTCACTCCAAATCTCTTCTTAGTTTGTTCTACTTCTATTTCTCTAGTCTCTATATCCTCAATATACGTTTGTTTATCAGCATCAGATAACCCAGATTCATCTACCCTCTTCCGATAGTCATTTGTCAAATCTCCCCTCAGATTGTTTAATTCAACTAGTTCTTTTTGTAATTCTTTATCATCCATATTGTTTATTTTACCTGCATTTCCTGTAATTCTATTTGTAGGTGGACTTGAACTCCCCCCACTAGAAAGCGCAGCCCTAACCCTATCCATCCTTCTTTTAATACCCTCATCTAATTCCTCAGTCATTTGTAATCTATATTGTGGATTTCTTAAATTATTGATTTTTGCTCTTGCAGTACTAAAATGTGGTTCACCATCGACTATTCCATCAGATATGTGTTGACTTATTTCACCAATAAGTCCACCACTATTTGGAATAGGATTACTAGCCCCACTACCAATTGTACCCCCACCAGCCAAAGCTTCCCTTTCTGCTTCAGTCAATTCTTGCTTACCCTCAAATTCATTACCCTCACCTTCTTCACTACTCAAACATTCATCTGCACCATCATTAGTATAATCATCACAATTACTACACCCTCTTAGACATCTATCACTAACAGAACACCATTTACATCCTTGCTCAGACATTGTCTTACAATTAAATTCCATCCCATTAAACCTTGAGCATATATCACTTTTACCGCCCCCTCCAATCTTCACATCACTTATTCCTGTATCTAAAGAACCAACATCATCAAAAAAATCCTTAAAGCTGTCAAGACCATCACCCAACACAAACAATAATATTAAACCTATTATTAGTGCAGTTAACAATAAAGCTAATAAAAATGCCAAGATCTTATGTTTCTCCATCCCCATCTTTATCAAAGCGACAAATATACCAAACAAGAGTATAATGGCAAGTAGTGCTATCCCGACCCATTTCAATATTTCAACATTGATCTCTATAGTTGTAGTGATGATAAATGCAGATAAGAATGCAGCAGTAAATGCAAAGACAATATGTGCTCTTGTAACATCCTTAAACGCTTTCTTCATCCCCATCAGATAGGCTGAGAAGAACAAAAAGAACAGCACGACAAATGTTACTATCTTTTGACTGTCTTTCCATCCATCATCCAAAAAGTCTTCTATTGAATCAAACATATTCTCAAAGATAGCAGCATCTGCACTGGCAGAGAAAGCACTGACTAATAAGATCGACAATAGTATCAGATTCATTGTTTTTTTCATCTTAAGATTTCCCAATAACCCCCTTTAGCAGAACCCACTCTTTTCAACAAGCCTTTTTGTTTTAATTTGGAGATATTATTCTCTATAGCAGTAGTACTTATCTTTAATTCTCTTGATAGTTCAGGTATAGATATTGATTTATTTTTAGCAATCAATGCAATAATCTTTTCTCTATTTTCACCCAACCTTTCACCCAACCTTTCACCCAACCTTTCACCCAACCCCCCTAGGTCTTTTTCTAGGTCTTTCCCCACAGTTTCCTCAATATATCTCTTATCAAAAAACCAAGTAGTAAAAGAATAATCATTATACTCAAATAGCGCATCTTTAAGACCCAATAACTTTAGTTCCTTATTGATCCTGTTTATGCCTGTTCCTAGTTTCTCAACATATATTGTTCTTGATAATAAGCTCGCAATAACAGAATTCCTGGTTCTGCTCTTTTTTCCAAACTCTTTTGGATCTAATCCCTTTACAAGTCCTCCTGGATTTGAAACACTAAACTTATTTCTAAAAAGTTCAATGACAATGTCCTCAGAATCATCAAAGTAGTCCCTATGCATGATTGCATTGACTATTGCTTCTCGAATGGATTCATCTGGATATTGGGGTATCTCTTCCCTTTCCAGTTTTTTTATGACAAACTCTACATCAATATGTTTGTTTACATATTTGATTGCTTCCATTATATTTTCAATTATACCTTCATCAAATATTTTTCTGTCTAGAATCTTTACTTTTTCATTTGTTTGGTAATTTACACAGACAACCTTAGATGTTAAAAAGAACTTACTAGGATTTTTAGAAAAGAACAAAATACCTGCATTATTAAACAATAATCTATCCTTTTTCTTAAGGGCAACACCTAAATTAATCAGGATATCCCCTATATC
>Ga0233431_1006160_pt1 | contig 11004 bp, 9 predicted proteins | sample SI_118_April2016_FD_179867 | JGI IMG/M metagenome (GOLD analysis project Ga0233431, IMG submission 179867) | Seawater microbial communities from Saanich Inlet, British Columbia, Canada - SI_118_April2016_200_MG | ecosystem: Environmental > Aquatic > Marine > Inlet | place: Canada: British...
CCAGTAAAAATACCGCAGTCAGTTGTCACTGGATTAGAAGTCGCAGCCGTAGTGAACTCGTGTGGATTGTGGGGAACAGGAAGAAATTTAATAGTGAGGGAATGGTTCCTGTGAACTATACTGATGCAGTAATGGATAGCTTTATAGATAAACAGCAGTGGAAAACCGCCAGCACCATTCAATATGCTGCGGCTATCTCAGCGCTGTTTCATGATTTTGGTAAGGCGAATGAGTTATTTCAGAATAAGATTGATCCGAGTAAAAAGGCGAATAGATTTGAACCTTATCGCCATGAATGGATATCTCTTAGGCTATTCCAAAGTTTTGTGGGAGATAAAACTGATGCACAATGGCTAGATGAATTAAGTCAGATTAGTCCAGACAGTATTTCAGACTGTTTTCAAGATGGAGTAGATGGTAATCTTGCAGATAATCATCCGCTGCTTAATCTTCCACCATTTGCTAAATTAGTTGCATGGCTTGTCCTAGCTCACCATAAGTTGCCGATTTATCCAAAATGGAAAGAAAATTTGGCTCCAGCTCCAAGTTTGCGTGAGGTGAGAGGTTGGATAGGGAAGAATTTTGATGCGGTTTGGAACTCACATAACTGTAAAGATCAAGATCAACAAGCGCTAATAGAGCAGAACTGGAAACTCAAAGAGCTACCACTAGCAAGTATGCAGTGGAGATCACAAGCTTGCATGATTGCCTCAAAAGCAAGAGTTAAATTACAGTTATGGTCTCAGCAGGAGCAAGATATTGATTGGTTAAATGATCAACTATTTACTGCTCACCTCTCACGCCTATCCCTAATGTTGTCGGATCACCACTACTCAGCGCAGCAACAAGTGACGCAGGAGTGGAGAGGTCCAAGTTACAGCGCCTATGCGAATAGTGATCGTAAAAGCAAACAGCTCAAACAAAAATTAGATGAACACCTTATAGGAGTCTCCCATCATGCAGAAAAAATTGCTAAGGCACTACCAAAATTAAATGGCTCACTACAGCAGCTAGAGCCTAACCGTACATTTACAGAGAGTGTGCCTAAAGAGTTTAAAGATAAGTTTGGCTGGCAAGATAGAGCAACAAAAATAGCAAGGTCGGTCAGTAAAGAGAGTGTAGAGGGTGGTTTTTTCGGCGTCAACATGGCATCAACGGGCAGAGGTAAAACTTTAGCCAATGCAAAAATAATGGCAGCACTCGCAACTGAGACTGGACGAGCAAGGTTTAGTGTCGCACTGGGGTTGCGCACACTCACTCTACAAACAGGGCGAGAGTATCGAGAGCAGCTCAACTTAACAGATGAGGAGTTAAGCATCGCTGTTGGTGGTGTTGCTGTCAGGCAGCTATTTGAAAATGAGCAGAACAGAAACAGAAGAGAGCGAAAGCAAAGCGCTGAAGAGCAGAGTAACACCGATAGAGGAAGTGAATCAGAAGATGAGTTTTTAGATTCTGAACTCTATGTTGACTATAAGGGAGAGCGTTATCCACACTCACTTTCTGACTGGACAAGGGGTAATGAACGATTAGAAAAACTGCTCCTAGCCCCAGTATTGGTCAGTACGATTGATCACCTAATGCCAGCCACAGAAGGAACCAAAGGTGGCAAGCAGATTGGGGCGATGTTGCGACTATTAACCTCAGATTTAGTTCTAGATGAGCCTGATGATTTTGGGCTTAAAGATTTACCAGCACTGTGTAGATTGGTGCACTGGTCGGGAATGTTAGGGAGTCGAGTTTTACTCTCCACGGCGACGATGCCCCCTGCGTTGGTCTATGCTCTGTTTCAAGCTTACAAAGAGGGGTGGGGCCAATACGCAAAAGCCAATATTGAAAAATGGAGTGGTAAAATTGTTTGTGCATGGTTTGATGAATTCACAGCAAAGAGTGATCAATACAGCGATTTTATCCCGTTCAAAGAGAGCCATAAAAAATTTGTAGAGAAGAGGATTAAGAGTCTAAATAAAAACAGCTCTCCAAAACATAAGGGGGAGATTATCACTATAGAGATCGAAGAGAATAGTGATACAAATTTTGTCATTAGCAGCTTAGCTAAGGTAATACAAAAAAGTACCATAGATCTACATCAAACACACCATCAAAGTAGTGGTGACAAAAGAGTCTCAATTGGTTTGGTGCGTATGGCTAATATTAACCCGTTGGTTGCAGTTGCCAAAGCGTTATTAGAGCTGGATGCACCAGAAAATAGTACGATTCACTACTGCATTTACCATAGTCGCTATCCACTCGCTATTCGCTCACATCTGGAGAACAAGCTCGATAAGATATTAAACAGAAAAGATCCAACCAAGATTTGGGACAACCCAGAGATTAAGAGTCAATTAGAGCAACACTCGCAAACAGATCATATTTTTATAGTCTTGGCATCACCTGTGGCAGAGGTGGGGCGAGATCATGACTATGATTGGGCAATTATAGAACCAAGTTCCATGCGTTCCATTATCCAGATAGCTGGACGAGTACTTAGACATAGAGATATAACTCCAACAGAGCCAAATATTTTATTGTTGAATAGAAATTACAGCTCTCTTATAGGCAGAGAGGTATGTTTTACACGACCTGGATTTGAAGATAAAAATCTAAAATTGGCAAGCTATGATCTACAAAATATATTAGAGCAGAAACAGTATGAAAATATTAATGCAATTCAGAGAATAATTCGACCTAATAATTTGCAAGATAAAAAGTTATACTTAAATGATCAAAAACAGCTCTTAAATCTGGTAGATCTTGAACATAAGGCGCTTGAAGAGCAGTTAATCGCGGGGGAAGAGGCAGCAAAAATATGGTGGAGAGAAGATCCCCATTGGTGTGGAGAAGTGCAAAGGCAGCAGCGTTTCCGTGATTCACAAAAAGATGAAGCGTACTATTTGTGGCTCACTGATCAAGACTCTGAAGAGGAGTGGCGATGGAAAAATGAAGCTGTCTATCCATCTAAATTTGGAGATGGTACTATTAAAATAATAGATGATAAAATAAGCACTCTGGGTAACGGCAGTTATTTTTGGTTTGATTTAAGTGCCAAGACAATATATTATGAGCTTGTAAAAGATTTGGGTCTTAACATAGAAGAGGTCAGTAATTTCTTTGGAGAGGTAAGATTGACTGAATACAACAATCAACAGTCAGAATATAAATACCATCCAAACTTTGGCTTGTACCAAGCGCCAAATAATTAACACTATAGAAGGAGTAATTTATGGAGACAGTAACCTTAAAAATTAATGATGATGTGAAAGAGAAGTTTTTATGGCTTTTAAACCACTTTTCACAAAGTGAAATTGAGATGCTAGAAAAAACAACTTATCAAAGTGATGACGCATATCTAAAGAGTATAAAAGGTATGGAGGAGAGTATAGTTGAGGCAGCAAACGAGCCTCTTGAAAACTATATAACTGAGGATAAACTCTCGTGGTAAAAGCTTATCAACTGCTGTTTTCTACACAGGCAAAAAAAGATTCTAAGAAAATAGCAGATAGCGGATTTAAACCTAAGGTTAAGTCACTTTTAGAGATGATAAGAGAAAATCCATTACAATACCCTCCAAAATTTGAGTATTTAACAGGTAATTTGCAGGGGAAAATTTCAAGAAGAATAAATAGACAGCATCGGCTGGTGTATGAGGTTTTTGAAGAGGAAAAATTTATTAAAATTTATAGAATGTGGACGCATTATGAGTGAAGATAAAAAAGAGTTTGAGACTTGGAAAGAGGTCATCATTGATTTTCTCAATAAAAAGAGAGAGTTTGCAGAAGAGACATATTTAAAGGATGTTATAAAAAATATTAATGGACTCTTTAAGGAGAAACAATTTTTTAATTCTACTGAAATAGAAGATCATTTTAATCCAAAAAAGAATAAAAAAGACAAATCACAATCATCTATAGAGTTTCAAAGAGAAAAATATAAGAAGATCTTTGAATTTGTTGAGACCTCATTCAATCTTTATCTAGAGCAAATAAAAGCTCAATATTACGATAAATGCAAAGAGATTGACGGAAAATATGCCCCGCATAAATGGATTACTCAAGCATCTAAAAATGCAGCAAGCGTTAGTTTTGCAACACATGTAATCAAACTTACTCATTCAAAAATTGATAGCTCTTCTATATATGACCAAATTAATTTAAAACGATCTGATTATGTAACAACATCTTCTTTACTAAATAAAGCAGTAGATGGGGCTGTATCTGGTAACCAGTACGCTCCTATTTATCAATTTCTTGAATTGGAGTTAAATGGTAAAAAGTTAGCTGGTGAGTTTACTGATAGTAATACTATGGTGCTTGATGGCTTGGCACAAACTAATGAGGATATCAAAGAGTGGAATAGTGGGTTTAGTAAGTCTTTACATGGTAGCGAGTTAAGTACCCACTCACTAGCAAAGCAGATATATTTTCCTGTTACAGAAAATATAAGTCTGGAAAAAGAGTCATATCATCTTCTCTGTAATATACAATCATCTTCATTATCTCATGCAATTTTCACAAGAGTACATGATGGTTCTCAAAAAGAGTTCAGAAAATTGCGAAATAAAAAGCTATATTCAGAAGAAAAAATTACTACCTATATGCAAAGAGCGCGATTAAGTATTACTGCAAGTAACCATAGTAATGCATCTCAACTAAATGGAAAAAGAGGGGGGAAACTAATACTATTCCCAGCCCAACCCCCAACATGGCAATCTCAACTCAAACCACCCATTTATAAAAAGTCCCTTTTCAATAACTTCTACCCACAAGCGATGAAAACAGATATTGAATATTTGCGAGATTTTTTACTCCGTTTTGAGAGCATTGATTTAAGCATTAAAAACCCTCAACGCATGAAATGGATTAACAGTTGGGTAGATAATATTATTGATGAATTTCTATTCTATACCTCAACTATCCAGAATCTTCCAACAGGTTGGACAGCTAAAAAAGAGATTAAACTCAAACTAGAGCATCAATACCTGCTTGATCCCTATCGAGAAGATGAACAATTCCAGGCTAAACGCAAAGCAGACAACTGGCAGAGTGTAGTCTGTGATGATTTTTCCGCTTGGTTGAATAGATTGCTCATAGGTAGAGATAAAAAATTCACTCCACAAAAAAACCTCCATAGCCGAATGTGGTCTAAATTCTTAGAGCAACCGCTGCGAGAGTACAGTGAAACTATTGAGTATCAGAGCGAGGTGATTGTATGAATCAATACATTCTAATCAACCACATCAAAGTACAAAATGCCAATGCTATTGCTGGCTTTACTTGGGGCTTTCCTGCGATCACCCATTTTTTAGGCTTTACCCATAACCTAACTAGAAAACTAGCAGAGAGTGATCAATTTAAGGATATTGATCTCAACGGTTGTGCCGTAATAGCTCACCAGCACCATGTCCATACTTATCGCCCCTCTTATGATTTTGAATTTACTCAAAGTAAAAATCCAGCCTATCTAAAAAGTGATGTAACCAAAGTAAAGAAAGGAGGTGCGCCATCCATTATTGAAGAGGGCAAGATGAATATGACCGTCTCTCTCTTGATAGGCTACCGAGGAAATATAGGCAATCGAGATGAGAGTTTTAAAAAGTGGCTAGAGAATAGTTGCTATCTACAACGCCTTGCGGGGGGATCTATTCTAGATATTGGCACTGTCGACTTTTACAGTTTAAGTGAAGATCGTGAGGTGAGAGCAATCACTCGCAAACTGTTACCAGGTTTTGCTCTAATGGATCGGTCAACCTATCTGGAATCTCATTATCAATCTCTTCAGAACAGTAATTCTAATATAGAACTGCTAGATGCTTGGTTAGATTTCTCTGCACTAAAACAGCAAGCTCGTCCCCAGTCTGACAAAATTAGCCGACTCCTTAATAAATTGGTAGATAATAACCGAGAAGATGAGTTATATAGTCAACTGTTGGATATCTGGGAGAAGCATCTAACAACTCCCTATCAGCAAAATTCTATACCAGACGAACTACAAACTGAACTACCTAAACTGCTTGATTCTGCGCAGCTACAACAGTGGCAAGCGTATTGCAATCCAACGGATAAGACTGAGGCAGATTGGGAGTATATATCCAAACCAGAAAAAGGTTATTTAGTGCCGATTATGACTGGTTATAAAGCGATCTCAGAACTGTATGAAAACAGTAAGGTTGCAAATACCCGAGATAGTGAAACAGATGTCTGTTTTATGGAGTCTGTGCATAGTGTTGGAGAGTGGTTGAGCGTGCATCGCCTTAAAACTATCGAAGGCCTAAATAGTGCTCTCTGGCACTATCACTATGTGAAAAATTGGTATCTTTGTAAGCAGTCTACAGAGAGTGGAGTAGATGAAATTAACCATTCTGATAACAATGAAATCATCACTGAAAATCCAGAGGATGATCTTTCTTAACTTTAATTTAAAAACTAGGGGTAAATTATGAGCAATAAAGATGAAATTAAACTACCAAGCATGCTCTCTTTTGAGAGAAAACTAGAGGCATCTGATGCGTTGATGTATTCTGGCAATTGGAGAGATAAGGGAGAAGATTGCCGAGACTCTGAGGCAGATAAAGCATGGAGTCCAATTCCTATCACAAAACGCTACAACCGATCAACACAAAGCTCATTCGGAATTGATGATACTAAAAAAATGGAACCAAACCCAGTTTCATCAGGTAGTGATGATGCTAATCTACCTAATAATCACGATACTTTGAAAGTTGATTTTAGTTTAAGAGTCATTGGTAATGTTGGAGCCCCTTTTGCGTGTAATTCACCTAAATTTGAAGCTGCAATAAAACAAGAGGTGAACAGTTTTAAGCAGAGTGATGGAGTGAAAGAGTTAGCTTTTCGTTATGCTTATAATATTGCCAGCGGTCGTTTTTTGTGGCGGAATCGAGTGGGTGCTGAGAAGATTAGGGTATGTATTGCAGTCGATGAGAAGATAGAAAACAGTCTAGGTTTCTCCGCTTATGACTTCTCGCTAAAAGATTTTAATGGAGAGAGAGATAATTCTAATTTAGAAAAGTTGGCTAACCTAATCCAAAAAGGGCTTACTAGCTCCAATAGTGAAGGTGAATCTGTTTTGCTTAAAGTTAGTGCCTATATTAAATTAGGTGATGGTCAGCATATCTTCCCATCAGAAGAGATGAATATGAGTGAAAAAGGTAAAGTGTTATTTCAACTAGATAACTGTGCGGCTATCCATAATGTGAAAATTGGGAATGCCCTAAGAACCATTGATAACTGGTATGGTGATGAAGTCCTGATAAAAAATAGCCAAGATGATAAGAAAATTGAAACAGTAACCGTGAGTGATGAAATAAAAACACCCATAGCTATTGAACCTTATGGAGCGGTTACTCAACGAGGGGCAGCATATAGAGCATCAAAAATAGATCTATATACGCTTATGCGTAATTGGATAAATAACAAAGAGATTAGTGAGGATAATAAAAAATATGTGGTTGGCTGCTTGATTCGTGGCGGGGTGTTTGGTGGAAAATAAAATGAACCACTATCAAGAGATAACTCTAATCCCAGATGCGGAGACGAATCTAGGCTTTCTCTGGGAGAAGGTTTATCAACAGACTCATCTGGCTTTAGTGGAGAATAAAAATATCACTGGTGGATCAGATGTAGGAGTCTCATTTCCACAATACGGAGACAAAAATTTTCCAGCGGGTACAAAGCTTCGTCTATTTGCAAAAACAGTAACGCAGCTGCAACAGTTGAATATTCAGAAATGGCTCAACCGCCTAACCGACTATACTCATATAACCTCAATTAAAGATGTGCCAACATCAGGCACTCAATTTGCTATATTCAGGCGCAGGCAATTTATGACTAACCCTTACCGCTTGGCAAAAAGAAGAGCTAAAAGAAAAGGTGAATCTATAGAGCAGGCACTAGAGCACTACTCAAACTTTAATGATAAAGAGACAAAATTACCATATATTAATATGGTTAGCCTCTCATCTGAGGATAAAAACAGATTTAGACTCTTTATAGAGAGAGAGATTGTAGAAAATTCATCGGAAGCTGTGTTTAGCTGTTATGGTTTGAGCAGTAGAGATAAAGCCAAACAAGCATCAGTTCCATGGTTTTAGACTCATCTGATAGTTACCCATAACACTACAGAATAAACTATCATCTTAAGAGCTGATTTGAATAGTCCCAATATAGCACTCACCACATGGCGAGAAAAGACTTACTGTAAATTTAAATCAAAGTGGCGATCTTTTGAAGTAAAACTGGTATATGAAGAAAATTTAGTTGAGTTAAAGCAGCTGGAGAGTCAGCTAAAAAGTAGGGTAAAAATTGATTCTAAGTAGCATTTTCTATAAGCAGACCAATGGTTTTGTTCTTTAAAAAATAGGTAGAAATAACAATACACTACAAGTAAGAGATTTTTGATTGGTAAAACAGTTAATATCTAAGTAAAAGTATTGTCATTGCTGTGTTTTTTCGGTTAAAATCCCAGTTCACTGCCGCACAGGCAGCTTAGAAAGCGGGGTTATGTGTGTGGATGGAGAGTACTACGTTCACTGCCGCACAGGCAGCTTAGAAATGGAAGACTATTAATAATGATTTTATCGAGGGGTTCACTGCCGCACAGGCAGCTTAGAAAAATATTGCAACTTGCAACGGGGTCAGGGAAAAGTTCACTGCCGCACAGGCAGCTTAGAAAGCCCTTGCAGCTTGCGTTGCGTTGCCCGATTGGTTCACTGCCGCACAGGCAGCTTAGAAAACCGCTGAACAATTTAACGAATAATTTTCTACGTTCACTGCCGCACAGGCAGCTTAGAAAGCAAGAGATGTGCTAGATCGTAGTGGGTATGGGTTCACTGCCGCACAGGCAGCTTAGAAAAATTAAAACCCCTTCTATCCGCCGCAGCTGCTGTTCACTGCCGCACAGGCAGCTTAGAAAATGCAACACTTGTGATAACCACAACGGTGAAAGTTCACTGCCGCACAGGCAGCTTAGAAACAAATACAATTTCTCCATCTGTAGACTCAATTGTTCACTGCCGCACAGGCAGCTTAGAAAACTCGTCTTGAAAATCACAGGTCCAATTAAAAGTTCACTGCCGCACAGGCAGCTTAGAAAACACCAGCGCCATTTTTTTGGCGCACTAAATTGTTCACTGCCGCACAGGCAGCTTAGAAAATTGCTCCGTATAGTCACACGTCCAATTAAATGTTCACTGCCGCACAGGCAGCTTAGAAAAGGAGATAAAAGAGCTAGATAATTCTAGCGTAGTTCACTGCCGCACAGGCAGCTTAGAAATGATGATGATATATCATAACGAGAGCTTGTTTGTTCACTGCCGCACAGGCAGCTTAGAAACGTCGCTGCACGATAATAATCTTGTGCGTAAAGTTCACTGCCGCACAGGCAGCTTAGAAATATATATCAGCAACTTACATAAAGCCCTTATAGTTCACTGCCGCACAGGCAGCTTAGAAATTGTAAGTACTGCCCATCGTTCTCAGCAGTATGTTCACTGCCGCACAGGCAGCTTAGAAAACGCCGCTGCAATAAATTTATCTATTCTATTAGTTCACTGCCGCACAGGCAGCTTAGAAAAAGTTTTGTCGTCTGTTCTAATCCCGCGTAAAGTTCACTGCCGCACAGGCAGCTTAGAAACTTTACTACTTTGGATCACTACTGGGTATTTGCGTTCACTGCCGCACAGGCAGCTTAGAAAAGATGGGCAGGTAACAAGTGCTTGAGAAAAGAGTTCACTGCCGCACAGGCAGCTTAGAAAAACGAGATACCGCTCAATTTCTCTCTCTAACAGTTCACTGCCGCACAGGCAGCTTAGAAACAACCCTAGAAGAGCGAGAAGCCTTTGTTGAGGTTCACTGCCGCACAGGCAGCTTAGAAATACTATAACATAAGTGTTAGCACTTGTCAAGTGTTCACTGCCGCACAGGCAGCTTAGAAATACTGCGAAGCACAACCAAAAAAATATAACTTGTTCACTGCCGCACAGGCAGCTTAGAAAATTCTTTCACGCCCGCTGCTCTCATTGCACTTGTTCACTGCCGCACAGGCAGCTTAGAAAATCGTCATTGATGGAACTAAGGTTATAGTTATGTTCACTGCCGCACAGGCAGCTTAGAAAATTTCCAGACTCACAAGTTTCTTCCATGTGAAGTTCACTGCCGCACAGGCAGCTTAGAAAAATATATCTACAAGCTAACCACCCCAGTAACCGTTCACTGCCGCACAGGCAGCTTAGAAAAACAAGAGGACATCCTACAGACGCAGGGCTTGGTTCACTGCCGCACAGGCAGCTTAGAAATCACAACTAAAGATGTATACAAAGAGTGCACAGTTCACTGCCGCACAGGCAGCTTAGAAAATAAAGGCAATAGAAACGCCTGGGCTACTAAAGTTCACTGCCGCACAGGCAGCTTAGAAAAACCTTTTACTGTCTTTGGATCCTCTGTAAAGGTTCACTGCCGCACAGGCAGCTTAGAAATCCTCCAAACAGAATATTTGGGCACTAAAAAGGTTCACTGCCGCACAGGCAGCTTAGAAATGTATAGCTTTAAATACTCTGCTACTATATCAGTTCACTGCCGCACAGGCAGCTTAGAAAATCTAGCGCATTATCTGATTGACTATATTCAAGTTCACTGCCGCACAGGCAGCTTAGAAACGTATGTGACTATAAAGATGATTTTGGTAATTGTTCACTGCCGCACAGGCAGCTTAGAAAGCTCTTCTCATATATGCGCTTTATATCTGCCGGTTCACTGCCGCACAGGCAGCTTAGAAATTGATATAGTGCATCTTTATCAATACGCTTTAGTTCACTGCCGCACAGGCAGCTTAGAAAATACAAGAGCCACACGGTGTACCACTGTTCAGGTTCACTGCCGCACAGGCAGCTTAGAAACTTCTTATAATATCTATAGTAGTAGAGTGTAGGTTCACTGCCGCACAGGCAGCTTAGAAATCACACCTAAACACCGCTATACTCTCCCCATCGTTCAC